>ERZ1673740.1968-NODE-1968-length-13191-cov-6.240484_pt1 | contig 13191 bp, 7 predicted proteins | sample MGYA00580221_ERZ1673740 | MGnify/ENA primary metagenome ERZ1673740 (study PRJEB41218, sample SAMN15661786) | gut metagenome | host: Homo sapiens | place: Canada: London | collected 2015-08-20/2019-03-30 | study: EMG produced TPA metagenomics assembly of...
GAACTTGAAAGCTGACGGTCCTGATTGCAAAATGATTTTCAAATTTGGAAGGCACGTTGAGAGGCTTCATAGTATCCGCAAGCAGTGCAGACGTATATACATCTGCTTATTTTGCGTTGCAAAATACTTGTTGGGAATACCCAAACCCGCGAACTGCATCCTGTGAATGCAGGCTGAAGTACCGAAAGACTGTCAAAACAGACAAATTTCAACCGAACGATTTGGATAGAATGCGGCTGTTTGGAATTTCTATTTCATTGTTGGACTATTAGTGGTAATATTAGTCTATTATAATTGGATTCGATAAAGTGTATGAGGAGAACTATTATGGCATCACTAACACATGTATGTGTGTGGTCTTCTAAGGGCTGGACTCATATCACACCTGAAGAAGTCGCCCGTAGCCATCCGGGAGGATCGGTATCTGCACGCAGTGGCCTTTTTATGTGTGAATTGTGCGGACAATATGTACGATTTGTTGATGGTGATATCCAGACACCGCATTTTCGTCATAGTGCATATGAAGAAAGCAAAGATTGTCCGGAGCGCACATTTGGTCCGGGAGGAAACTATACCTATGTGGCTGGTGAACATGAACTTCCCATCCGAATTGTCAATATTACAAGCACGGGCTTTTCATTTGAGTTGGGACTGGTTGCGGTTCCAAGAGAACTTTTGAAAAAGCAGATGCGCAAGGAGCTTACAATTGTTCCATCTAACAAATCGATGACTCCATTTGTATATTCGTATGAACGCTTAAATAAGGACGTTCTTACATATGTTCCAATTGGAGATTGTCCCAGTGAGAAGTATACTGTCATATCATCTGATGAAATTGAAAGAACATATTGGCCGCGCATCACAAATGGTGTACGAGAGAGTGGCGCGATTTTTGATGCGGAAAGTGGAAAAATGCTTCCTGATGACGCTGACGTTATAGTAGGAAAAGAGTATTATTTGCTTTCAAGAGGCCGACTATATAATATTTATAATGGCGTTTCAATTAGACAACTTTTGAAAAGAAATATTTCTTGGTCAACATGGTACTTATTGCAAGTTACTGCAACGGACCTTACGGAGTCTGCAGCTAAATTCTTTTTGAACTATCATTGCCGTCTTACAAGTCAGCCGATTTCGATTCAACCAATTTGGCCGGTATATGTGCAATCACCGTATGTCATTCAAAACTCTGGGGAAACGACATGGTTTCTCGTTCAGGGACAAGGTGAAACGACGACAAAGACTTATCCTGCAGCAACAATGCTATACTATCCGTCTGACGGAGGTAAAGTTTGCTCGATTGAAGTTAATGAGCGACAGCAGCTGATTTCTACGGGCAGAGCGAAGGTACTGGAGTACACATATCTTTGGAAGAAACCACTGAATGAACGGGCAGAACAGCCGAAGGTGACAATTTCTGATATCGATGGAAATCCTGTACCAAGTGGATTGCAAAATCATATTCCGCAAAATCATATTATACGAGTGACTGCTCCATTTGATGGAACGATCCGACTTGAAAAGAATGGATTTGTAATTGAACAAATTTCATTGAAAGCAGAAATTTCCATTGAACTTGATGCAATTCAATATGGCGTCCGTGTTCTGATTTTACAGGGATTGGACATTGTTTGGAGTGCAGAGTATAAGAAAGAAAATTCCGAAGTCCTGAGTTCGGACGATACAGTGAACTTTCAGAATATTGCTGCGCAAACGGCTGACATGGGCGACATCCAAACAGCGGGGGATTACAAATGCAGCGCATCAGCAAATCACAGCGTATTTGCAAGAGTTGCCGAACAAGGATTTCGTGCAAGAGCTTGCGATGCAGTGTAATTGTACAGAGGATGAAGCGAATGAACGGATTCGAAAGTTTGTACAGAATGCGGACTCTTATCTTTCTGCTACAGATATTGAAGATGAAATGCTGAGCCGCATTATTCAGCAAAATTCCGAATTGGAGAAACGTTGTAAAGAACTATTGACAACCGAATGGGAAAAAGAAAATTCTGAAAAAATTCAAAAAGTAGAAAATGAATTGATGCAACGGAAAAATGCGGCAAAGGACGAAAGAATACGGGTGGAACAACTGACAGAAAAATATGAAGCAGTTGAGCAAAAACTGAAAGAATCAAATGAACAGCTGGAAGAACGTGAGCAGCTGGCTGCCGAAGTAGAACAAAAAGTAGCAGAAAAAATTGCAAAAGCACAAAAAGATGCGGCTGATTTTATTGCGGCACAAGCATTTCTGCCGCAGATCAATCGCATAGGTGAAAAACAGACGGTTTCAGTGACAGTATTTTCATCGTTTACTTCTGGTAAATCAATGGACGATAGAGTTGCTGTCCTAAAAAATTCAGACGATGTCATAGAGTATCTGGCAGATAATTTGAAGGAAGCAGGTGTTCAGGAAAGCTATACCAGAGGGCTCGCAGCTTATCTCTATTCGGCATACAGATATCGAACGCCGGTGTTGCTTGCAGGTCCGAATGGTTTGGCGATTGCACAAGCTTTCTCGACGACGCTGTTTAGTAGAACCGTTGCAATATTATCGTGTGTGGGAGATTATACGGAAAAGGTTTGTAAGGAATGCAAGGAATCTGAGGATAATGTGGTCGCAATTATGAATCCATTCTGTGCTGGGTGGACACAACAACTTCCGACGGCTGTTTTTGATTCTGGTAAATTCTTCTTTTTGCTGTCACCGTATGCAGAAGATTTGCAGGTGGAGCCGATGGGAATATCGAATTATGTGTTGCCGCTGATGACGGAGTTCTTGGTAGATAAAAAACCATCGTCGGTATTTGTTGGCAGCGAGCTCAGTCCGGATTTTGATAGACTTCCTATGCCGAAAGTACGGCTAATTCACAAGAATTTCTTGACAAGTCTCGGATATAGTACTTTGGCAAAGAAAAATCTTTGGAGCGTTTTTGCAAATATAGAATCCATACTGAAAGGTGAAACATCTGACACGGTTGGATACAGATATTTGTTTGGACTTTTACCTTTTGCAATTATTGCGGGAAAAGCAAACCTTTTGATGGAACAGCTTGAGAAAGATGAAAGTAAGCCTTCAAAGAATATTTGTACGATGATACATGAATATCTCGGTGGTGAAGAATGACACTGCAAAACAATTTGATTCCGATTATTGCAAAAGCATATAGGATTGAACGTGGAACAACAGAACCTGTTGAGCAATGGCGAATGCGTGTGATTTATAGTATGCTTGGGCAGATGGCATACGCATCTCTGTGGGATGTAGAAGAAAATGAACAACCTGTTTCAGTTGTCCATTTTAAATCCCGAATGAAAAAACTCATTGAAAGCTATTGTGACATATTCAATGATCTCCACAAATCTTTTGGCTATAATTACGAAAATCTGCTGGAGGAAATTTATACGATTCAACTTAATGGTGGGACGCTCTATCATACGTCATACCGACTGGCTCCGACCCAATATTCTTGTGCGAGTGCAGAGCAAATTTTGTTTACAAGAGGAATGGCTCCCGGAGAAAAACGATTTGTTAGTGGGCAGGGAACATATCTGCTTTCACAGGAAAAGCAATCCATGAACTCTCCGCAAAGAATGTTTCAACTTCCAGAAAAAACATTGATTGAAACATGGGAACACTTGATGAGAACTGCAAAGTGGAGCTTGTTTCATCAAAATGAATCTGTCGAATTTTTGCGGTTGGAACCGCCATTCAAATATGGATACTGGCAACGACAAAAGGAAGAAGATCACGAAGTATCTCTCATCCGTATGGGCATAAATGAAAATCGATTTTACTATCTTTATAAAGAAAAAGAGGGGAAATCTTTTGTTAGCCAACTCCCGACGTGGATGACGGATGGACATCGCTACCGTAGGGTGTCGAATGCTCTTTTGGCAGCAAAAGATTCCTTGCCGGTAGCAATTTATCATGAAGATGGTCCTATTGTTACACTTGCACTTCGATATCTGATGCCCGCAGAAGAATTGGATTTTATAAAGTTATACAGTTGGCCGACCTCCTGCATTGAATTGCCGCACGATTTTAATCGGATTTTTGCGAAAGATGTGTTCTACGCAGTAAAGACAGCGTTAGAACCGATTGGATACCAATTTGTAAAGGAATGATAAAATGTCAAACGGAGCAAATTCGATTCATCAGAAGCTTCGCCATGATCTCGAAGACTATATCAAGGCACAGTATTTTGGAAAGTCACCACTTCTGCTATCAGCTGTGGAACAGCATTTGGATGACGAGGGACTTCTGTATCAAAAACCTTTTATTGAGTCATCACCGGCTTATAAAAGTGTAAAAAATGGCATTGCAAATGCACAAATCCCGGATTGGATGAAATCTTACTTTTCAAAACTCTCAGATGCGGGAATTGGTGTATATCCGAATCCATTCGTTCATCAAATTCAAGCACTTGAAGGAGCTGTGCAAGGGCGGGATTTGTTCGTTTCCACGGGTACTGGCTCTGGTAAGACAGAATGTTTTATGTGGCCGCTGATGGCAAAACTGGCAGCAGAAGCAAAAAATAGCCCGGATACATGGTCAATGCGAGGAGTTCGTGCGATTATTATGTATCCCATGAATGCGCTCGTTTCAGATCAGTTGAGTAGATTGCGGCAGCTGATTGGCGATCCGGACGGAAAATTTGTAAATATTTTCCGTTCTGTTTGCGGGGAAAGTATGCGCCGCCCTCAATTTGGAATGTATACGGGACGCACTCCTTATCCGGGCAATGATCCAGTGACCAGTGAAGACAGAAAGCTTGAAAAGACATTGGCTCGAATGTCGTTCCCTCAAAAAGAATCGGAAAAAGTCTTCTTTGAAGCATTACAGCATGAAGGAAAAATTCCGGCAAAAGCAAATATGCGCACTTTTTTGGAGGGATTACATAATGGACGACATATCCCAGATCCAGAAGATGCAGAGTTGATCACTCGATTTGAAATGCAGCAATGTTGCCCGGATATTCTCATTACAAACTATTCCATGCTGGAGTATATGCTTCTTCGTCCAAGAGAGACTGGAATTTGGCAGAAAACAAAAGAATGGCTTGACGCAGATAAAAATAACAAATTACTCTTCGTGATTGATGAAGCGCATATGTACCGTGGCTCGTCAGGTGGAGAAGTTGCGCTTTTGATTCGGCGGTTGTTCCACAAACTTGGAATCACGAGAGAGCGAGTTCAATTCATCTTAACGACTGCCAGTATGCCAGATCGAGATCAAACAGATAAGGACTCTGTATATGAGTTTGCACATGAATTGACGGCAGCAGATGGTTCGATTCCGTTTTGCTATCTGACCGGCGAAAGAGAGCAGATTGATACAACAATCGCCAGAATGATTCCACTGGATAAATTTCAGTGTGCAAATACGTCTGCATTTGAAGGAAATGAGGAAGCCTGTCTTCAGGAATTGAACCGTTTTTGGAATGGAGTTGAGGGGACGAGTGCGCCATTTCAAAATCTGGCGGTAGCATGCCAGTGGATGTACGATAATTTGATTTTTTATAAGCCATTTCATGTGCTTATCTCAAAGTGCCGAGGAAATGCTGTATCGCTTGCGGAACTTGCTGAGGAAGCATTTCCGGACATTGAAGACGAACAAGCTCTAAATTATGTCAGTGTTCTTCTGGCAATTGCTCCGCTTGCGAAAAATCAGAAAGGTGCAATTTTGTTCCCGGCACGGATGCACATGCTGTTTAAGGGAATGAAAGGCGTTTACGCTTGTGCAAATGAAGGCTGCCCACATTCCCATACGGATGGAACACTTACGTTGGGAGAGATATTTTGGGCAGATGGACATTTAACGTGCCCACATTGCCACAGTGTTGTATATGAACTATATAATGACCGGCGTTGCGGAGCATTGTTCTATAAAGGCTATGTTCTGGATGATGCAATCGGAACACACCAGAGAACATATTTGTGGCATTATCCCGGTCAGGTGTTGGATTCGCAGATGAAGGAAGTTCATCTTTATTTGCCGCCTGAGGATTATGAACTTCCTGAAAAGCAGGGAAAGAATGCGATCCGGCCCTGTTATCTGGATATCAAGAATGGATTTATCAATTTCCGTGACGATTCAGATGCAGGAAGAACAGGATTTCGGAAACTGTATTACTGCAACTTTGAACAGAAAAATCGCCCGCGAATCTTGACATTTCCAACATGTCCGCATTGCAGACACTTGCTGTCGTCTTCGCAACTTACGTCTTTTAGTACACGTGGCAATCAGTCTTTTTACAACTTGATAAAAACACAATTTGAGCAGCAACCTGCCGTAAGTGGAAAAGATAATGATCCGGAACGTCTGCCAAATGAAGGACGAAAGGTTCTCTTGTTCTCGGATAGTCGGCAGCGTGCGGCAAAGCTGGCGCGTGATATGTCGGATTCCTCGGACATCATGGCGGCACGACAGCTTTTTGCATTGGCCATTTACAATATGGAACAATCCATAACAGAGCGTTCCATGAACGATCTTTATGATTATTTTTGCCTTGCAGCAGGACAGCATCATGTACAGATTTTTCATGAACCGGAACGTGAAAAATTTGGCGCAGACTGCAACATTGCATTGAGCAATTATGAGCGCAGCACTCGCCGAAATCGTGAGTATACACCTCGGTTTTCTATTGCAAATGCGCCGACACAGATGCAAAAAGATTTGCTTCGGCTGTTTTCTGGCGGTTATAATACGCTTTACGATTCTGCCACGAGCTGGATTGAGCCAACAGAGCAGGCACTATTTGATAGCATTGATGAACTTGAAGAAAATGGTATCTCCGTAGAAGATGAGGAGTTTCTTGAACTCTTTAATGCGTGGATGATTTCAGTGTGTGACGATGCGACTGCATTGGGACATACGATTCCGGATGAGGTGCGTTTGGAAGTACGTCGCAGTTATGATTTCTACGGATTGGCAAAGGAGTGGAATTTCACAAAGACCGTTCAGGGAATCATGGGGTGGACGGATGATTCCAATGACTTGAATGTCTTGCGGAGAGTTTTGAAGAATAACTTCCTAGATTCGGCACAACCGGATAATGGAAGGCTGTATGTTGATCTTCAACGGGTGAAGCCCCGATTTGATGCAAAACATAAATGGTATCGGTGTGAACAATGCTCTGAAATCACACCGTATCTCCTGCGAGGAAAGTGTCCGAGTTGTGGTTTTACAGGAACTCATGTATTGAACGAGAAAGAATATCAATCACTGGATTTTTGGAGAAAACCTGTTGTAGATGCGTTGAAAGGCAATAAAATCCATGTGATCGATACGGAAGAGCATACTGCACAACTTTCCCATAAGGATCAAAGGATGGATTTGTGGAGCCAAACAGAACACTATGAATTGAGATTTCAGGATTTGATTCAGGAAGGGGAAACGCCGATTGACATTCTTAGCAGTACAACCACGATGGAGGTCGGTATTGATATCGGCTCTCTGGTAGCAGTTGGGCTGAGAAATGTTCCACCTATGCGAGAAAATTATCAGCAGCGCGCAGGCCGTGCAGGTCGGCGAGGCGCAAGCCTTTCTACTATTGTAACCTTCTGTGAAGATGGACCGCACGATACGCTATATTTCAATAATCCGGTTCCGATGTTTCGTGGCGATCCAAGACGACCATGGATTGACATTCGGAGCGAAAAGTTATTGCAACGGCATTTGAATATGATTGCATTACAGGAGTTCCTTGCCTCAAAGCACTCAAGCTTGGACGAACTGCCTGCAGTGCTGTTTCTGGATGAAGTGCTGGATGAGTTTATGGATTTTTTACAGGACTTTAAGATACCACGAAAATCTGCACTCGTGCCAGCAAACGCTGTACTGGATATGGATGCTTTCAGAAATGAATTTGCTGAAAGCCTAAAGAACCTGAAAGAAAAGCGAAACGCGCATCCGGAGCAGTTTGAAGCAATACCGAACGCTTCGGCGAACAAACAGAAAACATTACTGGATGCACTTTATGAAGAAGGAATCATACCAACCTACTCTTTCCCTAAAAATGTGGTCAGTACATATATTTCCGATATGAATGGAATCCTTCGTTATGAAGTGGATCGCGGATTGGATGTTGCAATTAGTGAATATGCACCGGGACGCTCAATCGTCGTGGATAAACAAACCTATCAGATAGGAGGATTGTATAGTCCCGGAAGTGATCGGGTATACGGTCAAGCAACGACACCCGCAAGGGCTTATATGGATGATGCAAACTATCTGAAGAATATTCTGACTTGCCCGGATTGCGGATGGTTTGGTCTTGCAGATGAGCGGCCAGATGCTTGTCCGTTCTGCGGAAATCGTGCATTGGAGGAAGGAAGGCAAATGCTCCGACCGTGGGGGTTTGCACCTAAAAATGCAGAGGCAGTACCGGATGCACAGCTGGAAGAGGAATATTCATCGGTTCAACCGCCGCTATATTCGACACTTCCGGATGCGGAGGACATTCAACCGATTTCCGGCTGCAAGAATATCCGGATGGCTTCTCGCACAAACCAGCGAATTATTATGGTGAATCAGGGACTTGGAAACAAGGGATTTATGGTATGCCCGGATTGCGGTGCAGCAATGCCGGGTGACAATGAAAAGACATTGGATGGAGTTTTACGACCCTATAAATCGAAATATGCCCGGAAACCGTGTAGCCATAGAAATGCAAGAAATGTCAATATTGGATATGATTTCATCACGGATATGCTGGTATTGGAAATCAAGCTGGATGAACAGAAGATGGATATTCATCGAACGGATAATCCTTGGCTGACGAGGGCAGCTCAATCGCTGGCAGAAGCATTTCGTTTGGCGGCGAGCAAAGAGTTGGACATTGAGTTCACAGAACTTGTTACAGGATACCGAATCCGGACCAATAATGCCGGGGCGTTTGTGGATGTTTATCTATACGACAGTTTATCCAGCGGTGCAGGATATGCAGTCAGCGTAGCGGACAATATTGAAACGTTATTGAATCGAATCCGTGAGCTTTTGGCTTCTTGCGACTGCGGTAACGCTTGTCACAAGTGCTTAAAGCATTATCGAAATCAGTATGTACATGGTCTACTTGATCGTTTTGCTGCATTAGAACTCCTCGATTGGGGAGTAAATGGAGAGCTGGCTGATTCATTAACAGTAGAGGGACAGAAAGCACTGCTGCTCCCGCTGGAATCGATTTTGCGAGTATCAGGATGCACGCTCCTTGTTACGAATAATGAAATTGTAGCGAAGCACCGAGGACGAGAAGTAAAACTTGTTGTATATCCGGCTATGTGGAAGGAACCACGTGAGGATGGAACGATTTATGTGAGTGACGCTTACATAAAGTATGCAAAGCCGTATGCAGTTCAGAAGATTTTGAATGTCTGATAAGATAATAGAACCCTATATTATGTAAAGTGTGCAGGAGAGTGTGCTAGATGACTGAACAGGAAAAGCTCCACCGCGCAAAACACTATATTGACAGCCTTGCCAATGGGGTGAATCCACTGGACGGAACGCCGATTCCAGAACAGGACATCGTGAATAACGTAAAGATTTCTCGATGCCTGTTCTTTGTATCCGATGTCCTGAGAAAACAGCTTGATGGTCATGAACCTAAAAAGGTGTCCGGGAAGGATAAGAAACAGTTTTACATTACGGAAGAGGAAAAGCTGCAATATATACCGTCCAAAACGCCGATTCCCGCTAGCGGAATCAGCTATAAAGTAAATGAGATTCTGGACGAAAAGAAAATGCGGAAAGTCTCCTATAGAACAATCACAGCGTGGTTAGTAAAAGTTGGACTTATGGAGGAGGAAGAAATATCAGCAGGGAAATGTCGCAAGGTTCCAACTGCCAGCGGTATTGCGATGGGAATCACTACTGAAATACGTACAGGAGTACGTGGAGAATATCCATGCGTGGTTTATGATGAGAATGCACAGGAATTCGTGATAGAAAATCTGAATACAATCATGAATCCGACGGATGATTGAAAAATCCCCAGTCTGTACCGATTTTAGTCGGTTTAGACTGGGGATTTACTCATTAGATCATCTTAAAATGCTTCAATGCCTCCACGATCGCATCCTCTTTTTCCTTCGGACACTGGGGCTGCTTCGCATTTTCATTTTTCGCTTTATGGTAATTCTCTCGCTCAATAATGCCGTGTTTCTGCTTCACCTGTGCAATATAGAGATTGGATACCTTCAACTGATGGTGTTCCCACACATAATCCCGAATCTCGTTGTAAGTTGCCTTGTTCTCCGCAGCAGTCACATCCAACTCGTCCATGCTGACGTCCACTCCGATATGCCGCTCGACATTGAGTTTGGTCAAAAGGAGAACCGCTTCAACGTGCTTCGTCCTTGGAAACAGATCCACCGGCTGTACCTTCTCTGCATGGTACCCATTCTTCTCCAGCCATGCGGCGTCTCGGGCGGCGGTGGCGGGGTTGCAGCTGACATACACCACCCGGCGGGGTGCCATGCGCACCACGGCAGAGAGAGTGGCTTCATCGCAGCCCTTGCGGGGCGGGTCCAGCATTACGATATCCGGGTGCAGGCCCTCGGCGGCCAGCTGGGTGGCAGCCTGTCCGGCATCGGCGCAGAAAAAGCGGCTTTTGGCTGCTACGGTCTCGCCCATGCGGGCGGCGTTGGCCTTGGCGCTCTCGATAGCCTCCGGCACGATCTCCACGCCGATCAGCTCCCGGCATTGATCTGCCATGGAAAGGCCGATGGTGCCCATGCCGCAATAGAGATCCAGCAGCGCGTCGTCCGGGGTCAGCTGCGCGTACTGCGCGGCAACGCCGTACAGCCGCTCGGCGGCAAGCGTGTTGACTTGATAGAAGGACAGCGGCCCCAACCGTACCGGTACGCCGCAGAGAGTGTCCTCAATGTAGCCCGGGCCGTACAGGATATGGTTCTCACTGCCCAGAATAACGTTGGTGTTTTTGGCGTTGACGTTGAGCAGGATGGTGCTGATGGCAGAGAACTGCTCCCGCAGTGCGGTGCAAAGCTGCTCTGCATGGGGCAGCTTTGCCCGGGTGCATACCAGACACACCATGATCTGCCCGCTGTGCGCACCGCGCCGCAGGAAGATGTGCCGTACCAGCCCCTTGCCGCTCTGCTCGTCGTAAGGGCGGATGCCCTGCTGTGCAAAAAAAGCGCATAGTGCGTTGCCGATCTCGTTCAGCACGCCGGGCTGCAGCTTGCAGTCCGGGCAGGGGACGATGCGGTGGGTGCGCCCGGCGTAGAAGCCGATGCAGGGTACGCCGTTCTTGTCCACGCCCACAGGGAACTGCACCTTGTTGCGGTAGCGGTCCACCTCCGGGGAGGGCAGGATATCCAGCACCGGCACTTCCAGCCCGCCGATGCGGCGGAAGGCGTCCAGCACGCTTTCCTGCTTGGCGCGCAGCTCGGCAGTGTAGGCCAGATGCCGCAGGCTGCACCCGCCGCAGGGACCTGCCACCGGGCAGTCCACCGGAATACGATCCGGCGAGGGAGTGAGCAGCTCGTCCAGAATGCCAAAGGCATACCGGCCGCAGTCCTTTACGATGCGCACCCGGGCTTCGTCCCCCGGGGCAGTACCGGGCACGAATACGGCCTCGCCATCGGCACTGTGGGCAACGCCGCTGCCATCGCTGGAAAGGCGCTCAATGCGCAGGGTCAGGATCTGGTTTTTCTGTAAAGGCATGGTTTCTCCTTGTGTGATGGGCTCAGGTTACAGTTGGGCAGGGTCTGCCGGGTCGGCGTCCTGCTGGGCGGCAAAATACTTGCTGGGCGGCACGCCTTTGGCGCGCTTGAACACCCGCGAGAAGTAGAACTGGTCGAAGAAGCCTACCGACACCGCTACCTCTGCAATGGAAAGGCTGCCGGCGCGCAGCAGCTTGCAGGCTTCGTTGATGCGGTACTCGGTCAGGTAATCAATGGGGCTTTTGCCCACGTTCAGCATGAACACCCGGTACAGATGACTGCGAGAAACCCCCACGCTCTTGGCTACGTCATCAATGGAGATGTCGTGGGAGTAGTTGAACTGGATGTACTTGATGGCGTTCAGCACATACTGGCTGGAGGAGGAGGCCGTGTGGAGCTTGCCTGCGCTGGTCTCCCGCATCAGAGCGGCGATGAACAGGTACAGATACCCCACCATGGCGGCTTCGTCCTGCGGCTGCAGCCCGCGGGAAGAGTAGATGTTGTTCAGGGCTGCCCGCATCCCGTCCGGGTCGCTGGTGTGGTGCACAGGGGCATCGTCCGTAAAGGGCAGCTGCGCGGCAAGCTTGTGGGCACAGGCACCGTTGAAGCCTACCCAGCTGTACTCCCACGGCTGCTGCTCGTCGGCGGTATAGCGGATCAGCTGGCTGGGACGGGCGAAGAACAAATCGCCCTCGCTCACCTCCCAAGTGCGGCCGCCCACCTCAAAGATGCCCTTGCCGGATACCACCAGATGGATCAGGTAGTGGTCACGGATGCCGGGACCCCATGTCTGCCCCGGAGCGCACCGCTCCAGGCCGCAGTTGAAGATGGACAATTCAATGTTGTTGGTGTAATTCTGCTTAAAGGATTGCTTATAAACGTCTGGCATGGCAGCTTTACCTCCGTCCTGTCACATTCTGCACCCAGTATACCATAGAACACCCTGCAAATTCAACAAAAGTACATCTTATTCTTTGCGCCTGACGCCGAAATTTGGGTTTTTAAGGCAAATAAATTGAAAAATCGCCCGAAATGCATTACAATAGGCAAAAAAGCAGAATCGTTCATTCTTGAGGGGAGGAGCTGTCATGGCCACCAGTGCACAACTCAGAAAACAGATCCTGCAGGGCAGCTGGGACGCCGCACTTGCTGCACTTTACGGGGCAGACCCGGCGGTACTGCAGCGGCAGCGCGGGCGTTATGCGGCAGCGCTGGAGCAGTTCGAGTTATATTTCGGTCCCGGACGGCAGGTGCAGGTGTACTCTGCACCCGGGCGGGCAGAGTTGGGCGGCAACCACACGGATCATCAGGGCGGCTGCGGTCTTGCGGCTGCGGTCACGCTGGATCTGGTGGCGGTGGCAGCCCGCAGCACGGATGGCTATGTGCGGGTCAAGTCCCGGGGCTTCAACAAGCTGGATGTCATTGATCTTGCCACCGCAGAGCCGCAGGCAGGGGAGAGCACCCACTCGGCCAGCCTGATCCGCGGCATTGCCGAGGGCTTCCGCGCGG
>ERZ1673740.1986-NODE-1986-length-13086-cov-4.500422_pt1 | contig 13086 bp, 10 predicted proteins | sample MGYA00580221_ERZ1673740 | MGnify/ENA primary metagenome ERZ1673740 (study PRJEB41218, sample SAMN15661786) | gut metagenome | host: Homo sapiens | place: Canada: London | collected 2015-08-20/2019-03-30 | study: EMG produced TPA metagenomics assembly of...
ACACTTATTTAGGGTTGGGAATTTGTTATAAAAATATGGGCAAAATCAAGAAAACTATTGAAAATTTAGAAAAAGCTGCATTGTTAGATTCCGGAAAATTTGATACTTTTTATGAACTTGGTCTTTGTCATTTGAAGGAAGAAACACCTTGTTGTGCGATTAAATGTTTTATAAAAGCTGTTCAGATTGAACCAGATAATCCAGATGCAATTTATCAACTCGGAATTGCCCATGAGCAGTGTGAAGAAGAAGATATGGCTTTGATGATTTATCAAAAACTTATAGAAAATTCTCCAAATTATATCAATGCTTATGTTCGAAAATCTTCCCTTTTAATGAAGATGGAATTATATAGACCAGCTCTTGCGTTGTATAAAGAAATTTTAAAAATTAACCCAAATTATACTCAAGTTTATTCAGATATTGGCTTGTGTTTAGACAAATTGGGAAAACATTCTGATGCAAAAAGATATTATAGAAAATTTTTAGCTTGCAGACCAGATTCTGAAAATGCTAATTTTATTATGCGCAGAGTGGAAAAATTAAGATCGCTAAAAACTAAAACAACAAAACTCTCAATCGTATAAAGACAATTGAGAGTTTTTTGAAAAATATTCGTTTACTTTTTTAGATGGATTTGATGTATAAATCAATGTCTCCGTCTGAAATCATTTCAGTTGTTGCAACAAGAATTTTTTTATCATCTAATTTAATTCCACCTAAAATGTTATTGTTTTCTAATCTTGTCAGAAAATCGTCTGCATTTGGAACTTCCAATACAAATTCATTAAAGAAGTTTGTATTTAGAATTTTGTATCCTTTTTCTTTTAGTTTGTCAGCAAGGATGTGTGCATTTTTTGTTGACAAATAGCTAGCCTGCCTAAATCCCTTATTACCCATTACTGATAAATAAAGGGTTGCACAAAGTCCAATAAGAGCTTGATTAGAACAAATATTACTTGTTGCTTTTTCTCTTTTGATATGTTGTTCTCTTGTTTGAATAGTTAGACAAAATGCTTGTTTCCCATCTTTATCAACCGTTCTTCCTGCTAGTCTTCCAGGAAGTTGTCGCATCAATTTTTCTCTACAAGCAATGAATCCAGCACTAGGTCCGCCAAAATTCATTGGTATTCCTAGGGTTTGAATATCACCAACTGCAATATCTGCTCCCATTTCTGCTGGGGTTTTCAATATTGCTAATGATGATGGGTCACAACAAATTATAGACAGGCATTCAACTTCTTTTGGTTGAATAATTTCTCCATAATAGTTAGGAGTTTGAACGAGAACTCCTGCATAATCTTTTGTTGCTTGTGGTATTTCGTCAACCCAATCAACTTCAATTCCTTGAGAATTAGTGTAAGTTTCAATAACCCTCTTGTATTCTAGGTTTAGAGAATTAAGTACACAAACTCTGTATTTTTTAGAAATTCTGCAAGCCATTAATATTGCTTCGGCACAAGCTGTTCCCGCATCATAAACTGTGGCATTAGAAATATCCATACCAGTTAATCTACAAATCATTGTTTGAAATTCATACATAACTTGCAATGTTCCTTGTGAAATTTCTGGTTGGTATGGAGTGTAAGCAGTGTTAAATTCAAATCTGCTTGCAACTTGATTTATACAAGCGGGTACAAATTTATTGTAGATTCCGCCCCCAAGAAAGCTTATAAAATCCGATTTGTTTGATTTTGCGAGATTTTTAACTTTTCTTTGGGTTTCCATTTCACTCAACCCTTCTGGAAGGTCAAGTTCTGGCATTCTTACAGATTGAGGAATTTGTTTGAATAAATCTTCAACCTTGCTAATGCCAATAGCTTCACACATTTCTTGTGTTGTTTTTTCGTTGTGTACTAAAAAATTCTTCATTCTTATTCCAATTCTTCTTTATAATCTGCGTATGATACCAAATCCTTCAATTCATCTTCTGCTGTTGAAGATTCAACTTTAACTAGCCAACCGCCTTCGTAGCAATCTTCGTTCAATTGTTCTGGAGCATCAACTAATGCTTCGTTAATTTCAACAATTTTACCGCTGATAGGCATATAAATTTCAGAAGCAGCTTTTACTGATTCAATGTTTGCAAATGTATCACCTTTAGCAAATTCATCTCCCACTTCTGGCAGTTCTAAAAATACGATATCTCCAAGTTGTTCAATAGCATAATCTGTAAGTCCTATAACATATTTGTCATCTTGTTTAATAACGTATTCGTGCGATTTAGAACATAACATTTCTTCTTTAAAACCCATTTTATAATTTCTCCTTTTTCATATTTTCAACTTTTTGTAATTTAAACCTTGTTTCTTTTTTGAACAAAAGGTCTTTTTACGATTTTTGCGTCGTGTAATTTTTCTCTAATCATAACTTGAACGGTAGTACCTGTGCAAATTTCTTTTAAATTTTTAACATAGCCAAGAGCAATATTTTTGCCTGTGCTAGGTGAAACGCATCCACTCGTTACGTGTCCAACTTTTTCTCCATTAAAATAAATTTCATATCCATGACGAGCAATATTTCTATCTAACATTTCTAATCCAACAAGTTTTTTAGAAACGCCATTTGCAATTTGGCTCATTATGATTTCTTTTCCATTGTAATCAGCTTGTTTATCCTTTGGTACAGACCAAGATAATCCAGCTTCAATAGGAGTAGTGTTTTCGTTCAAGTCATTCCCGTATAAGTGAAGAGCAGCCTCAAGTCTAAGAGTATCTCTTGCTCCAAGACCTATTGGCTTAATTACGTATTCTTGACCTTCTTCTAAAATTTTATCCCATAAAAATTCTGAATATTCGTTTTCTACAAGGAGTTCAAAACCGTCTTCTCCAGTGTATCCTGTGCGAGAAGCTAGTAGTTTAATCCCTTCTATAATTGCGGGTTTGATTGTAAAAGATTTTTGGTCTGGAAGATTGTAACCCATTTTTCTAACCAAATCAATTGCTCTAGGACCTTGAATTGCAAGAAGTGAATAGTTATGAGATTGGTTGTCGATTTTGACATTCATTCCTCGTTTATTTCTCACAATCCAATTTAAATCTTCATCAATTCTTGAAGCGTTACAGATTACCAAATAATATTCAATCCCTAATTTATAGATAATTAAGTCGTCGATAAGTCCACCATTTTTGTTTGGTAATTGGCAATAAACGGCTTTTTCATAATCAAGTTTTTCAATATTTTGAGGAACTATTTTATTTAAAAACGCTGTTGCATCTTTACCAGAAACAAAAACTTCTCCCATGTGAGAAACGTCGAAAAGTCCAACGGCATTTCTTACTGTTTTATGCTCTTCAATGATTGATGAATATTGGACAGGCATGTGCCATCCTGCAAAATCAACCATCTTCGCACCAAGTGCAACGTGTTTATCGTGTAAATAAGTTTCTTTTACCATCTAAAATCCCCCTCAAAACTATAACTTTATTGTGTTTCTTAATTACTCTTTTGTCAATAACATGTGTAGATAATTTAAAGATGTCAATTTAATAGGTTTAGAAGTTGATACAATTTTCTGATTTGGTAGAGAGGATTGATAGCCTATTTCCCTCTCCTTGGACTCTGCCGAGCAAAACAATCCAGTGATTGTTTTGTGAGAGGTTTGGGAAAGGGTGAGGGGTTAATCTTCGCAAGTTAAGCTCTTCAAAAATTCTGTTTATTTGCAAATTTTTTCATATTCACATCTTGCGCAAGAGTTTGAATTCCTTTGATACCAAGAATCTGATGTTATTGCTGTGCATATTTTTAGCAATCTATTTTCGTATTCTTGTTTTAATTTTTCATTAAAATCAATGACATAGTTATTTTTGTCTTTTAGATTTATATAAACAAAAGATAATTTTTCATATTTTTTTAGGTATTTATCCATGCACAAAAGATAAACCATTGTTTGAAAATCAAATTCTGGATTTTTAGGAGTTGAACCTGTTTTGTAGTCTAAAATATAGTAATTATCTTCATCATGTACGACCGCATCAAGACGGCCTCCAACCCAAAAATCTCCAATTTTTGTACTGATTGAAAATTCAGATTTTAGGCATTTTTTTCTATAAAATGGGTTATTTAATAATGAAATCCATATCGCTTTTTCTTCTTCTGTTAAAGCTGTTTCTATTCTCGAAATGTTTATTTCTTGGAGAAAATAGTTGGCTAAGGCGTGAATTTTTTTTCCTTTTTCAAAAGGTAAAAATGAAAGTGGAACATTTATTCCTTCAATGTATCGAAAATAAAATTTTTTTGGACATTTTTCATAGGTTTTCAACATATTTGGAGAAAAGATTTGAATCATTTTATCCCCCTTTCAATCCCTAGAAGTTCTTCAAAAATTATACTTGGGTCAGAAGGTTTTTCTTTCCCAAATGTTTTAATCTTACTACTTGCTGTTATGTATAATTTGTTTTTTGCTCTTGTTATTGCAACATAAAGTAGCCTCAAGTTTTCAGCCAAAATTTCTTGCTTCAACTCATAATCTGATTTTTTCTTATAACTTGAATTTAAGGATTTTACTGTTTCCAAAAAGTCTGCGGATTTTAAATTTATTTTCCCGATTGATAGTGGCAAACTTTTTTCTTGTAGTTCTGGTATAAATACGAGGTTGAATTCGTCCCCTTTTGATTTATGCATTGTCATTATTTGTACTTTCCCGCACAAGGAAGATTTATCTTCTTCATCTTCTTCAGAGAAAAATTTAAATCCACTCAAATTAGGTTTTTTAGACAATTCTGAAAGTCTATCTACTGCATATTCTAAAGAATTATTTTTAATACAAATTCTTTTAATAAGAGTTGAAATTAGGTAAATATTAGCTTTTTCAATTTCGCTATCGAAAAATTGTTTTCCAATTTTTAAAGCAAGTTCGTTTGGAGGAAGATAACATAGTGACATCCAATAATTTACGTCGTAGTTAAATTGTTCAAGGCTTTGAGCTTCGATGCTATCTCCGTTTAGTTTTACAAATGGGTTTTCGTATTTTGAAATTTCACTTCCTAACCCTCTTTTGTAAAGTCCTAAATCTGCAAGAATGTCGTAATTTGCTCCAAGATTTTCATTGTCAAAAGGTCGCAAAACTATTTTCATTACTGCAAAAATTGCTTTGAAAATTGCTTTTTGTTCTAAACATTGGTTTCTTGTAATAGCTTTAAGTCCACTATTTTCAATCAAGTCTTGCCAAGCGGCTACTTGATAATTGTTCCTTAATAAAATTCCAACTGTATAATTAGGATTTTTGGACAACGTATCTTTTATTGTTTTTAGAATGTAATTTTTCTCATCAACTGGGGAATCAAAAATTTCTCCAGTGATAGCGTTTTCTGTTTGGGGATTTTTACCTTTGACTGGTTGCATAAACATTTTGAAAAAGGCATCTTTACTGTCTTGTTTTTGGCTAAACATTTCAACTACGTTATTGGCAGTTTCCCAAACTCCTTTGGCACAGCGTTGAGAACAATTCATCATTACGTTATTGTTTTGTGTGATAAATTTTCTAAATCCCTCAACATCCGCATTGGAAAAAGTTGAAGTAATTGATTGATTCACATCTCCGCATCTTATTATATTTTGGTGTTTCCCTGAAAGTAGAGAAATCAATTCTTGTTGGATAGAGGATGAATCTTGGGCTTCGTCTTCTATTATGTATTCACAAATGTCTTGATAATTAGCTAAAATGTCAGGATTTTCTTTTAAGATTTTTACCGAACCTGTTAGCATGTCATCATAATCAATAAGATTAAATTCTTTAAGGTTTGATTGGTAAAGGTTGAAAAATGTTCTGAATTTTTTTAATTTTGCATCTGTTGGAAGGGTTTCAAATTTACCTAAACCCATTTTAAATACAGAAACGGCTCTATCAAATTCTTCTGCTGTTTTTGTATCAATTTTCATAACAGATGAAATTTCTCGGAGCATTCTATTTCTTTGTGAATCATCACAGATTTCAAAATCAGATGATAGCCCTAGCTTTTCGTAATTCCCATTCTCTTTCAAAATTCGTAAAGCTAAACCATGAATTGTACTTATATTTGGTAGTCTGGAAGAATTTTTGCGAACATTTTTAATTCTTTCTCTAAAATTTCTTGCAGCTGAATCCATATAAGTTAGGACAAAAATTCTTTCTGGGTTAATCCCTCTTTCTAATAGTTTAATAATCAAAGCGAGTAATATCGTTGTTTTCCCAGCTCCAGGAACTGCTGAAATCCCCATCTTCCCAGATGAATAATCAAGAACTGGTTTTTGATCTTCTCGAGGTATAATTTTAAAGGTCTTTTGTTCGGTGTCTTCTTGCTCTTGAGGATTTTCAACAACAATAAAATCTTCTAATGCTCCATAGTTTTCTATTCCGTTTGAATCAAACAAACTAGAGTAACAGAATATTTTATCCTTAGCACATAGTGCAAGTTTTCGCATAACTCGAGCATTTTTTTCTCGTGATAATTCTATATTATCATCAATCGTATATTCATCTTTATACCAATCTTTTTGGAAAACCCAAGCGTTGTAAAGTGGCCCAGTATCTGATTTAATCCATTCAGAATTTGAAATATCTAACCATATTTGATATTTTGTCTTTATTTGGTTGTCAATAATCTTTTGGGGTGTTGAAATTATTAGGTCATTTTTCCCAATTTCAAGAACGGAATAAGGGTTTTCAGAAATAATGGAGTTTTCAACTTGTAAGATGATTTCTGACTTTCTGGAGTTGAAGTTTTTGCCGAATACATTTTCAAAATCTGTAATTTGTTTTAGAAAGAAATTAAATTTGTTAATTTCATGCTTATTCCAAAAGTCAAAAGAAAATAACTGGTTGTATATTTTGACAATTTGTTCGGATAGTTTTTCGTTACTATTTGCCAATTCTTTGACTAATTCAAGAAAGTCGTTGTATTTTTTGTTGTAATCTTCGTCTTTAAAATCAAATGTAATTAGTGTTTTTTGATTTTGGAAGTTTTCTAAAATCTCTTCGCAATATTTTAGAGGAATATGTAAAAATTCTGATAATATAACTCTAATATCAAATTCGGATAATGTCTTTTTTAAATCAGTATTTAATTTCAATATGGTAATTACTGCGAGTACAAGTCTGTTTTGAATTAACTTTTCACTTCCAGATAAATAGCGTAAGTTTATGTTATTAGGAATATTTTCTTGAAGAGTGAATTTCAACATTTCATCTACAATCGGTGTAATGATTGAAATTTCTTGAGGGGGAACTTTATTATCTAATAATGTTTTGATTTTTTTTATTGTACATTCAATAATTTCAGAACGCTTAGAAAGAGATTCAAAGGTGAAATTGTGCAGGGTTCCGACTTTTTCGCTATAAATATTTTCATAGAGGGTTTGAGAATCTTGTAACATCTTAGATTGTGAAGGAATAACAATGATTTTATCTCCAAAGATGTTTTTAAGTTTTTGATAATTATTTTTGTCCGCACTCAAATAACCACAGCGAGAAGAACCTTGTGGGTCAATTGTAATAAAATAATCCTTTAATTGTTTTGACAAGTATTCAATAAAGTCAATACAAATTGGCGTGCATTCATCAGCATCATCGATTATTAAATATTTTATTCCTTTGAAATAATTGGTATTTTTATAGACAAAATTGAACATCAAACATTGGCGTAAATAGTCAAAATCTCGAAGTTCCAGTGTTTTTTTGAGAAGTTTTTTTATTGCAATAGATGCTTCATCCGAAAATCCTTCTTTTAGAATTTTTGCTCGTTTATCAATTTCGCTTTGCGAAAGATTATTTTGTACAATAAGAGAATATCTTCTAAAAATCTGTTGCAATAGTGACATTCTGGAGTTGTAGCCCCTAAAAGGAACTTCTTTTAAGATATCTTTAAGCAAGAATTGAGAAACTTCTAATCCTGCAAGGTTAGGAAGTATAACAGGGTTGTCAAAAATGTTTCTGTCTTCTAAAAATGCCCAATTATCATTGATTGTGTTATAAACAAGAGAAAAGAATGAGTGAACTTGTAATTTTTCAACACAATCAATTGTCAGCTTTTCATAAGTTTTTTCGATAAAATTGTTTTTGAGAGTTGAATTTTGTACCAAGACAAGAATTTCAGAAGAAGAAATTCCACTGTTTAGTAAACTGGCATATTTTTCTACCAGAAAATCTGTTTTATTTGACTCTATACTCCCCTCGATAATCAAATTCAATACTCCTTACGTAGTATTTTATCATAAAAGAAGATGCCAAACTACGTAATTAAAATGATGTTTTAATTTGTGAAATAAACTATTATCAGAGTATCGAAAAAGTGTGCTCGCTACAATAAATTAGGAGGAAGAAATCATGGCAACAAAAAAAGTTAACTTAACATTAGAAGAACAAATCGGATTTTCAGCAGGAGAAATTTATAACTATTTGCACCAAAATGGAACAACTTCTTTTGCTAAAATGAAAAAAGAATTAGATTTAAAAGGAAACTTTGCAGATTTAGGTTTAGGCTGGTTAGCTAGAGAAAACAAAGTTGAAATTGCACAAAAAGGACCAGCTGTAAAAGTTAGCCTTAAGTAGTTTTTAACCACATTTACACATGGAATAATATAAAAGGTGTTACAAATTGTAATGCCTTTTTCTTTTTTGGGGGCAATTTTCAAATCCAAAAATACTTTATAGATACATAGGGGATAAAATAAGGGAATTATTATGAAAATTGTACCTAAATTACTTCAAGGTGCAAAGGCACTTCTTGAAGAAAAACCAATAGCGGATGTCGTTACAAATCCATTAAAATCTGGAGGTTTAATTAACTTTCATCATGTTGAACATTCTGCGACGGAATTAGCTAACGCTGGAATTCGGAAATATAGAGTTAAACCAGATATTACAATCCCTGTTAATGTTGAAACTCAGGCTTTAAACAGACCTGCATTTGAGGTTACTGCAGACGCCATTAGATCTGGTGATATTGTTCACCAAGCAGAAATTGGTAATGTTGCTCTACGTTTAAGCGAAAGTTATGAAAGAGCATTTCCTGAAGCTCAAGCTCAATTGAATAGGGTCTTTTCGGGACATGAGATCGGAGCTCGTTTTAAAGGGGCAAACTCTGTATATTCAAAAGTTTGTAAATGGATGAAAAAATTAAATCAAAATGTTTCGACAGATAAACAAGCGGGAGAATATATTCAAGACGCTATTGGAGGTAGAATTCAGCTTCCTAATTTGACGAAAAAAGATGTGGCTGAAACTATAGAAAACTTTTCATTTGAGGGAAAAGCTCTTACCCAATCAGAAAAATCAATTATTAAAAAATTATTTAATAATCAAACTTTGACTAAAGAAGAACAGGTTGTTGCGGATAAATATTCACATGCAATTAAATGTGCATTGGCTGAAAAACAATCAGATCCTGTTGTGAATAAATTCCTTCTTTCTGGCATGAAAGATGCTTTGGATAGAAAAGTTACGACAATTGAAAAACTTGAAAAATCTGGCATGAGAAAAGATTTGATAGCGGAATTGAAAAATAACCCTAATATTGAACCATTGCGTTTAGGGGATGTGAACAATTACAAAGGAAAAGATGGTATTGCATATTTTTCAGATGATCAAATTAGGCAGTTTGAAAGATTACAACTTGCAACTGGTGAAAAACATGATATTATCAGTTGTTCTGAAAATATTGACCTTGCAAAATATGGCTTAGAAAATTTACCAAAATCTGCTCAAGATGCTATTAAATCTGGTGGTTATACTACAGGTCAAATTAATGTTATATTCAAAGATGGTACTTATGGTGAAATTCAAGTTCGTGGTACAGGTCCATTTGGGGAATGGGAACATGTAAAATATGATGCTCTTCAACAAAAATTAACATTGACTCCTGCAAGTCAAGAGTATGTGTCAGCGTTGAAAGGCCTAGAACCACAAGAAGCTAAGCAATATGACAAATATGGTTCAAAAGTTTATGATTACTATCGTGATGGTGAGCTTGGTATAACGGCTTCACAACCTGAACTTCCCGATGGATTTAATCCAAAATTGTCAAAAGATTATATGAGGAAAATCCATGAGGCTGATGTTGCAGATCAAAAAGCAAAAATGGTTAATTTTACTCCTCATTGTGAACCTTTAAATATGGCATATGTAGGATAGACGGATAAGGATTAATATGATAAAATTTTTAAATATTAAACAGCATAAGGCAGAAGTTAAAAGGCTAAAATTTGTTATGAAATTTCAAGATCAGTTAGATTCTTTAGTAAAGACGATTAAAGACCGTGCAAGAAATGAAATTTTTGATAATTCTTTTTATCGGGAAATAAATGTTCCAATGCAAAATAAAGATAAAAATGTTTATTGCCGCTCTTTAGTTTTGACAATTTCTCAAGATTCAAAGAATAAATCCAATCATCTTTTGGAAGTTGCAATGCTTCACCCTACAATGATGATTGAAAATAAAAGACCTATTGCAATGGGGAATAAATCTGAAATTTTACAAGCGTTGGAAGATAAAGATTTCATGAAAAATTTGTCAAAAGATATATCAGAAATGAGTGAAAAACTTAAATCGATATAAAAATAAAATTAAAAAATAATTAAAAAAATCAAAAAATCTCCTATTTTATATTATCATTAGAATAGGAGATTTGATTATGAAATATAAAGATTACTATGAAACTCTGGGAGTAAAAAGAGAAGCAACAGAAGCAGAAATCAAATCTGCTTATAGAAAACTTGCTCGTAAATATCACCCAGATGTAAATAAAACAAAAGAAGCAGAAGAAAAATTTAAAGAAATAAATGAAGCCTATGAAGTTCTTGGCGATAAACAAAAACGTCAAAGATATGATAGCTTGGGTGCAAATTGGCAAGGTGGTGCGGATTATACTCCACCTCCAGGGTTTGAAAACTTTAACTTCGGTGGCGGTCAAGGCGGAACTTACCAACAATTCAATTTCAATGGTCAAGATATGGGCGGATTTTCTGATTTCTTTAGCTCATTGTTTGGCGATATGATGGGAGGTGCTTCTGCTGGTTCTGCGAGAGGAGGCTTCTCTGGGTTTGATTTCGGAGATTTAGGAGCGGCTCAACAAGGTTATACGAGAAGTTATGGAAACTCTGGTGCTAGAAGTTCAAGAGCTAGAACTCAAAGTACTCCAAAAGAAGATTTGGATATAACTAAAACATTGAACGTAACGGCAAAAGATTTGTTCTCATCTGACCCTATCACTGTAAAGTTTAATGATATGAGAAAATGTACTCAATGCCCAGCAGGGGGTGGTTATTGTACTGCCTGTGGAGGTACAGGTATTATAAATGAGGCAAAATCAATTAAAGTTAAACTTCCAAAAGAGATAAAAGAAGGACAAAAAGTAAGGCTAAAAGGAGAAGGTAAAGCTGATGCTTATGGTCAAAAAGGGGATTTGTATTTAGTAATCACTCCAAAAGATTCTGAATACGAAATTAAAGGTTCTGATTTGACTAAAGAAATTGAAGTTACCCCTCCAGAGGCTGTATTAGGTTGCCAAAAGGAAATTTCAACATTGCATGGTAATATTGGTATAAAAATTCCTCCAATGACTTCAAGTGGGAAAATGCTAAGACTAAAGAATTTAGGTTTACCTAAGAAATCAGGTGGATTTGGTAATTTGAATGCAAAAATTAAAATTGTATTGCCTGCAAAATTGACTCAAAAACAAATTGATTTGTATAAGCAACTTCAAGGATAATTTGAGGAATTAAAAGACGAAAAAGCTGGATTGTTTAGCTAACACTTGTAATGACTAAGGTATCAAATAAATATACCATTTTCAATTCGTTAGTTTTGAAGGATTCAGCTTTTTGTTATTAATGGATGCAAGCGAATATAACCCATTTCATATCAAGGTTGTCAAGTATTAAACCTACCCAAGTGTCTATCCGTATTTTTACGTAAGTAAAAATACGGATGTTTACAAAATTTTAAATCGTATGGTATATTAGTAGTATCGGTTAAGGCTCACACCCGAGAGAATCAAAAACTCTTAAAAGTTCCACTTTTCGATGGTAAAGCTGTTTGCCGATGGACAAGTTTTTTCTGTTTCACTGTATCATTTTGAATTTGTGCAAAAAATATTTTCACGAGTTTTCTACAAAATATGTATATATCAAATTTCAACAGTTCACAAAGTCAGTCCTTTCAAGCAAATTTAAACTCTAAAAAATTACGATTTAAAAACGCTGATTTTTGGGTGAATATAAGAGGATATGGCAAAAATGGGATTTGGGCTCACAGTGTCAAAAATACGGCAGATACAGCGGTTAATTTGATAAGAAAAGACACTTCGTGCGAAAATGTTTTGCGTTTTATTACTGCGGGAATAACAAAAGCAAACAAGTTTACTTTAGACTTGACAAAACGTGAACACACTGGGATTTTGCGTGCTAGTCGTGAAGGGTGGAGAAGTGGCTCAAATTGGAACAAATATGATATTCTTGCAACTGATTATTCGCTTAAAAAATCTATTTATAAGTCTTATGAATTGCGATTAGATAAACGCATAGACAATCCTTTAGAAAATCCTTATCCATATATAAATCTAACTCGCCCAGTAAGTGATTCAGATACACATTTCCTTCGACATGGAGATAAAAACAATGTAAATGCGGCTCTTGATATGGTTGGAGAATTGTATAAAAATCATATTGCCAAATATACAAAAATCGACGTACAACCAGAACATTTGAAAGATATAAATGATAATGTCGCTGAAATTCGATGGATTTTGGCACATTCTACACCTTGGGAACGTGGAAGTGATTCAATCGCAAATGTTTTTATACGAGCAATTTATAAAGCTCTAGGAATTAAAGCAACTCCTCTTGCAAAGGGTGTTTCGCTAGATTTAGAAGCATACTGTACAGAATTAGATAGATACAAGAAAAAATTTCCTACGTATTTTGAAAAACCGCCAGAGGTAATACTATAAAACTTCTCTAATTGCAGAAATCATCCCATTTGGGTCTGCGATATTTTGACCAGCAATATCAAAAGCTGTACCATGTCCAGGAGATGTTCTAATAATATCTAACCCAATAGTCATATTGACCGTCTTATCACCTGCAACGGTTTTTATCGGAATAAGTCCTTG
>ERZ1673740.1989-NODE-1989-length-13078-cov-9.794978_pt1 | contig 13078 bp, 10 predicted proteins | sample MGYA00580221_ERZ1673740 | MGnify/ENA primary metagenome ERZ1673740 (study PRJEB41218, sample SAMN15661786) | gut metagenome | host: Homo sapiens | place: Canada: London | collected 2015-08-20/2019-03-30 | study: EMG produced TPA metagenomics assembly of...
CCCAAAGTATTCAGAGTTTTGTTTTTACTCTGTCTACTCTAGGGGTAGCATATCATTTTGTGCAATGGCTCTTTTGGTATGCTGTTACAGATCCACCACGCTGCCGACCTCGGCAGGGGTGGTGGGCACGGGGCCCAGAGCGGCTTCATCGGTATTACGGCGCACCGTAAAGATGGCGCTGCGCCCGGCGGCAAAGTCCGGGTGCCATGTCAGCTCAAGGGTCTGCCAGTCCTCCGGCACAGCGCAGAAACAGTGCAGCAGCGCACCGCGTCCGGCGGCAAGGTTCAGGGTGAACACCGAAGCATCCGCCGCGTTCTCGCTGTACAGCGGGGCGGCAAAGCTGCCGCAGGGCACGCTCTGGCCGTTGCAGGCAGCGGTCACGCCGGTGCCCATGCTGTACAGCTGCTCCCGGGTGCGCAGCCCGCGGCTTTGCAGATAGCTGGTATCCACCGGCAGGCTGGCTGCCGAAAGGTTTTCCACCGAGAGGTACACCAGCACGCCGCCCAGCTCCGGTGCCGGGGCATAGCCCAGCAGCTCCACGGCAGCTTTGCCGTCCAGCAGGGCAGGCTCGCCCGTAAGACACGGCTGCTGCGCCGCAGCACAGACCCCGGTAAGCAGCGCAGCCGCAAGGCTGACCGCACCGGAACCGGCACATTTCAGGAATGACCGGCGGGAGAGGGATTGGGACATGACAGCGTTCCTCCTGTGTACGATACAATACTACCCTTTAACAATAAAGGATTCTGCGCGTTCTGTCAAGGGGCAGTGGGAAACTGTAACCCTTTGTTTATTCGTAGGCCTCGTTTTCCTCGGCTTCGGCCTGCCCTTGCAGGGTGTCGGCGTAGCCAAAAGGTACGATGTCGATGGCCTCCACCAGCTTGTCCCGCATCCACAGCTGCACATCGGTCTGCACGGTGTAGCCGCAGCCCGGGTCTGCCATCCACTGCTCGGGACGGCGGGTGGGTACGGCGCGCTGGCTGAGCATACTCATGATCACGCCGCCGTGGGTCACGCAGGCGGCCTCGGTAACGTCCATGCGGATCATGTACTCAAACAGCTTCATAAGGCTGTCGGCGCAGCGGGCGTGGAACTGCTCGGTGGGCTCTGCGCCCTCCGGCAGATAGCCGGAACCCGGGGTGATCCACTTTTTGAAGTCCTCGTCCTGCACAAGCTCCTTCACCGGTCTGCCCTCAAACTTGCCAAAGCCGGCTTCCCGCAGATCGTGCACCGTAAACTGGTGGGCAGCCCCGGGGAACAGGATGTTGGCGGTCTCCACCGCACGCAGCAGCGGAGAGGAAAACACGGTGTCTACCTGCGGGTAGGCGAACCGCTCCTTCAGGTCAGCCAGCTGGGCGCGTCCCTCGTCGCACAGGGGCAGGTCGGTGCCGCTGCCGATGTACAGACCCTGCAGGTTGCCCGCGGTTATGCCGTGGCGGATGAGATGAAGTTTGAAGGTTTTCATGGATCACACCTCTTTTGGTTCGAAATTACGGAATAGGCTTAGCCCTCGGCGTAGTTGACCTCCACGGTGGTGGGGAACACATTCATGTCCAAACGGCAGTTGTCGCGGATGGTCACGCTGGTCAGGGCGTTGCAGTCCTTGAATGCGCCGGTCTTGATGTAGCCCACGCTCAGGGGGATGTTGACCTCGGTCAGGGCGGTGCAGCCGTTGAAAGCACCGGCCTCGATGTACTCCACGCCGTCAGCGATGTTCACGGTGGTCAGGGCAGTGCAGTCCTTGAAGGCGGTAGCGCCCACGCTGGTAACGGTGCCCTCCACCTCAACGGTGGTGATCTGGTCGGCCTGATCAGCCCAGGGAGCCGGAGCGTCCTTGGTGAAGTTGGTCATACGGCCGGTGCCGCTGATGGTCAGGGTGCCGTCAGCCAGTGCCCAGGTCACGTTCTCGCCGCAGGAGTTGTCGCCGGCGGCAGCAGCGGATGCAGCGGTGGAAGCAGCCACAGAAGAAGCGGCTGCGGAAGAAGCAGTGGACTTGGAACCGCCGCAGCCGGTCAGGGCGATGGCGGCGATCAGGACAGCAGCGGCAGCGCTGCACAGACGGACTTTGCGCTCGAGTTTCATACTAAAGTTTCCTCTTTCTTATTCTTGGTATATTACCTTTTATAGCGTCTGCCTTGCCCTTCGCCAATTTGTGCGCCGGTCAAGAACAGTCGCCAAAAAGAGATTATAGCACAAACTGCAGAAAGATGGAACCACCTGTTTGAAAAAATTTTGTTTCAGAAAAGACGGGCTTTCACCACGGCTGTCGTTTTTCTGCCGTGTCGGAAACACAAAATCTATGTGTTAATACCCATAGTTTAGCATAGATGTGGGGTCCCCGGCAAGACTTTTGACAATAATGACGAAAAAAGACGAAAAATATCGGCATTTTTCTTGCTTTACAAGTCGTTTTCCAATGTGTATAATCAACCTGTTGTAAACCAAAAACAAGGATATCACCAAAAAATCCCTTCGGATATTGAGGAGAGCATACCATGGAGTTCAATCGTATCATCAAGCTGCTGCGCAAGGAGCGCGGCATTACCCAAAAGCAGGCGGCAGAGGATCTGGGGGTCTCTCAGGCGCTGCTGTCCCACTACGAAAAAGGCATCCGCGAGTGCGGCTTGGACTTTGTGGTGCGGGTGGCAGATTATTATAATGTTTCCTGCGACTACCTGCTGGGCCGCAGCGCCGAGCGCAACGGCATGATGCTCTCTGCCGAGGATCTGCCCAACCCCGAAAAGATGAAGGACAACGTCTACCACGGCAGCGTTTTGCCCACCATGAACAAAAAACTCATCTCCAACAGCCTGAACGTGCTCTACGCCAAGATCGGCCAGTGCCACAGCAAGGCGCTGACCACGGAGGTGAGCGCTTACCTGATGATGGCGGTTGCCAAGATGTTCCGGCTGCTCTACTCTGCAGAGCCGCATAATGCTTCCAGTATGTTCAGCATCGAGCCCCACCGCTGGCACGGCTATTCCGACGCTGTGATGCGGATGGCAGAGTCCAATGTGGAAGCGCTGCTGGACGGGCAGGACGTAAACGGCGGCGAGGGCGTCAAGGATCCCGCCTGCCTTGCCATGACCACCGAGAGCCTGACGCGGGAGTTTCCGCTGTACACGCCCAGCCTGTTAAATCTGGTCAAAACCAGCGAGACCCACGTCAAGGGGCTTTCGCCGCAGGAGTGACCCCGCTTGTGAAATTGTTGTAAATAATCGACACGGGCTCTTGCATCTGTGTGCCGGAAACGGTATAACCAGAGGAAGAAGAATTAGAAACTGACCCTTCAAGGAGGATATAAACCTATGTCTACTGTTATTTCCCGCCGCAGCTTCCTCAAGTGCACCGGCGTATCCGCTGCTGCACTGGGTGCAGCCAGCCTGCTGGGCGGCTGCCAGTCCAACGGCGATGACACCGTGGTAGAGGTCAAGGTCGGCGATACCGTCCGCAGCTGGAACGGTCTGGGCGTGCAGCTGACCAGCGTGTTCCACCTGACGCAGGACCCCGTGCAGCCGGCGGGCTACGAGTATCTGGGCGTGCGGGTGACCACCGTCAACCGCAGCAAGACCGAGAGCTACGCCATCGGCGCACAGGGCATTGACGCCATCAACGAGGCCTACCCCGTGCCCCCGCTGGAGAACGTGGACGCAAACTTTCAGGCCATGGCCGCTGCCACCCAGGACTTTACCGCCGTCTGCGATGGCCAGCCCGCAGCCTGCTGCGCCAATATCTCGCTGTACAACGCCAATTCCCAGAGCTTTTCCGATGCAGAGAGCCTGCCCCCGCAGGGCAGCGCCTACATCGTGCTGATGATCATGGTGCCCAAGGACTGGAAGCAGCTGAAGGTCACCTACGTGCCTACCTTCCTGGAGGGCAAGAGCCTGACCTTTGTCATGAACGCTTCCGATGTGATCCGCAGCTGACACAATTGCCAAAAAATCCGCTTAAGCTTCGTCTAAAATGTACGATGCTGCCACAAAATCTTCACATTTGTTTTGCGGAAAATCATTGACATTTTTCTCTGTTTCGCCTATTGTATAGGTAGTGCCTTATGGCAGAATCTGTATTGATGTGTTCTGAAGGAGGAACGAATATGACTGGGGAATTTTCCCGCCGCTCTTTCCTGAAATATACCGCACTTACCGCTGTAGTTGTGGCTGGCAGCAGTCTGCTGACCGGCTGCGGCGGCGATGCCCCGGTGCAGCGCGCCGTCGGCACCAGCAACAGGGTGCTGAAAGTCGTATCCAAGCTGGAGCAGGTGGAGTGCGATGCCACTTCCGATACCACCACCTTTAAGCTGGTGGTGACCAACGGCCGCAATAACGCACTGGAAGTGACCAAGGCAAACTTTGCCGTAAAGGCAGACGAGTATCTGGCCTACCAGAACGATAAGCTGCAGGTGACTTCTCCTGATGCGCTGAGCCATCAGGTCAAGAAGAACGAGACTGTTACTTATTTTGTGTCCGCAAAGGGTCTGAACGCGCTGACGGACGGCCCGGTGACCTTTACCTTCTATCCCGATCTGGAATACAGCGAGTTCAGCGCCAACTGGGAGCTGACCGCAGACGCCTTGAAGTCTGCGACCTGAGCCCCAACATACTGGTAAAAAACGGAGGAACAAGCTATGTCTTATACATTTTCCCGCCGCGCATTCCTGAAGTATTCGGCAGCCACCGCAGTGGCTGTGGCCGGTGCCAGTCTGCTGGGCGGCTGTGAGTATCAGGATCCCAACAACCCGGTAAGCAAAGCGCTGCCCAGTGCGATCACCAGCGAGCTGCAGGTGATCGGCGGTCTGCGGGGTTTGAAGATCGAAAACGGCACCTGCACGATGGAAGTCGACATCGAGTCTGGCCGCGCAAACCCCATCCCGCTGGATCCCTACCGCTTCTCTCTTGCCATCAAGGACGCCGAGGGCAAGCAGGTCTACTTCAGCGGAAACAACGGCGGCGTGAAGATCACGGACGCCGAGAACAGCCTGATCGTGAAAAAGACGCCCATCACGCTCCATCTTGAAGCCGCCAAGGTGCCCGACCTGCAGGACGGCTACACTGTGGTGTTCAAGTATATGCCCATCCGCGAGAACTCTGAGTACTCCATGACTTGGGAGATCACCAAGGAAGTGTACGACAAGGCTCTGGCCGAGGCCGCCAAGAAGAGCAACGGCTGAGCAGATACATAATCGCTGCGCTTTTACCAAAGACCGCTGCGCTTTTTGCGCGGCGGTCTTTTTGCATCCAAGTTTTCGGCGATATGTCTGTAAAAAAGCAAGGTTTTTCGTCAGGTTTGTGTCTTGTGCACAGCGGCATTTTTCAGTACAATAAAGAAGCAGAGAAGAAAAATAAGCGCAGCAGCCGGAACGCTGCCGCGCTGTTTTGTATTTTGCGGCGCAGCTGCGCCCGGTGAAAAAAGGAGTGCTGTACAATGATCAACATGGTCAAGCTTCCCACCAGCAAAAGCGAACTGTTCCTGCGGGTGGCCAAGGGACATTTTGCCACCAGCCACAGCCACATCAACTATTACATCGACGTGACCACCCAAAAGACCCGCCTTTCCGAGGCAAAGGCCGTGGCAAAGGAGCTGGTCAGCGCTTACCAGCACAGCACCATCGTGGATACCGTGCTCTGTCTGGACGGCACACAGGTCATCGGCACCTGCCTTGCCAACGAGCTGACCAAGGACGGCTTTACCAATATGAACGCCCACAAGACCATCTATATCGTCACGCCGGAGTACACTTCCGGCAGCCAGATCATTCTGCGGGATAATCTTGCCCCCATGGTCAAGGGCAAGCACGTGCTCATCCTTGCGGCATCCATCACCACCGGCTACACCATTCAGGCAGCCGTGGAAGCCGTGAACTACTACGGCGGCATCGTGGCAGGGCTTTCGTCTATTTTTGCCACTACCCACGAGTGCTTGGGCTACCCGGTCACCTCCATCTTTGACCCCACCAGTCTGCCGGATTACGCCAGCTTCGACTCCCGCGACTGCCCCCTGTGCAAAGCCGGGCAGCACATTGACGCGCTGGTGAACAGCTTTGGCTACTCGGCGCTGTAACGCAAATGCCAAATGATTGAAAATGCGCTCCGCGTTGCTCTGCGCATATTCAGAGGAAGATATCTTTTTAATTTCGGGGTTCAGGAAAGTCTGCGGAGCTTGTCGGGGCAAAGCCCCTCCATCTGCTAACGCAGACCGCTCTGCCGCTTAAAAGCCCCACCGGGGCTTTCATTGCTGCGCAAACGCGGACTTTCCTGAACCCCTTTTTCACAGAGAAAGGATATTAAATGCAGTTTTCGGTTACGACCCCTCCTGTGAAAATGCGTTTGGAGCGCTCCGCAGAGCGCGACAAACGCGAATCTTTAAATCATATTTCCGCTAAACATGGCTAGAGCGCAGCGGAGCGCATTCCAAATCGTCCCGCGCAAAAGGAACGGCGGTGCTGCCGTTCCTTTTTGTTGTCCCACGGGCGGGATTGTGCTATACTGATACCAGATGAAACTAGAAGAACGAGGTATCAAGTCCATGAAAATTCCCGCAAACGGTTTTACCCACGCCGGCAAGTTCCATGCCGATGACGTGTTTGCTACGGCGCTGCTGCAGATCCTGCGCCCGGATATCAAGATCACCCGGGGCTTTACCGTGCCTGATGATTTTGACGGCATCGTGTATGATATCGGCTTTGGGATGTTCGACCACCATCAGGAGCCCCGGGAGTACCGCGCCAACGGCGTGCCCTACGCGGCCTTTGGCCTGCTGTGGCGGGTGCTGGGCCCCGGCCTTGTGGGCGAGCGGCAGGCGCGGCTCATTGACGAAAACTTTATCCAGCCGCTGGACCTGAACGACAACACCGGCGAGCAGAACAGCCTGTGCGATGCCATCGGCTTTTTTAACCCGGTGTGGGACTCCAAAGAAGATCAGGACAGCTGCTTTTTCAAGGCGGTGGCCGTGGCAAAGCAGATACTGGAAAACCAGATCGACAGCGCCAACGCCGTGAACCGTGCGGACGAAAAAGTGCAGCAGGCGTACCGCAGCTCCCGCGACGGCATCGTGGTGCTGCCCTGCTATCTGCCGTGGAAAAACGGCTTGTACAAGACCGATGCCCTGTTTGTGGTGTACCCCAGCCAGCGCGGCGGGTGGAGCGCCCAGTGCGTCACCGACCACAAGACCAAAAAGTCCAAGCTGCCGTTCCCGCAGTCGTGGGCGGGGCAGCCGCAGGAGGTCATCGAGCAGAAGAGCGGCATCCCGGGCATCAGCTTCTGCCACGCCAGCCGCTTCCTGATCACCGCCAAGGACAAGGAGACCGCCCTTGCCGCCTGCCGTCAGGTGCTAAAGAACAATGGCCGCCTTGCCTGACGCCGCCTACGTCTACATGGTGCGCTGCACCGGCGGGCAGCTGTACACCGGTTGGACGAACCACCCCGCCGCCCGGCTGAAAGCGCACCAGAGCGGCAAAGGGGCACGCTACACCCGCGCCCACGGCGCGGTAGGGTTTGCCTATCTGGAGCGCTGCGCGGACAGGAGCGCCGCTTTGCGGCGGGAAGCCGCCCTGAAAAAGCTTTCCAAGGCGGAAAAAGAGGTGCTGTGCGCCGCATGGCGCGCCGCCGGGTGTCCCGGGGTGGAGAACGATTGAAAATGCCCTCCGCTGCTTCCGGGTTGCGGCACCCAGCATCCGCATCGTGCCTTGAGCGGCACTCGCGTCTTGCTGGCCGCTGCCCCAACAACTCCTCCCTGTTTCCGCCGCTGGCGGCGGTCGTCGTTGTTGCAGCGGAAGAATTATTTTAATTTTCGGGATAGCGGAGCGTCTGCGGACGCTCCGCTATCCCATTTTCACGGGTGGGGTCGTAATGGCAAGCGGCATTTGCAGCGCCTGCTTCCTGCGGAAGCGGCGGCGCTGCGGGGAGCAACCTCGCCCTCTCCGTCTGCTCACTACGTTCGCATCCACCTCTCCCAAGGGGAGAGGCCTTGGCAAAGAGATAAAGTTTGCGTGGACTGCCAAGGGCTCTCCCTTTGGGAGAGCTGTCAAAGCCGTCAGGCTTTGACTGAGAGGGCGAGGACGCTGCGTGACCAGCGGGAGCAGACGGAAGGGGTATTCCCGGGCCGTCAGGCTTTGACTGAGGGCGTTCCCCTATAACGCAGCAGAGCCGTCCGGTAGTTGCCGGGCGGCTCTGCTGTGCTTATTGGAAAGGATCGATCGGGAGATGGCAATTGTTATGTTTTGCCGGGCGCGGCTTTTTCAGCCGGGCACGGACGCGGATGACCGATGCTCCGGTCACACGCTTGACGGGGCGTAATGATGCCTTTAGCCCCTATCAGGAAGGGAGGTTCTGTGTCATGCTTAGTGTACCACGATTTGCCCGTTTTGGACGATTTTCGGCACGAATCGACCCGCAAATGCGTTGAAACGACCCGGCGGCGCAAAAGCAGCCGGACGCACCCGCAAAAAGCAGAAAACCGCCCGGCTTGCGGTTACCGGACGGTTTTCTGTCTCTATAGGAAAATATGGGAATGACGTGCTTTCAGAGTACATCTCTGTCCCTGCATTATACCACCGGCGGCAGAAAAAGTGGAGTGCTTTTGCACGAAATCCCCAATAATGGCTCGAAATGCCTTTTACCGGGCGGCATCGCGGCGCAAAACGCCAGCCAACGCAAAAAGGGACTGCTGCACAGCGCTGTGCAGCAGTCCCTGCGGGGTTATAAGGGGTTACGGGTCAGCGGGCTCAGCCGCGCTGCTGATAGGTCTTCCAAGTGCGGATGACCTCCAAGCGGCTTACGCGGCTGCCGGGCTTGAAGCTGCCGTCCTGTGCAGACATCAGGCCGGTATCCACTGCCCAGCGGATGGCCTGCAGCTCTGCGGCATCGGCTGCCACATCGTTGAACAGTGCCGTGCTCTGGGTAGCGGGCTTGCCTGCGGCAGTCCACAGTGCAACAGCCAGCTGCTGACGGTTAGCGGGGATCGCCACACCCTCGGGCAGAACGCTCTTCAGGTAGGCGGCGGTGCCTGCAATGTAAGCGCCTACGCCAACGGCTGCGCCGCCCACAGCGGCTACCATCACGATAGCGCCGCCGCCGTCATCGCTGGGTGCGGGTGCGGGAGTGGGAGTCGGGGTCGGCTCAGGATCGGGAGTCGGGGTGGGAGTAGGAGTCGGGGTCGGCTCGGGATCGGGAGTCGGGGTCGGAGTCGGATCCGGGTTGGGATCGGGAGTCGGATTCGGATCCGGGTTGGGATCGGGAGTCGGATTCGGATCCGGATCGGGGGTCGGCTCGGGATCGGTCCCCTTCACAACGTAAGTGCCCACCTTTTCGGTAATGGTCGCGTTATAGTTCTCGTCCGCCGTCACCTGAACGTACACATTGTAGCTGCCGGGGGCGGTGGGGACAGTCTCGCTGCGGTCGGTGTCGGTGCCGTACAGCAGGGTGGTCTGCGGGTCAGCACCGTTGTACTGTTTGCCCTCGTAGGCCACCTTGTTCTGCGCAGCATCGTAGGTAAAGTCTGCGGCTACGGGCGTGTAGAGGACGGTGTACTGCCCGACTAACGGATACTGGTAATCGTTATCCTGATTGCTATTATAGTAGTTGTTACCGTTCACCACAAGGCGAACTTCGTAGGTACCCACCTCGGTAGGCACAGAGGAGAAGTAAGAGTTTGGTTCGTCGTAGTACCGAAGTTCAGCCTGCGGGAGTTCCTCCTCGCCGAAATACCGCTTGCTGGTATCTCTATAGGTCACCGTGCCGGTCTTGACATCCCATTCGAAGTCATCGAGAGCCGGTTTATACTTGATCACGGTTTCGCCGATATCGACCCAACCGCTCGTGTATTTATCGCCCTCTTCAGCTACAACGCGCTTTTTATAGATGCCATAGTTGTCCGGCTCGCCATAGGGGATGCTGTCAAACTCCTTATCATCGTAGGTGCGCACATAGACAAGTCTCAGCTTGCCCACGCCCTCCTGATAGCAGGTAACCTTTGTACCCTCCGGCGTTTCATCAGTGGTAAAGTCTCCCTCGCCCAGGGAAGAGAAGGGCAGCTTTTCTCCTTTGGTCTGATTCACCACAATGGGATTGCCGTCATTCAAGGCGGTCAGGGTCAGTGTCAGGCCGTCTGCGGAAAGCTGTGCGCCGGTATAATCGCTGGCCGGAGCACCATTGATGTTCTTGACCGGCTCGCTGAAGGTGATATTCATCTCGACATCGCCGATACGGTAAAGCTCCTTGGTCTTCTTCGTCACGCCGTTTACGCTTTCCACCGTGCCGTCGTCTGCAACGATCAGCTTGCTCAGCTGCTGACCATTAGCACGGTGCCGGCTTTCGATGGGGCTAAAGCTCACCGTATTGGAAACAGCAGCCTTGCTGGAAGTATCCGCCATCAGGCTGCCGGTGATCACGGCATTTCGGATGACCGTTCCATCCGATGTATAATAGTCGGGCAGCTTGATATTGTTGAACACGCCGCCAAGGATCTGGGCATTACTACTATCCAACTGGACAGTTGCGTCGAACTGACCGCCGTTGATGGTGCCACTAGCCTTAACATTCTTCTGGAAGGTGCCGCCGGTGATGGTGCCGTTATAGCCCAAAGTGACATCCGCTTCGAACTGACCATCGGTGATCTCGCCGTAAGCTTCGACGCTCTTCTGGAAGGTGCCGCCGGTGATGGTGCCGCTATAGCCCAAAGTGACATCCGCGTCGAACTGACCATCGGTGATCTTGCCGTAAGCTTGGACGCTCTTCTTGAAGATGCCGTTGGCGATGGTTCCATTAGCTTCGACGCTCTCCTGGAAGGTGCCGCCGGTGATGCTGCTGTTTTCATCCGCGTGGACAGCCTTCTGGAAAGTGCCGCCCTTAATAATGGCGTTCTGGGCGGTAATAGGCGCACCTGCCTGAATGTCCGTAACCGTCACATCCGTCAGTATGATCTGATCGGAAGCAATGGCCTTATGATAGGGGTTGATGGTATCCGAGGTCAGATCCACCGGGCTGCTGCCATCGGGGCTGGTGAGGATAAGCACCGACATCGTTCTATAACCATCCTCGACCACAAGGTACTGCCAGCCAAGACCCTCATAGACCTTGCCGGTCACACCATCCTGGTTCAAGGAATGCGGGGTCACCTCGGTCAGGTCGGGCAGACCTTCTTCGGTAATGCGCAGGGGCTTGAGGTTGCTGGCATCGCCAGCCTGATTTACCAGAATCTCCTTGCCATCGTTGTTGCTGGTGATATGCAGTACACTGCCCTCGGCATAGGTCTGTTCATTGTAACTGTTGGCCGCTGCACCGTTGATGCTGAACACATCGGTGTTCAGGGTAAGCTCTGCGCTGGCATTGCCCACCAGATAGATGGTATTGACAGAACTGGGCAGGTCTCTGCCGTTGACCGCAGTCACACCGCCGTTGCGCACGGTCAGCTTGCTGAGCCGCTGGCCATCGGCAAGCGCATTCTCTATGCCGTTGCCAGACAGCTTGCACAGAACGGTGTCGGAAATGGCAAGGTCGCCAGACCTGTCAAAGCTGAAGCTCTGGGCCACTACATTGGAAATGGTGCACTTGCCCGCGCAGCTGAGGAAATCAAAGGTGCTGTCCTTGATCGTGACATCTTCGAAATCTGCCTGACGGATGATGCCGCCGGTCACGGTAGCATTCGAAAGCTCGACAGCGCAGTTGATGGGCACTGCGCTCAGCTGGCTGAAATTGATCTCATTACCGCCCTGATCCCCGAGCTCCAGTTCTCCGGTCATACTGGCGATATTGGGGTAGCAGGTATAAGTCCAGCCCTTGCCAAAGTATACGCAGACCTGATAGATGTCCTCGTTCAGATTGTACACATGGGGCACATCGTTCACATCGGGCGTACCCTTATCGGTAAAACTCAGTTTCTTGTCCGTGGGCGGGATCGGGGTCAGTGCTATGGGTGCGTTGCTTTCTGAAAGCGGCGGGAACATACTGACCTCGGCAGAGATCGTTGTACCGTCTGCACTGATGGAAATCGTGCCATAGCCGTTCAAGGGGGCGTTGCTGATACCTACAGGCAGGGAGCGGATGTCGGACGTGCCACCGATTGCTGCCGCCCATTTAACGCAGCCGGGGGCGTACTGCACCTCCAGCTTCAGGCTGTGATCGCTGTACCGCTTGAGCATATACACATCCCCGGTCACCGGCTGGCCGTTCAGGGTGCAGCCCTCCGGCAGGATCAGCTTGTGTGCCTGCTGCTGCGTAGTGGACTGCAGGCCGGAAATATCCTTGAAGTAGCCGCCCTTAACGCTGCCGCCGTTCTCGGTCAGCTTACCGTAGGTGCCGCCGTCAATGGTGCCGTTTTCCAGCACTGCTTCGGCGTATCTGCCGCCCAGAACACAGGCATTCGGGTTATCGATCCAAAGCTGGCCCTTGACCACGCCGTTCAGCAGATATACTTCATAGCTGGAAGTCGAGATGGCCACATTGCAGCTGGCATCGCCATCCAGAATATACTCTGTCTTTGCATTTGGAACGCCGGCAATGGCCAGCCAGTTGTTGGAGCTGTCGTAGCTCCAGCCGGTGCCGGACTGCTCTTCGGGCAGACCTTTCACGCCGATCTTGATCGTAACGACGGAATTTGTTGTTTCCTCGTTCGTACCGGCAGCTGTCGTCTCTGCTGCCGCAGCAGACGTCCCAGCATCTGCAAATGCAGATACCGGGAGGATGGAGAGCACCATACTGAGCGCCAGTATCATGCTCACGATGCGTTTTTTCATGATATCCTCTCCTTTGTTGATCGATTTGCCCGGCTGTCCTCCCAAACAGAACAACCGGAACGGACAAAAGGCCAAGTTGAGTATAACACTAAAGTTTATGGAAATAAAGCATTTTCGCCCGCCGCATCTGCCAAAATTTGGTACAAAATATGGGCAAAATCACCATACGGGGGAGCTTGACTCCCTCAGTCAAAACCTGACGGTTTTGCCAGCTCCCTCGAAAATTACCCCTTCCGTCTGCTCCCGTTGGTCGCGCAGCGTCCTCGCCCTCTCAGTCAAAGCCTGTCGGCTTTGACTGATTCCCCTTTTTGTCACCTGCGGTGACATCTTCCCCCGGAGCGGGGGAAGTCT
>ERZ1673740.2001-NODE-2001-length-12975-cov-4.236765_pt1 | contig 12975 bp, 8 predicted proteins | sample MGYA00580221_ERZ1673740 | MGnify/ENA primary metagenome ERZ1673740 (study PRJEB41218, sample SAMN15661786) | gut metagenome | host: Homo sapiens | place: Canada: London | collected 2015-08-20/2019-03-30 | study: EMG produced TPA metagenomics assembly of...
ATTGAAGGATTAAGTGTAGACGGACATCGTTATATTGATGATGCCATCTTTCAAGGGGCAAAAGTTATTGTTCATAGTAAGGATATTGAAAAGCAACAAGGAATTATTTATATTCGTGTAGCAGATCCTTTAGATGAATTGAATCGTGTTTCAAATGTTTTTTATGATTATCCAAGTAAAAAAATGCGTATTGTTGGGGTAACGGGAACAAGTGGTAAAACAGTGGTTGCCTCAATGGTTAAAAATGTTATGGCTCATTATTGTAAAGCAGCTTATATGGGAACGATATCACTTGAGTATGATGGTGTTAAAGAAGATTGTCCTTATACAACACCAGAAACCCTCTATGTCCAAAAGAAACTTTTTGATATGGCAAGACGTGGAGTTAAGGTGGTTGCCATGGAAGCAAGTAGTCATGGTCTTGCACTAAAAAGAATTGATGCGGTAGATTTTAATATTGCGGTGTTAACGAATATCTCAGATGAACATTTAGATTTTCATGGAACAAGAAGACAATATATTGAAAGTAAAAAGAAATTATTTTCAATGTTATCTACGAATTCAATTGCTGTATTGAATAAAGATGAAGAAGTTTTTGAAGAATTTAAAGATTCAACAAAAGCAAGAATTATGACCTATGGTATTAAAAATGAAAGTGAAATCATGGCTAAAAATATTGAACTTTATATTGACCATAGTGAATTTGATTTGTTATTAAAAGGGAATAAATATCATATAAATTGTCCAGTGATTGCCGATTTTAATATCTATAATGTATTAGCTACAGTTGGTGCTTTAGTAGGGCTTGGTTTTGATGATCGTATGATTATTGAAGCCATTGGAGAACTTGAACCGGTTGATGGACGTATGGAAATTATTCCAAATCGTCATAATATTACGATTATTGTTGATTATTGTTGCCATACAAAAGATTTTGAAAATGTGTTTAAATTTGCAGATCGTGTTTCAAGAGGAAGAATCATTGCAGTATTGGGAGCACCAAGTAAAAGGCATATTGCTAGAAGAAAGAAGATAGGTGAACTTGCTAATCGTTATCTAGATCATGTTATTTTAACAGAATTAGATGATCGAGGTGAAAAAGTAGAAGATATTTGTGAAGAAATTCAAGAAGCTATTACGGATATCCCAAGTATTATTATTACTAATAGAGCGATTGCCGTTGAACAAGCAGTTGAACAAGCAAGTCCTGGAGATGTAATTTTATTACTTGGAAAAGGACATGAGAAGTTTATATCTTTGGAAGTTGGACAAAGAGATTATGAAGGCGATAAAGCAATAGCTTTAAAAGCGATAAAAAGAGTTTATGAAGGAGAAGAAGAAAATGAACTACAATAAAATGATTGATCATACTGTTTTAAAAGCAGATACACCTTTAGAAACAGTAAAAAGAATTTGTGATGAAGCAATGGAATATGGATTTGCGAGTGTTTGTATCAATCCTTGTCATGTGGCTTATTGTGCAGATTATTTAAAAGACAGTGATGTTAATGTTTGTACAGTTATTGGTTTTCCACTAGGAGCTAATACAAGTGCAGTTAAAGCGTTTGAAACGAAAGATGCCATTGCTAATGGTGCGGATGAAATCGATATGGTGATGAATATCGGAGCTTTAAAAGATAAAAACTATGATTTAGTAAGAGACGATGTAAAAGCTGTTGTGGAAGCCGCTAATGGAACACTTGTTAAAGTTATCTTAGAAACATGTTTACTTACAGAAGATGAAATTAAAAAAGCATGTGAATTATGTGTTGAAGCAAAAGCTGATTATGTAAAAACAAGTACAGGATTCTCTACAAGAGGAGCTACAATTGAAGATGTTCAAATCATGAAAGCAGCGGTTCATGGAAAAGCAAAAGTAAAAGCTGCTGGTGGAGTGAGAACGCATGAAGACATGGTTAAAATTGTAGAAGCAGGGGCAGATCGTATCGGTACAAGTGCAGGATGTTCATTGGTTGAAAAATAAGTTGGATAGTAAAGCTATTCAACTTTTTTAAATGTTATTGATATGGGATCTGGTGGAAGAATTGTTGTTTCTGGAACGATTGATAAAATTAAAAATAATAAGGAAAGTATAACAGGTAGGTATTTATAAAAAAATAAGAAGCTTTTGATTGAGCTTCTTATTTTTGTCTTGCTGAAACAATGAAATGTAAAGCAAAGTATGCAACTTCATCTTCTGTGAATCTTTTATGATAGATTGTTTCAATAGCATCATTTAAGATTTCTGCCATTGCAAATTCTTTAGGATGTCTTTCTTTGATTTTTTCTGTTAAAGGATTTTCAATTTGTGAATCTTCTAATAAACGATCAAGTGCGGGTGTTAAATGTAATCCTAAAGATACAAGCAATTTTTCGTTATGTCTTAAATCAATTCCTTTTTGTTCAAATAAAGAATCTAAAGTGTTTTGTAAAACTTCAATAATTTCATCATCTAATAAATTAACACCGGCATTAAATTCAACATCTAATACATTGTTTTTAGATAAATACATCGAAATAAGTGCTAATTCAGATTCAGGAAATTCAATATTGAATTTTTTTGAAAGAATGTTACAAATCTCAACTGCTGAATCGTAGTTTTTATTTGCTTTATATGATGTAATTTGTCCTTGACTTAAAGGAATATAATTATTTGTTTTAATTCTAAGCATTGCAATTGCAAGATGAACAACAAGATTTTGTGTAAATTGGGTAGATAATGATAAATTATTTTTTTGAATAACCTCATTTACAGCTTCTTGACATGCTTGCTTTGATAATTCTAAATCTTTATCAGCGGCGCTTGATAAAGCTTGATTTGATAATGTCATAAAAAAAGCCTCCTAAAATGTCTATGTAAACTATATACTAAATCAATTAGAAAAGCTAGGAAAAAATAAATAATATTTATAAGAGCATATGAGTGGATTTTAGGAATGATTCCTGTTATAGTAAACATGTAAAGTAATTATGTAAGCGCTCATCATTTTCTTGAAGTTTTTGTTGTCTATGCAAAATGTAAGTGCTATAATTATGAAGGAATTTTGATTTAGGAGGAAATAAACAAAATGGCTTTAACAGATAAATTCAATGAAGAATGGAACGGATTTAAAGGAAGACTTTGGAAAGAAGAAGTAAATACTCGTCAATTCATTCAAGATAACTATAAACCTTATGATGGAGATGAATCATTTTTAGCTGATCCTACTGAAGCAACTAATAAGCTTTGGGGAAAACTTCAAAAGTTACAAAAAGAAGAAAGAGCTAAAGGTGGCGTTTTAGAATGTGAAACTAAAGTAGTAAGTGGACTTACTGCTTATGGTCCTGGATATATCGATGAAGATATGAAAGATTTAGAAAAAGTTGTTGGTTTACAAACTGACAAACCTTTAAAAAGAGCTTTCATGCCTTATGGTGGTATCAAAATGGCAGAACAAGCTGCTGCAACTTATGGATATGAACCAGATGAAAAATTACATGAAATTTTCACAAAATATCATAAAACACATAACCAAGCAGTATTTGATGTCTATACACCAGAAATTAAAAAAGCACGTCATAATAAAGTAATTACAGGTTTACCTGATACATACGGACGTGGACGTATCGTTGGTGACTATCGTCGTGTTGCTTTATATGGTGTTGATTTCTTAATTGAACAAAAAGTAAATGATTTCAATCATTGTGGTAGTGGATCAATGACTGAAGACATTATCCGTAAAAGAGAAGAAATTGCTGAACAAGTAAAAGCATTAAAAGGTATGAAAGAAATGGCAAATATCTACGGATATGATATTTCTAAACCAGCTAAAAATGCTCATGAAGCATTCCAATGGTTATACTTTGGTTACTTAGCTGCAATTAAAACTCAAAATGGTGCTGCAATGTCAGTTGGACGTATCTCTACTTTCTTAGATATCTATGTAGAAAGAGATTTAGCTAACGGAACAATTACAGAAGAAGAAGCACAAGAATTAGTTGACCATTTCGTTATGAAATGTAGAATGGTTAAATTCGCACGTATTCCTTCTTACAATCAATTATTCTCTGGTGACCCAGTATGGGCTACACTTGAAGTTGCTGGTTTAGGAACTGATGGACGTTCAATGGTTACTAAAAACTGTTTCCGTTTCTTACACACATTAGAAAATATGGGTCCTTCACCAGAACCAAACTTAACAGTTTTATATACAAAAGCATTACCAGAAAACTTCAAACGTTTTGCTGCTAAAATCTCAGTAGATACTAGCTCAATCCAATATGAAAATGATGATGTAATGCGTCCTGTATGGGGAGATGATTACTCAATTTGTTGTTGTGTATCAGCTACTCAAACTGGTAAAGAAATGCAATTCTTTGGGGCACGTGCTAACTTAGCTAAATGTTTAACTTACGCTATCAATGGTGGTATTGATGAAAAAACTAAAGATCAAGTAGCTCCAAAATATCGTCCAATTACTTCTGAATACTTAGACTACGATGAAGTTATGGAACGTTATGACCAAATGATGGAATGGTTAGCAGATCTTTATGTTAATACATTAAACTTAATTCAATATATGCATGATAAATATTATTATGAAGCTGCACAAATGTCATTAATTGACACTGATTTAAAACGTACTTTCGCAACTGGTATCGCTGGATTCTCACATGTAGTAGAGTCATTAAGCGCAATCAAATATGCTAAAGTTAAAACAATCAGAGATGAAGATGGTATCGTAGTAGATTACGAAGTTGAAGGTGACTTCCCAAGATATGGTAACGATGATGATCGTGCTGATGATATCGCTGTATGGTTATTAGGTGAATTCTTAGCTAAAATCAAAAAACATCATACTTATAGAAATTCAGAACCAACAACTTCTATCTTAACAATCACTTCAAATGTTGTTTATGGTAAAGCTACAGGTTCATTACCTGATGGACGTAAAGCAGGTGAACCATTATCACCAGGTGCTAACCCATCTTATGGTGCAGAACAAAATGGTTTATTAGCTTCATTAAACTCAGTTGCTAAATTACCATATGAATGGGCATTAGATGGTATTTCTAATACTCAAACAATCAACCCAGATGCTTTAGGACATGATGAAGGTGAAAGAGTTAATAACTTAGTACAAGTTATGGATGGATATTTTGAACAAGGTGCTCATCACTTAAATGTTAACGTATTTGGTACAGAAAAATTAATTGATGCTATGGAACATCCAGAAAAAGAAGAATATGCAAACTTCACAATTCGTGTATCTGGATATGCTGTTAAATTCATTGATTTAACTCGTGAACAACAATTAGACGTTATTGCAAGAACTTGTCACGAACGTATGTAATCAATTATTTAATCAAATATTTATTAAAACAACCTCTTATGAGGTTGTTTTGTTACGGAGGAAAAATGGAAACAATTGGCAGAATTCATTCAATTGAAAGCTTTGGTTCAGTAGATGGACCGGGAGTTCGTTATATCTATTTCTTACATGGTTGTCCTTTACGTTGTCAGTTTTGTCATAATCCTGATACATGGGGTTCTAAGAAATATGAAGAATATACCCCTGAAAAGGCACTTCAACAAGCAATGAAATATAAAACCTATTGGGGTAAAAAAGGTGGTATTACTATTAGTGGTGGTGAACCTTTAGCTCAAATAGATTTTGTTTTAGAATTATTTAAACTTGCAAAAAAAGAAGGTATTAATACATGTATTGATACCAGTGGTGGATGTTTTACTAGAGAAGAACCGTTCTTTTCAAAATTTAAAGAATTGATGGAGTATACAGATTTATTACTTGTTGATATTAAAGAGATCAATAATGAAAGACATAAGACTTTAACAGGAAGAAGTAATGAAAATATTTTAGATATGGCAAGATATTTATCTGAAATTGATAAACCGATTTGGATTAGACATGTACTTGTTCCAGAAAGAAGTGATTATGATGAAGATTTAATTGAATTAGATCGTTTTATTTCTACCCTTTCTAATGTTTATCGTGTAGAAATACTTCCTTATCATACTTTAGGTGTCTTTAAGTGGGAAGAATTGAAGATTCCTTATCAATTAGAAGGAATAAAACCTCCAACTAAAGAACGTGTAGATAATGCTAAAAGATTATTACATGTAGATCGTTATACAAGATATTTAGATAATTAATGAAAAAAGAGTTCATGAATTTAGATTTATCGTCTAAATCATGTAACTCTTTTTCAATTTATAATTGCATATTTACTTTATAATCAGAGTTGTTTAAAATAAGAGTAAAGGAAAAAAGGAGATATAATAATGAAACTAGGAGCAATTGAAGCAGGTGGAACTAAATTTGTAGTTTGTATTGGAAATGAAAAAGGAGAAGTTTTAGAAAGAGAATCATTTCCTACAGAAGCACCTGAAAAAACAATGGAAAATGTTTTTAAATTCTTTGATGGAAAAGAAATTGAAGCATTAGGTGTAGGAAGTTTTGGACCTATTGATCCAGATCTTACAAGTCCAACTTATGGTTATATTACAACAACACCTAAACCAGGATGGAACAATTATAATATTATGGGTGCCTTAAAAGAAAGATATGACATTCCTATGGCTTTTGATACAGATGTTAATGGGGCTGCTTTAGGTGAAGCAACATTTGGTGCGGCAAAAGGATTAGACAGTGCCCTTTATCTTACAATTGGAACAGGAATTGGTGGAGGAGCCGTTGTTGGTGGTAAACTTGTACACGGGTTACTTCATCCAGAAATGGGACATATGAAAATGATTGTTAGAGAAGATGATAAATATTCAGGAAAATGTCCATATCATGGAACATGTTTTGAAGGTTTAGCAGCTGGTCCTGCTATTGAAGCAAGATGGGGAGTAAAAGGAAGTGAACTTCCAGAAGATCATCCAGCATGGGATTTAGAAGCTTATTATATTGGACAAGCGATGGCAAATTATATTTTAACTCTTTCACCTAAGAAAATTATTCTTGGTGGTGGTGTTATGCATCAAAAACAACTTTTCCCAATGATTCATAAATATACTCAAGAATTCTTAAATGGTTATATTCAAAAAGAAGAAGTGACTACTGATAAAATTAAAGATTATATCGTTTACCCAAGATTAGGGGATAATGCTGGGGTTGTTGGAGCTTTAGCTCTTGCCATGAGTGTAGTAAAATAATGAAGTAGAGAAATCTACTTCTTTTTTTGATAAAAAATGTAAGCGGATACATAATTTTGTTGACGGTGTGTAGAAAATGGGATATGGTTGAAGGAGAAGATAAAAAAGGAGTAAGGGAATATGTAAAAAATACTCTCATTATTTTTATGTTGTTTAATGGCTGTATCCTTAGCTGGATGTGGTGGATCAAGTGGAGATGACATAACGACTTATACGTATTCAAGTGAATTGGATATTAAAAATTTAGATTCATCAGATGCAGATGATGGATGTTCACTTAAGGCAATTCATGCAGTAATCGATGGACTTACAAAAACAGATAAAAAAGGTAATATCGTAAATGCGGTTGCTAAAAGTGAAGAATTGTCTGAAGACGGTTTAACACATACCTACAAGCTTCGAAAAGATGTTAAATGGACAAATGGAGATCCTGTAACAGCGCATGATTTTGTTTATGCATGGCAACGTATTTTTAGAAAAAAGGGAAGTTATTATTATATGTTTGCAGATGGAATTGCAAGCATTGAAGGGGCTCAAGAATTATCGGATAAAATTGATGCAGGTGAAGAACTTACAGATGATGATTTAAATTCTATGGGTGTAAAAGCGATTGATGATTATACTTTAGAAGTAAAAACAACTGTACGTGTTTCTTTCTTTGATGAATTAATGGCATTTCCATGCTTTTTCCCAATTAATGAAAAGTTTTGTGAAAAACAAGGAGATAAATATGGTAAAAGTGCAAAAGCTATTTTAGGAAATGGTGCTTTTATTATGACAAATTGGGAACCAGGATCTATTGCGGAATTTAAAAAGAATGAAGATTACTATGAAGCAAAAACTGTAAAGATTGAAAAACTTGTGATGAAACTTGTTCAAGATCCAAAAGTTGCGGCTCAATCATTTATGGCAGGAGAAACGGATTATGCACCAATTACTTCTGATTTAGTAGATAAATATAAAGATGATGAATCATTTAAACAAGTACCAGATGGCTTCCTTTATTATTTATCTGTGAATTTTCAAAATGAAGATCTTGCTAATGCGAATATCAGACAAGCAGTTTCACTTTCGATTAATCGAAAAGATTTATGCGAAAAAGTATTAAAAGATGGTTCTTCTGCAGCAACAGGATTTATTCCTAAAGGTGTGGCAACAAGCCCAGATGGAAAAGATTTTAGAGAAGAGTCGGGGACTTATATTACTTATAGTCAATCAAAAGCACAACAAGCTTTAGACCGAGGATTAAAAGAATTAGGTAAATCTGAAATTAAATTGCGTATTACGTATGGTACAGATGAATCTCCAATGGATGTTATTGCGACTTATTTACAAAACTCTTTATCTAAGTTAAAGGGAATTAAAATAGAAATGGTAGCAACAACAAAACAAGACCGTATTTATAATAAACAAAAAAATGGTGATTATGATTTATCGGTAACACGTTGGGGACCTGATTATGGTGATCCTACAACATTCTTAACGATTGATATTTCTACAAATAGTAATAACTATGGTAAATATGTAAGTAGTGATTTTGATAATTATATGGGACAAGCGGCATCAGAATCAGATGTACGTGTTCGCTGGCAAGAATTATTGGAAGCGGAAAAGATATTAATGACAGATTTAGGAAGTATTCCTGTATTTGAAAAAGGATCAGCAACTTTACAAAATACAAAGGTTAAAAATTTAGTGATTAAACCATGTAATGTTTTATCTTTCCAATATGTTGAAAAAACTGAATAATAAATAAAAAGCATAATAGTAAAAAAGCTATTATGCTTTTTATTGTATACAATTTTTATCATATTCTTTGACTTCTTGGATAAATTAGTGTATTTTTAAATCATAGTAAAAAGATATGAATAAAGGGAGATGGGGATTATGAAAAAATATGTATCATTATTACTATGCTTTTTGATGATTTTTTCTTTAGCTGGTTGTGGGGGCAACAGTAAAGAAGATACATCAGCCTATACGTATTCAAGTGAATTGGATATCAAAAACTTAGATTCATCAGATGCTGATGATCAATGTTCATTGCGTGCTATTCATGCGGTTATTGATGGATTGATTAAAACAGATAAAAAAGGAAATATTACGTATGGTATTGCGAAAAGTGAAGAAGTTTCAGAAGATGGATTAACCCATACGTATAAACTTAGAAAAGATGCAAAATGGGCAAATGGTGATCCTGTTACTGCTAATGATTTTGTTTATGCATGGCATCGAATCTTTAAAAATAAAGGAAACTATTATTATATGTTTGCAGATGGAATTGCAAGCATTCAAGGAGCACAAGAATTATCAGATAAAATAGATGCTGGTGAAGAACTTACAGATGATGATTTAAATTCTATGGGTGTAAAAGCATTGGATGATTATACATTAGAAGTAAAAACAACAGTACGCGTTTCGTTTTTAGATGAATTACTTGCATTTCCACCATTCTACCCAATTAATGAAAAGTTTGCTGAAAAACAAGGAAATAAATATGGTAAAAGTGCTAAAACAATTTTAGGAAATGGGGCTTTTACAATGACAAATTGGGAACCAGGTTCAGTGGCTGAATTCGAAAAGAACGAAAGCTATTATGATCAAAAACATGTTAAATTAAATAAACTTGTCATGAAACTTGTTCAAGAACCTAAAGTGGCTGCACAATCTTTTGAAGCAGGAGAAACAGATTATGCACCAATCAATTCAGATTTGGTAGATAAATATAAAGATGATGAAGCTTTTAAACAAGTTTATGATGGTTTCTTGTTTTATATTTCAGTAAACTTCCAAAATAGTGATTTAGCTAACTTAAATGTTAGAAAAGCAATCTCACTAGCAATCAATAGAAAAGACTTATGTGAAAATGTTTTAAAAGATGGTTCACAAGTAGCTGGAGGATTTATTCCTTCTGGTTTAGCAACGAGTCCAGATGGCGTTGATTTTAGAAAAGATTCTGGAAACTTTACATCTTATGATAAGAAAAAAGCACAAGAATCTTTAGATGAAGGATTAAAAGAATTAGGAAAAGATCAAATTACGTTAAGAATTACGTATGGTACAGATGAATCTTGAATGGATGTATTTGCAACTTATTTACAAAATGCTTTAAGTAAATTAGATGGTATTAAAGTAGAAATGGTAGCTACTACTAAACAAGATCGTATCTACAACAAACAAAAAAATGGTGATTTTGATTTAGCAGTAACACGTTGGGGACCGGATTATGGAGATCCTACAACTTATTTAACAATTGCATTATCAACAAATAGTAATAACTATGGAAAATGGTCTAATAGTGAATATGATCAACTTGTAGATCAAGTAGGGGTTGAATCAGACGTGAATAAACGTTGGCAAGAAATGAAAGATGCAGAAAAAATCTTACTAGATGATTATGCATATATTCCTGTTTTTGAAAAAGGAGCGGCAACATTACAAAATCCAAAAGTAAAAAATCTAGTTATTAAACCATGTAGAACAATTTCTTTTGAATATGTAGAAAAAACTGAATAAAAAGAGAAAAGGCATAATAAGAAAATATTATGTCTTTTCTAATAAAAAACTATCACATTAGTAAATTAATATATTGTATTGTATATAAATATGCAAAAATAGTATTGACTTTTAAAGGCTAATCAACTATTATGAAGTTAATAAATCGATAAATTGTATACAACATGTCGATTTATTGCACAAAAGATAATTTAAGAAGGGAAGAGAGAATATGAAAAAACTATTATCAATGGTGCTTTGTGCTATGATGGCTCTAACTCTTGCTGGTTGTGGGGGATCAGGAGGAGATTCATCTACTTACACTTTCTCAAGTGAATTAGATATCAAAAATTTAGATACATCAGATGCCGATGACGGATGCTCATTTACAGCAATGCATGCTGTTATTGATGGGCTTATGAAAACAGATAAGAAAGGTAATATCGTAAATGGTGTTGCTTCATCTTCTGAAGTTTCAGATGACGGGTTAACTCATACTTACAAAATCAGAAAAGATGCTAAATGGGCTAACGGTGATCCTGTTACTGCAAATGATTTCGTTTATGCTTGGCATAGAATCTTCCAAAAGAAAGGTCAATATTACTACATGTTCTGTGATGGTATTGCAAGTATCGTAGGAGCACAAGAAATGTCAGATAAAATTGACAATGAAGAAGATATTACAGATGCTGATTTAGATGCAATGGGTGTTAAAGCAGTCGATGATAAAACATTAGAAGTTACTACAACTACTCGTGTTTCATTCTTTGATGAATTAATGTCATTCCCATGTTTCTATCCAATCAATGAAAAATTCTGCGAAAAACAAGGTGACAAATATGGTAAGAGTGCTAAAACTATTTTAGGAAATGGTGCTTTCACTATGACAAACTGGGAACCAGGTTCAGTAGCTGAATTTGAAAAAAATGATAAATATTATGATGCTAAAACAGTTAAAATTAACAAATTAGTAATGAAATTAGTTCAAGATCCAAAAGTTGCTGCTCAAGCATTCGAAGCAGGTGAAACTGATTTCGCTCCAATCAACTCAGACTTAGTTGATAAATACAAAAAAGATGATTCATTCAAACAAATTAATGAAGGTTACTTATTCTATATTTCAGTAAACTTCCAAAATAGTGATTTAGCTAACTTAAATGTAAGAAAAGCAATCTCACTAGCAATCAATAGAAAAGACTTATGTGAAAATGTCTTAAAAGATGGTTCACAAGCTGCTAAAGGATTTGTTCCATCAGGATTATCAATTTCTCCAGAAGGAAAAGATTTCCGTGATGAAGCAGATACTTATACTTCATATGATAAAAAAGCTGCTCAAGCTGCATTAGATGAAGGATTAAAAGAATTAGGAAAATCTGAAATTACTTTAAGAGTTACTTATGGTACAGATGAATCTCCAATGGATGTACTCGCAACTTATTTACAAAACGCTTTAAGTAAATTAGATGGTATTAAAGTAGAAATGGTAGCTACTACTAAACAAGATCGTATCTACAACAAACAAAAAAATGGTGATTATGATTTAGCTACAACTCGTTGGGGACCTGACTATGGTGATCCTACAACTTACTTAACAATGGGTATTTCTACTAATGGTAACAACTATGGTAAATATACAAACAGTGAATTAGATGCATTAATGGATAAAGTTGCTAATGAATCTGATGCTAATACTCGTTGGCAAGAAATGATTGATGCAGAAAAAATTATGATGGATGATTTATGTTACATCCCAGTATTCGAAAAAGGTACTGCAACTTTACAAAATAAAGATGTAAAAGGTTTAGTAATTAGACCTGTAGGTGTTCCATATACATTCGAATATGTTTCAAAATAGTTCAAATTAGAAAAAAGAACATAGAGAGGACAACACAATATAGTATTCTGTATTGTGTTTCTTTTTTAAATAAATATAGGAGGAAAAAAGATGAGTAATTCGACCTTAAAATATATCGGAAAACGTTTAGTTATTTCGTTAATTACTTTATTCGTTATTTTAATGGTATTATTTTTAATGGTTAAATTTTTACCTGGTTCTCCAATTAACAATGAAAAATTAAGTGCTTCAGCCAGAGCGGCTATTGAAGCTCAATACGGATTGGATAAACCAATACCAGTTCAATTCGTACGTTATATTCAAAATATGTTAACAGGGGATTTCGGTGTTTCATTTAACTTATACAAAGATATGCAAGTATCTTCACTTGTCGGAAGTGCTGCAAAATTATCTATGATTTACGGTTTATGTGCAGTAATTATTGGAACAGTTATTGGTATGTTCTTAGGGGTATTTGCTGCATTAC
>ERZ1673740.2002-NODE-2002-length-12970-cov-4.452884_pt1 | contig 12970 bp, 9 predicted proteins | sample MGYA00580221_ERZ1673740 | MGnify/ENA primary metagenome ERZ1673740 (study PRJEB41218, sample SAMN15661786) | gut metagenome | host: Homo sapiens | place: Canada: London | collected 2015-08-20/2019-03-30 | study: EMG produced TPA metagenomics assembly of...
AAAAGCGGAGTCATGGACAACGGAGTAATAGTAAAGACAGAAGAAGGTTCGCCGCAAGGCGGACCATTGTCGCCACTATTGGCCAATATTTACCTTAATGAGTTTGACCAAGAAATGTTAAGACGAGGAGTAAATATTGTAAGGTATGCAGATGACATTATTGTCGAAGCAAAAAGCAAAAGAGCAGCGGAAAGATTGCTGGAATCCAGCAGAAAATATCTTGAAGATAAGCTCAAGCTAAAGTTGAACATGGAAAAGAGCAAAGTAGTAAGCGTATACTCACCAAAGTTCAAGTTCTTAGGATTTACGCTAGGCAAGAACAAAACAGAAGTAATGATAAGAGTACACAAACAATCCTTGATGAAAGCCAAAGCAAAATTAAAAGAGCTGACAGCTAGAAATCAAGGAAGAAATATACGTGTAGTGATGAACAAGGTAAAAGTATATGTAAGCGGTTGGCTGAACTATTACTGCATAGCAAGTATAAGACGCAAAATGCAGGAATGGGATGAATGGTTGCGAAGAAGATACCGTCAATATATATGGAAACAATGGAAGAAACCTAAAGCAAGGGTTACCAACCTAAAGAAGTTAGGGATACCAGAGGAGTATGCATATATGTGGGGAAATGCACGACTAGGTTATTGGTGAGTAGCAGGAAGTGTAATACTTAATAGGTCAATAACAAAAGAAAAGCTCGTAAAAGCAGGCTATTATGAACTAGCGGGCAATTACGAGCTTAAAAGACTTAAGCATTATGGTATTTGAACCGCCGTGTACCGAACGGTACGCACGGTGGTGTGAGAGGTCGGTAGGTAAATTAATTACCTACCTCCTACTCGATTTTTTGAAAGAAAAACAGTTAATATTTTTTTATGTTAACAGAAAGAATGAAACCTAGTATAATTGTCCTTAACATTTCTGCAGAGATGCACAAGCAGGCGGCGATTTGCGCTTTACAGAACAACATTTCATTGAATAAAATTGTGGAGCAGGCTTTGCAGCGTTTTTTGCTGACAGAAAATTAAATATATGAAAAATAGGTATAGCGGTATGATATCTGGCCAAGTATATTACGTCAGACTAAGAATATAGTTGTAGGTTAGTTGACGTGTAATTACAATATAATAATGCTTTAAACATTAAGGACTTCATTGTAAGAGAATGGAGTCTTTTTTCATTTATCAGGTGCCGTAGGCACCTGCAAGCCAAAAGTACTTGATGTACTTTTGCTTGACGGGGGGGGGACAACATGCTATAATTCTAGCAGTGACTAATTATGTAATTAAAGTTATTGTGAAACAAGAAAAAAGCTAATATACATAATTAACAATTTAGAGAGCTTGGCATGTAAGTATTTTCTTCTTTGAGGAAATGCAAACACTGCATGATATATTGCTATAAAATTTAAGAACCTAACGAGAGAACAAGAGAATACAAACGTATCAGGTGTATTTATACTTAATAGGTAAACAGGTGCAAAACCTGTGCTGTCCCGCAGCTGTAATGTGGAGTCGGTCTTATAATGTCACTGGGAAACCGGGAAGACAAGGCTGGCAGTGAAGCAGAGCCAGAAGAACTGCCTGATATAGGGCCTTTCAACAACCTGCGATGTACAGGATTGCGCTTTCCTAGGGATAAGTGCGTCTTGCTGTCACAGTACGGCAAGGCGCTTTTATTTTGACTGCAATATTTGCATGAAGTATATTTATTATTCTTGCATATTAACATCTGACAAGCGGAACAAGGATAGCTTGGTCAGATGCTTTTATGAAAATAAATTTTTTCCCAGTATGCTCAAATATTACGAGAGAAAGGAGGAGCTATGAAAAGGATATTTATGCTGCTGACCTTAATTTTGGCGCTGATGTGCCCAGCACTTGCCGGTGCTGCGGAGGTTTCTAGCGACAGAATGATTTTGGATTGGACAACATCCAAGGTATGGGTTAACGGCGGCGAGCTGTGTGTAACAGGTACCTTTGTCAACAAGCGCAGTGATTTGACCATTACTAAGCTGAATGACTTTATTATGCGTGTTACCTACACAGACAAAAATGGCGAGCAGAAGCAGTTTACCGGCAGACCGGTAAAATTTCCACTGTGCAAAATTCCTGCCAATGGTTCACGTAAGCTGAATCTTAACTTTGGCAAATTTGCTGACGAAAGCGTTGGCAACTGGGTAACGGCGCAAACCTATACGTTTACGTATATTAACGGTGCGCGGTTCTGATAATGTTTTTGATGAGTAGAGCATTTTTTGTGCTCTCAAAATGAATATATGAATGTTTGTCGACATTCATAACAATCTAAGAAAGAAGTGTATGAGTAACATGAAGAGAAGATATACAGCTGCGGCTGCTATGATGATGGTAATGGGCCTGTGCGCAAGCGCAAGCGCAGCATTTGACGAAAACCTGAACAGCTATACCTTAGATAGCATGATTGTAGAGGCTGACGCAGTTAAAAACAAGTTCGGCGATACTATTACTGAGCAGTCCTACTATCGTACCGGCGGTGACGTTAAGGTTATCACCCGCGAAGAAATTGAAAAACGTCATTATACTGATTTGACCGAAGCAATCAAACGTATTCCTGGCGTAACCTTCCAAAACCCCGGCTATCGTGGCGGTGAATATGGTTATCAGTTCTATAACAATGGCGTTTCCATCAATGGTGATACCCGCGTAATTGTTTTGGTTGATGGTCGTCGTGTAGACAATGCTGCCAGCACTCGTGTCGGCAGCAATACAAAATCCGGTTCTAAATCCACCGGTGTAAACCTTGACCAGGTAACCAATATGGAAAACGTTGATAAAATCGAAGTTATCAAAGGACCTGGCGCTTCCGTATATGGCAGTGATGCAACCGGCGGTGTAATCAATATTATTACCCGTAAGGGCGGTGACCAGAATGTTGGATCTATCGATTTGTCTACCGGTTCTTGGCACAAACATAAATATGCTATCAGCTATTCCGGTAGTGCTGGTGATGACAATTCTTGGCATTACTTTATTTCCGCTAACCGTGATATGTCCGGTGATACCGGTTATAAAGACGGTATTGTCGGTTCTAACGGTTCCTTGGGCGGTTCTAAATGGAAGGAAGACGGCGTTAACTTCCGTGTAGATAAAGACTTCAATGATAAGCAAAACTTAAAGGTTTGGTACAACTTTAAGGAAGGCAAGGATGGCTATCCGATTGCTGTACCTAACATGAAATATTGGAATGAAAAAGACTGGAACGATATTATTTTCAAAGCTGCCGTAGGTCAGTTAGATGAAAATAATAAATTAGTTGGCGGCACATTAACTGGCGATGCTAAAAATCCCGGTTATCATAACCTTTATGCATTAGATGGTCAGGTATACGGCTCCTTCAGTAAATTCAAAAATAATGACTGGGATGTACAGTATACCTTTAATAAAGAAAACGGCATGGAAAGCTTTATCCGTGTATATGATCAGAACCATCGCTATGCTCACCGTGATAAATATAAATGGTATGTAAACGGTATAGGCGCAGCTGATGCATATAAAGCTGCGTTCCCTAATGGCGCAACTAACGAACAGCTTTCCCAATGGATTAGCCAAAACTTAGCTCCGTTCCCGGATGGTGACCAGGAAAAGGTTAAAGAATGGTTGGAAAAAACAGGCGGCGCTGCACAGGAACCTACCAGTTGGCATGAAGAAAAGAACCGTGGTGTTCAACTGCAATATGCTAAAACTGTAGGTGTTAATGATATTATTGCCAGCGTAACCTATGACAAAGCTAAGAATTTCTCCAAGAGAATTGACAATGCAACCGGAGAGATTACAACCAGTCATGTAGATAGAAAGTCTACTACCGCTTATATCCAAGACAAAATCCATCTGAGCGATAAATGGGATATCACTCCGTCTATCCGTTATGCAAAATACAGTGCTTTTGAAACAACCAATGGTAACGGAACTACCCAGGGTAAGGGTGATACTCATCTGCTCACACCTGTAATCAATACCCAATATATGTTTGATGATACCAGCAGCATGTATTTTGGCTGGACTAAAGTATTCCGCCCGTTAAAACAGGGTGACTACACTAGCGTTGACGGTGTATTTAAAACTCCTCTGGATGATGAAAAAGGTGATGCCTGGACTTTAGGCTTACGTAAAGATTTAAGTGATAAGACCAGCGTTGCGGTACATTATGACTGGACCCGTATGAGCAATGCTATTGCAACATTACCTATTTTCGTTAATGGTGAAATCAAAAATACCGCTGTTAATGCTAAAGAGGATAAACAATCCTTCAATCTGACTGTAGATCATCAATTTGATGAGCATTTCACCTTGAGCGCATCCTATTCTCATATGAAGGATAAATGGATGGCTAAAAACGGTTGGGTACTTGATCCGAGCTGGGGCTATCAGAATCCTGCTGATATCAACACTGCTATCAACAGCCTGCGTCCGCAAAACCATTATTCCTTGAACCTGTCTTATGAAAACGGCAAATTGTATACCGGCTTACTGACCAACTGGTATACTGGCTGCAGCGATTATGCATTCACTAACAATCGCTTCTTAGTTCTTGACTGGAACATGAACTATGAGATTAATAAAGACTTGACTGCATACGTAATCGTAAGCAACCTGACCAATGAGGCTTATGAAACTTCTTATAACTCTTGGAATGGTGTCGGCAGCTCTGCAATGCCTGGCCGTTGCTGGATGGTTGGTATGAAATATACCTTCTAATTTTTGACTGATACATCATACTCTATCTCTTTTTAGGTAAAGCACTACTGCTGATGCAGTAGTGCTTTGCCATATTCTTACTAAGCTGAGGAAGCAAATGAAAAAAATAATAACAGGAGTGCTGCTGGGATTGTGCTTGCTGCTTACCGGCTGCGAGCGCAACATCTTTACCTTGCCAGTAAAGGAAAATCCGGAAGCGTTGCTGCGCTTTAACCAACCGGCAGAATATGCCTATAACCCTGCGCACTATCCGGTAACTATCGAAAACTACAATACTCAGGGCGAGCCTGAGAAGATGACATATACAAAGCCGCCAGAGCGAGTGGTGGCAGTCTGGCAGAACAGCATTGAAACATTGCTGGCTTTGGGTGTGGGTGACCGCATTATTGCCGGTAACGGCGTGCCGGACAAAAAGTTTTTCCGCAAGGAATATCAGGAGCAGTACAGCAAAATACCTTATACCGGACTACAGCTTTTAGACCTGGAAACAACCATGATGCTGAAGCCTGATTTGATTGTGGGTTGGCATTCGACGTTTGCCCCGAAGGTTATCCGTCCGACGGAGTTTTGGCATAAGCGCGGGGTAAATACCTTTATCGCACGCTCTTCTATGATTGATGCGAAGCCGCGTACTCTGGCAAACGAATACAAGGATATTCTTGACTTAGGAAAAATATTTGACAAAAATGAAAGGGCGCAGCAGCTTGTAGGGCAGATGCAGCAGGAGGTTAATTTTGCCATCAGTCATACTGCAGGCTACCAAAAGCGTCCGCGTGCTCTGGTGCTGGAGTTTATGGGCAAGGAGCCGACGGTGTATGGCGAAAAATCTTTGGCCGGCAATATTGTCAAAGAGCTGCACGGTGAACTGCTGGCAGAAAAGCAGCGTGCTATTGGTCTGGAGCAGGTCGTTGAGCTTGATCCGGATGTTATTTTTGTGGTTGTGATTGAATCACATTACGGACATGAGCAGGATATGATTGACCGCGTTACCCAGCACAAGGCGCTGAAAAATTTGCGCTGCGTGAAGGAAGGACGTGTTGTAGCCTTGCCGCTGTATGCTATTTACAGCTCAGGCGTGCGCACCTATGATGGCATAAAAATTATTGCGGCCGGAATGTACCCGGATTTGTATAAGGAGAAATGATGATGGTTGATTTTTTGAAGAAGCAGGGGTACCTGTTCATCTGCCTGGGATTGCTTGCTTTGCTGGTAGTTGCCTTGTTTTGGGCGTTGTCCATTGGTACGGTAAAGCTGCCGTTGGTAAATATTTATAATACGGTTATAGAGCAGCTGTTTAGCGGACAGCCTATTGAAGGTGTTGACCGCGGACCTGTGCATGATATTGTCTGGCTGCTACGCTTGCCGCGTCTGGTGCTGGCTGCCTTAGTAGGCATGGGCCTTTCGGTCTGCGGCGTTATCATGCAGGCTGTAGTAAAAAACCCCTTGGCGGACCCATATATCCTGGGCATTTCCTCCGGTGCTTCGCTGGGTGCGACGGCAGCAATTCTGCTTGGTATCGGTGTGGCGCTGGGTGAAAATTTTGTCGGCATTGCGGCCTTTATCGGTGCCTTGGCTATGTCGCTGGGCGTACTGTTTATCTCTAACCTGGGCGGACGCAGCAATTCCGTTAAGCTGCTTTTGGCAGGCATGGCGCTGAGCGCAGTCTGCGGTGCTTTTTCCAGCTTTATCGTTTATTTTGCCAATAATAAGGAAGGCATGCAGACTATTGCTTACTGGATGATGGGCAGCTTTGCCGGTGCCAAATGGGAAACACTGGCAGTTATCGGACCAATCGTAGTGTTGGCAGTAATGTTCTTCTGGACGCAGAGCCGTATGCTCAACCTGATGCTTTTAGGTGATGAATCGGCTTTGACTTTGGGAACTGATTTACATATTTACAGACAGATTTATTTGCTGGTAAGCTCTCTTATCGTAGGCTTTGTAGTATACGCTGCAGGTATGGTAGGCTTTGTCGGCTTGGTAGTACCGCACGTTATCCGTATGCTGGTAGGCACCGACCATAAAAAACTGATACCTGTTTCCGCTTTGACCGGTGCGGTATTTTTGGTAATCGCCGATGGTCTGTGCCGTGTAATTATTCCGCGTACCGAGCTGCCGATCGGTATTTTGATTTCGCTTATCGGCGCGCCCTGCTTCGTTTACCTGATGATTAAGAAAACCTATGGCTTTGGAGGTAACTGATAATGGAGATTTTAGCAGAAGCAGTAAAAATGGCCTTCGGACCAAAGGAAATTCTTAAGGGAATAGATTTTAGCCTGCATAATAAGGAATTTGTAGGCATTATCGGGCCTAACGGCAGCGGTAAGAGCACCTTTCTGAAATGTGTTTACCGTGTGCAGAAGCCTACAGATGGCAAAATTACCTTCAACGGAACGCCGCTGGACGAGCTTTCTTACCGTGAATCGGCGCTGCAGCTGGCGGTAGTAGCACAGCATAATGTTTACAGCTTTGATTTTTCGGTGCTGGAGGTTGTGCTGATGGGACGTTCGCCGCACAAGAAAATGCTGGAGCGTGATAATCTCAACGATTACCGCATCGCACGCGAAGCGCTGGCTACTGTAGGTCTGGCGGACTTTGAAGAACGCAGCTTTGCTACCTTGAGCGGCGGTGAGCAGCAGCGTGTAATTTTGGCGCGGGCGCTGACGCAGCAGACGGAATGCCTGGTGCTGGATGAACCGACGAACCATCTGGATATCAAGTACCAGCTGCAGATTATGGATATTGTAAAATCACTTGATTTGACTGTTGTGGCAGCAGTCCATGATCTGAATATCGCTGCGATGTACTGTGACCGTCTGGTTGCGATTAAGGACGGACAGATTGTTGGCATGGGAACTCCGCGTGAACTGCTGACGGAAAAGTTTATTTATGATATGTATGAGGTGCGCTGCAGAGTGGATGAAGACGCGTCGGGCAGGATTAACATTGTGTATCTGCCACAACATTGGATGTAGGACGGCGGCGGATAAGTCACCATCTGCGGCTTCAATTATCCTAATATAAGTTTTCTTGACATACTATATTTTTTCTGTTCAAGGAGGGTTAAAATGAAAAAGCTTTTATTGATTCCGGCATTCATGGCCATGTTCTTCGCCGGCAGCGTAGCAGTTCCTGCTGCCTTTGCTGCTCAGCCTGCACCGCCGCAGGAAAACAAAATGATGCTGCCGCCGCCCAAGGACGGCAAGCGTCCGCCGATGCCGCCGCGCATGCGCCGGCCACAGCTTTCCAATGCAGAGGCTGCGGAAAAACTGCAGTCCGCATACGGCTACCGTTATTCTGATATGCTGCGACTGTTGAATATCGGTCATAGCTATGGCGATATGAACACAGCCTGCTTGTATGCTTATCTGTCCGGTGAGCCGGTAGAAAAGGTGCTGCAGCTGCGTCAGCCTGCAACCTGGGGCAGGGTGCGTGCGCAGCTGGGACTTACTCCTAAGATGTATGCCGAAAAATATATGGAATATCAGGCAAGCTATCTGCCTGCAGACAGCCTGATAGACAGAGAAACGGCGCTGAAATATCTGCGACAGGGTTATCCGCTGGGCGATATTCAGCAGGCTGCCAAGCTGGCCAAGGAGAGCGGCAAAACTTTGGCACAGGTATTGCCAATGCGCACTGTTACCTGTGATTGGCAGCAGGTTAAGGAAAAGCTGGGCTTGCAGCAGGAACAAAAACAGGACAAACCTTTCGCCTTCAGAGGACGCGGACAGCGTAGCGGTGCCGGTTTTGCCGGCTTGCATACGCGCAACATGACGGCAGAAAGAGCTGTAAAGATTTTCCACGCTGATTATCTTTTTGATGAAGCAGAGCTGCTGCCGCTATATGAAAAATATGGCTTTGAAGGCTTGGAGGATATCTGCCTGCATGCCTACATGAGTAAAAAGACACTGCAGGAAATCATTGACCTGCGCGATAAATATTCTTGGGAGCGTATGAAATATGTGCTTGGCTTAACACCGCAGGTATATTTTGACCGCTGCGTGGATTATCAGGCACGCCGTCTGGCAGAACGCATGGATATCCCGCAGAAGGTAACGAAAAAATATATGCATATGGGTTACGCAATGCATCATATCAACAGTGCTTATCTGCTGGCACAAAAGGCCGGTCTGGATATTAAGGATGTTATTGATTTGAAGACGCCGAAGAATTCCTGGCAGGATGTGGCGCTGAAAATCGGGCTGACTGTGGAAGATTGCCGGGATGTTAAGAACAAAATCAGTAAGGACTTTGGGAGGCATGAATGAAACGCATTGTAATTTTACGCTGCCTGCGTTCTAATAATGTTTGTACAGGTGCAGCTTGTTTAAAGGCATTTAATAAAAAAACCGGCGCTTTCGCCAGATATGGCGAAGAACCGCTGGAGCTGGAGGCTTATTGGAGCTGCAACGGCTGCGGTGACTGTCACTTTAAATACCAAGAGGGTATCGAAGAAAAGCTGGAACGTATTATCGGCCTGAAGCCTGATGCTGTACATGTTGGCGTTTGTGTTTAGCACCGCACGCAGGATGGCCAGGTTGTTACCTGCAAAACTATTGAAGAAATTTGCGAGCGTCTGGAGGCTTCCGGACTGACGATTGTGGAAGGTACGCACTGATGAATGGACTTAGATTTGCAGAATACAAGATCTATAATGAAGCCGAAATTATGGCGTTATATAGTAGTGTTGGCTGGAGTAATTATACCAATAATCCGGTAATGCTAAGGCAAGCTTATAAGAATTCACTTTATGTTTTAGCGGCTTATGCTGATGATAAGCTTGTGGGGTTGCTCCGTGCTGTTGGTGATGGTTCTTCTATAGTTTTCCTGCAGGATTTAATAGTGCTGCCGGAATTTCAGCGTCATGGCATTGGTTCACAGCTTATGCGGAAGGTTATGGAAAAGTATGCCGCTGTCTATCAACTGCAGCTCCTTACAGAAGCAAGTGAAAAAAATATTGCTTTTTATGAATTCCTTGGGTTAAAAAGAGTCGAAAAGTATGGTTGCTGCGCTTTTATAAGATGAGGATGTTAACATCGGTTATAAGCTGTAAGCAATGTAACACTATTGCAACAAATCTAAGCAAATTAGATAATTTTTGCAAACTTTAGCAGGAGTTTTCGTTCCTATAGCGAAATATAGAAGCAAAGGGATAAAGCCCGAGCCCTTGATAGAAAAATGGTAGCACCAAAGCGATTTGGCGACATACCAAAGGAGGCATTGATTATGAGTGTAAACGTAAAAGGCAGAAACATTGATGTGACCCCGGCTCTGAAAGAGTATGTGGAGAAAAAAATTACCAAGGTTACTAAGCAGTTTAAGACTGTTGGTGACATTTCTGCAGTACTGAAGGTTGAGAAAGGTAACCATATTGTAGAAATTACGGTTCCTGCAAGCGGCATTTTGCTGAGAGCACAGGAAACCACGAAAGATATGTATTCCTCCATTGATTTGGTTGTAGAGAAAATTGAACGTCAGATTCACAAATATAAAACTCGTCTGATGAAGAGAAAATACAGCAACTTTGCTGATACCGCTGTTCCTGCTCCGGCACCGGCTGCAGAAGCTGCTGATGAAGGCGAATTCGAAATCATTAAGAATAAACGCTTCATCATGCATCCGATGACTCCGGAAGAAGCAATTCTGCAAATGAATCTGTTGAACCACGATTTCTTCGTATTCTACGATCCTGATCTGGGTGCTACTAATGTGGTTTATCGCCGCAAGGATGGCAAATACGGCTTGCTGAGCCCGGAACTGAAATAAAGCAAATATTTTAACCTAAACTTCACAAAAAAGCACGGGAAATTCACCCGTGCTTTTTGCTTTTTACGAGAGATTCTGTTATAATTTAAAATTAGGTGTATAGTCTTTTCAAACACCATAATTTTAAGGAGTGATCGTGTTGCTCGAAGGCATTTTAAAGAAAATTTTTGGTGACCCCAACGAAAAAGAAATCAAAAACATTCGTGTAATCGTAGATAAGATTAATAGTCTGGAAAAGGATATGGAAAGCCTTAGCTCTGCCAATCTGGCAGCCAAGACCAGCGAATTTAAAGTACGTTTGCAAAAGGGTGAAGCCCTGGATGATATTCTTCCGGAAGCATTTGCCGTTGTCCGTGAAGCGTCCAGACGTGTTACCGGCATGCGTCATTTTGATGTACAGTTAATCGGTGGTGTAGTGCTGCATCGCGGCAAAATTGCCGAGATGCGTACCGGCGAAGGTAAAACTCTGGTAGCTACTGCGCCTGTATATTTGAACGCACTGACCGGCAAGGGCGTGCATGTTGTAACTGTCAATGATTATCTGGCACGCCGCGACAGCGAGGATATGGGCCGTATTTATAAGTTCCTCGGTCTGTCTGTAGGTCTGATTGTGCATGATATGGACTTCCCCGACCGTAAGGCTGCCTATGCTGCAGATATTACTTACGGTACAAATAATGAATTCGGCTTTGATTACCTGCGTGATAACATGGTAGTTGATGAAAATCAGATGGTACAGCGTGAGCTGAATTACTGTATTGTCGATGAGGTCGACAGTATCCTGATTGACGAAGCGCGTACCCCGCTGATTATTTCCGGTCCTGGTGAAAAATCCACCGAGCTGTATCAGGTTCTGGCCCGTGTTGTTGCCAACATGGAAGAAGGCGAGGACTATACTGTTGATGAAAAACAAAAACAGGTAGCACCTACTGAAAAGGGTATTGCCAAGGCAGAAAAAATGCTGGGCATCGGCAACCTGTATGACAATGAGCACGGTGTGGACTACTCCCACCAGATTATGTGCGCTCTGAAGGCTAAGGCTTTGATGCACCGCGACCGCGATTATGTGGTTAAGGATGGTCAGGTTATCATCGTCGATGAATTTACCGGCCGTCTGATGTTCGGCCGTCGTTTCTCCGAAGGCCTGCATCAGGCTATCGAAGCTAAGGAAGGCGTAAAGGTAGAACGCGAAAGCCAGACGCTGGCAACTATTACCTTCCAGAATTACTTCCGTATGTACAAAAAGCTTGCCGGTATGACCGGTACTGCTAAGACTGAGGAGCAGGAGTTCCAGAAGATTTATAATCTGCCGGTTGTTGTTGTACCTACCAATAAGCCGCTGATCCGTATTGACTATCCTGATGTTATCTATAAAACACGCATTGCCAAATACAAGGCAGCAGTCAACGAGATTGAAGAATGCCATAAGTCCGGCCGTCCGGTACTGGTTGGTACTACTTCCATTGCTCAATCCGAAGAGCTGAGCGCTATGCTCAAACGCCGCAACATTCCGCATAACGTGTTGAATGCGAAGTACCATGAAAAAGAGGCTGAGATTATTTCTCATGCAGGCCAATACGGTGCTGTAACCATTGCTACCAACATGGCCGGCCGTGGTACCGATATTACCTTGGGTGAAGGCGTTCCTGAATTGGGTGGTCTGCATATTATCGGTACCGAGCGTCATGAAAGCCGTCGTATCGATAACCAGCTGCGTGGCCGTTGCGCCCGTCAGGGTGACCCCGGTTCTTCCAAGTTCTTCCTGAGCCTGGAAGATGACCTGATGCGTCTGTTCGGCAGTGATAATATTGCCGGCATTATGGACAAACTGGGCATGGAGGACGATGAGCCGATTGAACACAGCCTTGTTACCAAGTCCATCGAAAATGCACAGAAGAAGGTTGAAGCACGTAACTTCAGCATTCGTAAGCATGTCCTAGAGTATGACGATGTTATGAACCAGCAGCGTGAGGTTATTTATTCTCAGCGTCATAAAATCCTGCATCAGGAAAATCTTAAGGATACCATCAAAGAGATGGTTGATGAAACCGTTGAACGTACTATGACCATGTACGCACCGCCTGAGGTTTACTCTGAGGATTGGGATTTGCAGGCTCTGATTAACTACGCTGAGGATTTTTATGCTCCGCGTGGTCTGCTGACCGTAGATTATCTGCAAAACCTTAGCCGTGAAGAGCTGGCTGAATATCTGCAGAAGGTTGCTGATGACAACTACCAGGCACGTGAGGATGCAATCGGTCCTGAGCTGATGCGCGAGCTGGAAAACCTGGTTATGCTGAAGGTTGTAGACAACCACTGGATGGAGCATCTGGATGCTATGGATATGCTGCGTGAGGGCGTTGGCCTGCGTGCATATGGTCAGAAGGATCCGCTGGTTGAGTACAAATTTGAAGCCTACGACATGTTTGAAGCCATGATGGAGGCTATCAAGGAAGACGTTGTTCGTT
>ERZ1673740.2034-NODE-2034-length-12700-cov-9.176750_pt1 | contig 12700 bp, 9 predicted proteins | sample MGYA00580221_ERZ1673740 | MGnify/ENA primary metagenome ERZ1673740 (study PRJEB41218, sample SAMN15661786) | gut metagenome | host: Homo sapiens | place: Canada: London | collected 2015-08-20/2019-03-30 | study: EMG produced TPA metagenomics assembly of...
CAGACAGAAGCGCAGAAGTCCTCCGATATGTTTGCCAAGTGCCAGTATCTTGATGGAATCACAGGCGGCAAGGGTGTAACTTTTGCGACCGGAACACCAATTTCCAACAGCATGACGGAGCTTTATACGAATATGCGTTATCTTCAGTATGGAACGCTTCAAAAGCTGGGACTGGGACATTTTGACGCATGGGCGGCTTCTTTTGGAGAAACACAGACAGCCATAGAGCTTGCACCGGAAGGAACCGGATACCGGGCAAAGACAAGATTTGCGAAGTTTTTCAATCTGCCGGAGCTGATTGCACTTTTCAAGGAGAGTGCGGACATTCAGACACCGGATATGTTAAAACTTCCTGTGCCGGAAGCAGAATATGAAAATGTGGTTCTAAAGCCGAGCGAGTTCCAGAAAGAAATGGTAGCGTCCCTAGCGGAACGTGCCGAAGCAGTCCGGGACAGGCAGGTACAGCCTTACGAGGACAACATGCTAAAGATTACCAATGACGGAAGAAAGCTGGCACTTGACCAGAGATTACTTAACGATATGCTGCCGGATGAGGAAAATTCAAAAGCGGCAACCTGTGTGGAGAAAGCCTATGAGATATGGCAAGATACCAAAGAGCAGAAGTCAGCACAGTTGATTTTCTGTGATTTATCGACACCGAAGGGCGATGGCACTTTCAATGTGTATGAGGATATAAAAAATAAGCTTATGGAAAAAGGAGTGTCGGAGAATGAGATAGCATTTATCCATGATGCCAATACAGAACTCAGAAAAGCGGAGCTGTTTGCAAAAGTAAGAAGCGGACAGGTTCGTTTTTTATTAGGTTCCACCGCCAAAATGGGAGCCGGTACGAATGTGCAGGACAGACTGATTGCATTGCATCATCTGGATGTGCCTTGGAGACCTTCTGACATTGAACAGCAGGAGGGAAGAATCTTACGACAGGGCAACCAGAATGATAAGATCAAGATATTTCGTTATGTTACGGAAGGTACATTTGACAGTTACTCATGGCAGCTCATTGAGAATAAGCAGAAATTTATCGGACAGATCATGACCAGTAAATCCCCGGTGCGAAGCTGTGAGGATGTGGACGAAGCGGCACTTTCCTATGCGGAGGTTAAGGCACTTGCAACAGGTAATCCCCATATAAAAGAAAAGATGGATCTCGATATTCAGGTATCGAAATTGAAACTGATGAAGGCAAACCATACCAGTCAGAAATACAGGCTGGAGGATAACATCACACAGCATTATCCGCATCAGATCGCTATTTTCAAGGAACGTATCGAAGGTTTTACTGCTGATATGGAAAAATATGCGAAAAATAAGCCGGAGGATAAGGAACAATTTTTCATGCAGGTGGGAGGAAAGCCATATACAGATAAAAAGGAAGCAGGAACTGCAATCATAGCCATGTGTAAGGAAATCAAAGGCATCAATGCCAGTGCGGATGTAGGGGAATATCTTGGATTTAAGCTGAATGTAACTTTTGATTCTTTCAACAATAAATTTGTAATGAATGTCAAAGGAGCCATGAGCCATCCGATGGAAGTCGGCACTGATCCGCTCGGAAATATCACAAGAATCAACAATGCACTGGAAGCAATGCCAGCACAACTTGAGGAAGCACAGACGAAACTTTCCAATGTGGAACATCAGCTTGAAACAGCAAAAGCAGAAGTAGACAAGCCGTTTCCGCAGGAAGCGGAGCTTTCCGAGAAACTGGAACGTCTTGCAGAACTTAATGCCTTGCTTAACATGGATGAAAAGGGCGATGATGCGATTGGCATGGATGACGAAGCCACGGAACCGGAAAAAACACATGAAGATGTGAAATCGGTGGATAAAAAAGGGGATGAGGTTGCTGATATGCCAGCAAAGCAGAGTAATCTTGGAAAAACGGTTACGGATGATAAGCTGTCAGACCGACCAGCAGAACGGACTTCATTGCAAGAAAGGCTCGCAGCAATGAAGGCAAGAGTGTCTGGGACACCTGCAGGAAGGGATGCAGTGGATAAGGCAAAGGGGAAAGATCAGATTTTATAAAAAAAGTTTTATTCCCAACTTTATTCCCAACCTGTCAGCACTATTCGGGTTGGGAATAAAAGCAGGATTATTAAAAATGTTATAGCAGTTGATGTAAGGGCAGTCAGTAGTGGCTGCCTTTTATCGTACAAAATGGAGGTCATTTATGGCAGAAAATAATACAGAAAAACAGCGTGTGCAGGAGCTTACGGATAAACTGGAGCAGGGATTGCAGGACTTATTCAACAGCGATAGTTACCGGAATTATCTTGCCACCATGTCAAAATTTCATAATTACAGTTTCAACAACACACTCTTAATTGCGATGCAAAAGCCTGACGCTACGTTAGTGGCCGGATACAAGGCTTGGCAGAAGAATTTTGAGCGTCATGTAAATAAAGGGGAAAAGGCAATCCGTATCCTTGCCCCGGCACCCTATAAAATCAAAGAGGAGAGAGATAAGATTGATCCGGTCACACAAGAGTTGTTGCTTGATAAGGACGGAAATCCGCAGAAAGAGGAAGTCGAGATAACAATTCCGGCATTCCGTGCGGTGTCCGTTTTCGATGTGGCTCAGACGGACGGAAAACCGATACCGGAACTTGCGGCAAAGGAGCTTCTTTCAGATGTGGAAGAGTATCAGGATATGATTCGTGCAGTAGAAGCCATTTCACCAGTACCGATTGAACTGGAGGAGATAGCCGGAGATTCCAAAGGCTACTATGACAGGGAAGCGAAGCGGATTGCGGTACAGGAAAACATGAGCGAGAGCCAGACATTAAAGACCATGATCCATGAGGTGGCTCACTCCAAGCTGCATAGCAAGGAAGTGGAGCAGGATGAGCAGATGAAAAAAGACCGCAATACCAAAGAAGTGGAAGCTGAGAGCATAGCTTATACGGTATGTCAGCATTTTGGAGTGGACACTTCCGATTATTCCTTTGGATATATTGCCGGATGGAGCAGTGGCAGAGATACCAAGGAACTGAGAGCTTCCATGGATACGATACGGAGGACAGCTTCGGAGTTGATTACCGGGATAGAGGAACAATTACAGGAATTACAAAGGAACAGGGAAGTATCACAGGAACAGACAAAGGAAAGTATTCTCCTCATACAGAATACTGACCTTTCAGAGTTCAGTCTGCTTGATGTATATGGCATGGACAGACCGGAACTGATGCAGGCATTGTCAGAAATGACAGACGATGACAAGTTGAGCATACAGGCATATTTGGAAAGCAGGGGTGCATGGACAACGGAAATCGGCAATCAGGATTCCAGAGAGTACGGAGAGTATCATCTGGATGTGCGTTATAACACAGATACGGATGAGCTGATTGATATGAAGGAGAGGAAGGCGGTCTATGATAAGGCAATGGAGCCGATCAATGTCGATGATGTGGTTGTTAAGTTCGCTTCAGCCTTTGAAAGCGAATGGGAGGTCTTGAAAATCACAAATATGTTGAGGGAAGATGTCGGGAAAATTCTTAAAGATATGGCTGCTCTGGATGAAAATGAATGGGATGGAAATTACCTTTCATATATGGAAAAGCAGGGAGCGGAAATTATGTTACTTGCGTCCAGTAGTAAGGGATTAAATGGAAATATGCCGGACTTTTGGGATTATGAATACGATTTTGATGCAGGTCTGACGGATGTGGAGAAATTGTCTGTCATGCAACAGGCAGAGCATATCATTAACCGGTTGGAGCATGGACAGCCTGCCTTTTCCGATGATGAAAGAAATCTGATTGTAAATTATGCGTACAAGCTGGGGAATGTGGAGAAAACAAGGGAGCTTGCAGAACATATCTATGCACAGGAAGTGGATGGAAATCAGGATGTTGCATTAGCAATGATTGATGCACAGGCAGAAATCGACGCACTTCCGGATAGCATGATCAGTATATCCGAAATGCAGGAATATGGCTATACATGGAATGAAATGTTTCCTCTGACACAGGAAAGGGCAATAGAACTATTTGACCATGATCTGCCTGTGTATCTTCTGCATACGGACGGATCAGAGACTACTGTATCCGACAGAAAACAGATTGAGAAACATGACGGGATGTGCGGTATTGAAAAGGGAGACTGGCTGAATGAACGAAAGCTCCAGATGATGCAGGAAGAAATTACAGAGAGTGATTCCAACAGGGAAGCACAGCTCTTGTATGGAAATACCGATAAATATGGTATTTATCAGTTAAATGATGATCCTAAACTGGATAAGTTTCGTTTTGAGGGAACGGAAAGCCTAAAGCGTATGGGAATAACCAAGGACAATTTTGATGCTGTATCACCGGAGAATTATAAGCTCGTGTATATGGGAGAACTTGCAGAATTGCAGGGACAGACACAATCGGAAACATTGGAAGCAATCTATACAAAGTTCAATATTGATCACCCGGCAGATTATAAGGCACACTCTCTTTCGGTCAGTGATATTGTAGTACTGCATGAGGATGGCGAGAACAGCGCACACTTTGTTGCTTCTTTTGGATTTACGGAACTGTCGAAGTTTATGCTGACATTGGAAGGTAAGGAGAACGAAATACAGACAGAGCTTGCGGTACATATCGCAGACCGCTATATCCTTATGCATGAATGTGATGAGGGATACGATTACTCCATTCTGAATGAGCGGTATCATTTACTGGATGGCGGTGTTTATGATAATCCGGATATTACGATTCAAAGAGCAATGGATATGGTAATTGCAGACTTGCAAGAACCACGTTTTTCATCAGTCACAGAGCAGTATTATCGTGACGAATATTTGCAGGGCGAAGTATATGCGGGTTCTGAGGTGGAGATTGTAGATTATGAGGAGCTTTCAGAAAAAGCGGAGGAAGTGGAACGGGCAGATTTGGAAACAAAGCAGGCAGAATTTAGAGAGAACAATCCGGATGTGGTTGCAGATTTCCGGGCAAAGACAGAGGAGCTTTTTCACAGCCTTGACGGGCAGAGTGCAGAGGATATAGAAAAGACGGTATATGCCTATGTGCAGTCGCAGATAGACGAGTATGGACTGGATGCACAGATTGTTGATGTGGTGGTATCCGGAAGCCGATGCAGAGGTATCGAGCAGGAAAACTCGGATTTGGATGTGGTTGTGGAATACACAGGCTCCACCAGAGAAGATGACCTTTTCAATATGCTCCATGAGGACAGCATTTATATCGCTGGTATTCAGGTGGATATTAACCCGATCACAGAGGGCAGAACCGGAACACTGGAGACTTATCTTCCAGAGGTGGAAACTTACCTGCAGGAGAAGGTACAGCAGGAACAGATTAACAATCAGCTTGTCACGAAGGGCAGAGAAGCAGTGCAGGAGCAACAGGATAAGCATGAACTTGTATCAGACGAAAAAGAGCTTTCAGAATTAGGAAAAGAGCCTGTGATTGAACCAGAGACAGTCCATATCACATTTACGGTTGCAGAATGTGGAGAATTTCACACTATGGGAGAGTTCCATGAGGGCATTGAAACGATAGAGGAAGCTATGAAACTTTACAATGCCATTAATCCGTCCCATATGCATGGAATACCTTCGATTGGTGTAAATATGCACATTGATGGTACAGAAGAATGGGAAGATGAGGAAGCAGATATTGTCAGAGAAAATTGCATAGATGTGGATTTTCTGAATTACACACCAGAGCTTCGGGATACTCCCATAGTGCAGGATGCCCTTAAAAAACTGATTGCAGCATATCCGGATAAAGAGGTTAATGACAGGGAGACAAAGAAAGCAAAGATACAGACGATTGCGACAGAACTTGACCAGTTATCCTATGATATTGACACTTTTGAATATAGAGACTCGGTACCGGACAGGGAAGCACAGGTTCAAATGATATAAAAAGCGGTAATGTGAAGCCATTACAGATTTTTTTGCAGACATCTCTTGATGAGGGAATTGACGAGGACAGCGAAAGACAGGCAAAAAAGCTGATTGCTAAGCTGGCAGAATATAAGCCGCTTGCCAAGATCGAGGAGCTGGAGGAGCAGAATTATAACATGATTGATGACAGGCTTAATAATGGGGTGGAGAAATTCAATCGTGAGGAAGAAAAGAAAGAACAGGCGGAAAAATCGCAGGTTCGTTCTTCCTTAAAGGAGTGTCTGGCGGCTAAGCAGAAGGAAGTGGCACAGGGCAAGAAAGATTCCAAAGAACAGGAAAAATCAAAGAATACACACAGGGAGATGTAAGAATATGAATAATCCATTTACAGTTGAAGAAACAATTTCATGTGTATGTTTGAGACACAGGACAGGACGGATATGATTGGGCAGATCAGACAGATAATGCCGCACATAAAGGACAGCGACATGGAGGAGCTTGGAGAGCAGGTGTTAGGTGAACTCCAGAACATGACCGATGAGGAATTTGCAGAAATTTCTTTGGAAGCGGCAGAATGATAATTGAACCTTGTTGAGTAAAATGTGAGTAAAACGAGAGCGGGCTTTACAAAAAAAGAAAATGAAAATTGCTTATATTTTGAAATATATTGCATATAATTATATAAATGTAAAAAATATGCAAAAAATACTTGCATTTTATTAAACGAGGTGATATATTATGAGTACAATAAAAGAAAAAGGATGTGTCAGTATGAAGATTCAAGCTGTTTTGATTGATGGCTTTAAAAATTTATCAAACGTAAAAATCTCTTTTGATAATATTACTGCTCTTGTTGCACTTAATAATTTTGGTAAGTCAAATGTGCTTTCCGGCATTGATTTTGGTTTAGCATTTATTAAAGCTACAATTGAAGATAAAAAGGAAATGATGGCAAATTCTAATTTAATTCCAATTAATTGTAATATGATTGGAAAAAATTATAAGTATGAGATGGAGGTGTCTACTGATATTCATGGTCAGGAGTACATCGTCCAGTATGGCTTTGAATTTGTATGGAAAAACAGTGAGGATATGGAGCCAGGAATTGTTTCTGAGTTTCTGAAAGTTAAGCTTAACGAGAAAGGACAGAAGTATACTCAGTTAATCAATAGAACACTGGACACAGCGTTATATAAGAGTTCTGAGACAGGACGATGCTCGTCAAAGATAAAAGTTGATTCTGCAGAGCTTGTTGCAAATAAACTAAGAGCCTACGACGAGTTATATTATGCAGAGATTATTACAAAGTTAAATGGAATGAAGATATATATGGAAAATAATCTGGATGCAAAGAGTTTTTATCAGCCAGACCCAATTATTCGTAAGGGATTTGAAAATGAGATGATTAACGCTGATAATCTCCCACGTATTATCTTCAATTTGAAGAAACAGAATCCAGATAAATTTGAATTGTTGAAAGATGTGTATTTTCAGTTATTTCCAGACATTGAGGATGTTATTGTAAAGAATTTCAAAATCAATGCAGATGAAAGTGACCAGTTTCCTGACGATGCGCCATTTGTATTTACGAATTCTATCTATGTATTATTTGTTAAAGATAAAAACTTAGCGAACCCAGTTAACTTTTCAATGATGTCAGATGGAGCAAAGAGAGTATTTATGATACTGACCAAGATAATTGTATCTAGTGTAAGCAATATCTCATTGATAGCGATCGAAGAGCCTGAAAATTCTGTTCAACCGGGACTATTTCAAGCATATATACAAATTATAAGTCAGTTGTTAGATGATTGTAAGGTAATTATTACTAGTCATTCACCATATATTATCAGCTATTTAAACCCTTCTTGGATTCATGTTGGTATGAATAGAAAGCCCGGCGTGGCCGAGTTCTTTGCTTTTAAAAAATCAGGTCAGAAACAGTTGGAGAATGATGCAGCTGGATTTAATATGAGCATGGGAGACTATCTGTTCTCAATGCTTGCCGATTCAGAGAGTAACATAAGCGATTATTTGGAGTGTGATGTAGATGAGTAAATGTCTTGTACTTTTTGTAGAGGGAGATACTGAGGTCGAATTTTACAAACAAGTAGTCGCAAATGCCAGAAAGCTACACCCTGCGGGAAGATTCGATACTAATATTGAATACAGAAATGTTAGAGGTGTAGGTGGTTTTAAAAGTATTGCTCTCAGAAAATTCACAAAAGAAATCAAGCCTAAATATGGGGATGACTGTGAGTTCACAATTGTTTTATGTAGTGATACGGATGTATTTGATTTTGCACCAAAACCACCGATAAAGTGGGATGAAGTAAAGAAAGATCTTGCAAATAATGGAGCTGCTAAAGTTATTCACGTACAGGCAAAGAGGTCAATTGAAGACTGGTTTTTGTATGATATAGAGGGAATTTTAGGATTCTTGAGGTTGGGTAAAAATACAAAAGTATCAGGAAAGAATGGATACGATAAGCTCCAACGTTTGTACAAGCAAGCCAATAAAGTTTATTACAAAGGAATACAGAGCAATGGTATGATAGAACGCTTGAATATTGAAAAAATTGCAAATGCAGTGAAAGAACAGCTGAATCCATTATATAAGGCTCTTGGAGTAGAAAAAATTAAATAATAGTATGTAAGAGCATTGCTCTTTACATAGAAAAAGCCAGAGATTAACTCTGACTAATTCCCTTGCCAAAGAAGGTCTTTGGACTTATTTTTCTCGCAAACTAATAATACCAAAGAAAGCCTTCTTATGCAAGGAGATTTTGCAAAGGAGGTGTAGCGATATGGCAGTACACCACGGTGGAAAAGTAGGAAAAGCGGGTAAGACTCTTGCTAGTAAATCGTCTAGTAAACAGTCGAAAAGCAAAGCTGGAACTACATTAGCTAATCACAAAGCTAAATGTCATTAATGACTAATACGGACCTAAGCATGTCTTTAAAAGGCTTTATTTTATTTGAAACTTATATGAAATTGATTATGTATAATGAATAGGAGAAATTGAAATGGCACAACATTGTATTAAAGGAAAAAGAATTAGAAGGGTATGTATACCAAAAGAATACGATATAGATAAGATACAAATAGGAATTCCTGTAATCTGCGATGAAGCAAAGACGGTCGGGTTAATTAAAAATGGAGATGTAGTATTACCTTCTGGAATATTTGGAGCACAGTGTAGAAGAAATGCATATGGATATTCTTATGCAGATAAGTCAAAACCTAAAGAACGCCGATATGTGTCAACAAATTGGGTGCATCCTTTTGGGAATACCAACGCCTCTGAGGTAGCAGTTGATATCTATAGACCATGTTGGCCGCAGGTAGAAGTGCCACCTTACGGAATAGAATTACAGTTGTTTAAAAGCAAAGATGGACAACTATATGTTATAGTTGTTCTAACTGATGAAATAAGAGCTAATTACTTGAAAGAAGCAGTTAATATCCTGCTGGAAATATATGGTGTGTGTTATATTTTTGATGGAGAAATTCAGTTAGATTATTCATCAAAAAGACAGAGATGCAACTGGAAAATGCTCCCTCCTGGTGAAATGCCAAGTAGACACATTAAAAAGCAATTAGGAGAACGTGGGGAAAAAATAGATACGTATGATATTTTTAGATTAGAATATATGGAAAAATATAATTCAGAAAAAATAGTAGAAGGTATTAACGGTTTTAAAGGTTATTATGCGTTTATATTCTCAAAGTGTTGTGTATTAGAATCTGCAATTTACGGAAATGCAACATACATCATTCCTAAAGAAAATTGGGAGATTTTAAGTCAAAAAACAAAGAAAGAGCTTTTTGATGAAAATAAAGTAATAGGGAAAATTGATCACACAGCTAAATGGAAACAAAATGTAAGCGATAAATTTAAAATGTTGGAAGTGGTATTAAGTAAATAATTAGTAAATATGTGTGATGTAATGAATAAGAGATTTGGAATTAAAGGTAAAGAGTGCTACCTGGAAATGATAGCACTCTTTACTATTCATAAGCTCTGATTTTTATTCTTCTTCGGTTGTTCCTGTGCCGGATTGGGCTGTGTCCGTCCGAGATACTGATTGAGATTTTCCTGTTTCCGTTTCAGCTTACGCACTTCCTTTTCACAATCTTTATAGGTGGAAGTCAGCTCGCTTTTCTGTTTCATCAGTTCCTGATATTCTGCTTTTAGCTTATCAACATTCAATCCTTTTAAGTTTATCCCAGTCTGCTCAAGTACACGTCGTGCACCGCCATATAGAATGAGCTGGCTTTCGTATCGGCGGAAATATGCGTCTGGGTTCTTTGACTTTTTGTAGGCGATGTGATAGGAGCGGTTGGTTTTGTACTGCTCGGCATATTTGATGATTTCTGCAAGGTCTTTCATGCGGTGTTCCAGTTTCACAACGCTCTGTTTGGCAGATTTTCCGGCTTCGGTTTTCACAGTAATCTGATGCTTCAGATCGGAGAGAGAACCAACTTCATTATAGCTTTGTGCAGCAATCTTTAAATTCTCGATAGTTGCCCATTGCTGGAGTCCGGGACTGCTTTGGAATTTTTCATCCGAGGTATCAATGAGCCTGCGGGCAGAGTAGTCTTTTTTCGGAATAACAGATTTTCGCTCACGCTTCATTTCGATGCGTTCTCGGATACGTTCCTTTGTGTATTCCTTACCAAGCGATTTCGTACTGCCACGGACAAAACGTTCTTTATCCAGAGGACGGAAAGAGATGTATTTGGCAGCACCTTCTTCAAAAGATTCCCCTTTAATTTCATATCCTTTGGCTCTCATTAAAAGTAAAAAATCTTCGTATGTGGAAGCTGACTTGATGCAAAAATTGATGTCCCTTCTAAGCTGGGTTTTCCAAGTAGAGCCATTCTGATCAGACTGCCATTCTTTGTATTTTTTACCACGTTCACCACCCGGAATAATGATGGAAAGGTTATGCGCTTTGAGAAGACGACAACGAGGAAGATCAAGAGGTTCTAGGATATTGCTGTGATGTACAGGGCATAATATAGAAAAGATAATATGAGAAAAGACAGCGGGCAGAGAGGATTTCTGCCCGCTGTTTTAATATGAGTTTTTAGATATCATCCAAGATGTAAAATAATTATATTTAAAAACAAATAAAAGTAAAATAATTATTGACAAATTATTTGATAAGATGTATGATAAATACAACATATAGAAAGAGAAAATTGACAATAGATCGATTGGGTTGTAGAAAATACATAATTAATTCTGGTAAATCTTGAATTGCGTCGACTCTGTTTTTCTGATAAAATCAAATAATATAGCATGTTCTATCATATAATATTTGATTAAGGAGAAAATAATATGGCAACGATTAAGGAAGTAGCAGAACTGGCAAATGTATCTGTGCCGACAGTGTATAAGGTGTTTGATGAAAATTATACAACAACGGATGAGATCAGAAAAAGAGTATTAAAAGCGTCAAAGGAGTTGGATTACAGACCAAGAAAAAATCGGAAAACCTACAGGGACGGTAAAACGGTTGCAATTATTTATAATGAATTTATAAATTCATTTAATAACTATATAACCCGAGGAGTGTCAAATGAACTGGAGCGGTATGGTTACCGGCTGGTTGTGCTCCATGACGATGAGATTATTGCGCAGGATGATAAAAATGTAAAACAGATTCAGGCCATGGGGGCTGACGCACTTATTTTTACGCCTGTATCAGATGAAAAACAAGAGGCGATACTTGAGCTTGCGGAAAAAAAATTTCCCATGATACAGCTTTTCCAGACAGCATATTCAAATATAGATACCATTCAGTTTAACGATGAACTGGGGACATATCTGGCAACCAGTTATCTTTTGAAAAACGGCCACAGAAAGATTATGCTTGCATCCCGCACAGACAGAAGTGAACTGATCCGGAAACCCGGCTATTATCGGGCATTTGAAGAAATGGGGCTTGTGGTGGATAAGAGGTATTTATATACGCTTAATTATGTAAACAGCGTGAAACAGATGGTGAAAGAAAAAATACTTAAGGAAAAACCCACTGCGATCATCGCTGTCAGCGAGGCAATGTGTGCAACGGTTATATTAGCGCTTAGAGAGCTGCATTTGTCGATACCGGGCGACGTCAGTCTTATTTCATATGATGATTATCCGTGGATGGAGGCGTTTGGGATCACAGCGGTCTCGCATCCGTTTAGCAAAGTCAGCTCGATCATATCAAGACTGATCGTGGATCAGCTTACAAAATCATCTTCGGATGAATGGATCCCCTCTTCTTTTATGATCGATCCGAGCCTTAAGGTAAGAGATTCTGTAAAAATGATATAACTGCCATATAGACGGAACTTCGGGAGATTACAGGGGATAGGTCTGAGATGGCAGAAAGGAGAAGAAATGATTATTACAAAAATTGAACCCGTTAAACTCCGTTATTACCCTCAGAAGCCCCTGAGAGACGGACTAGCGCGAATCCCAAGCCGGGATGTGTTTCTTCTGAAGATAGAAACAGATGAAGAAATCTATGGCATAGGAGAAGGTTTTGCGCTCGGATGTCTGGATTCGGTCGCGGCGTATACCTTGGAGTGTCTTGCGCCTCTTCTTATAGGCAGTAACCCGCTGGAAATCACGCGTTTGTGGAACCGTATTTATCAGCAGACGTTCCGTTTTGGAAAACGAGGCATTGGGATCGCAGCTTTGAGTGCGGTGGATATTGCATTGTGGGATATCCTTGGGAAGAAAGCCGGGCTTCCCGTATGCTCTCTTTTGGGAAAAGCCCATGACTGTATTTATCCCTATGCAAGTGCGGGATACTATG
>ERZ1673740.2063-NODE-2063-length-12481-cov-3.489619_pt1 | contig 12481 bp, 9 predicted proteins | sample MGYA00580221_ERZ1673740 | MGnify/ENA primary metagenome ERZ1673740 (study PRJEB41218, sample SAMN15661786) | gut metagenome | host: Homo sapiens | place: Canada: London | collected 2015-08-20/2019-03-30 | study: EMG produced TPA metagenomics assembly of...
GTTCTTGTCTACGGACAACCAGGCCCAACCAGAACCAAACAATCCGACTGCTGCTGCATTGAATTCTTTCTTGAAGTTCTCGAAGCTGCCGAAGTCACGTTTGATTGCTTCTCCCAGTTTGCCTCCGGGTTCTTTCTTCGAAGGTTTCGGGGCGAATTGCAGGAAGTACAGATTGTGGTTCAATACTTGTCCCGCATTATTGAATATAGCTCCGTCCGGTGCTGAGGCAACGATTTCTTCTACCGTTTTACCTTCATATTCTGTTCCGGGCACAAGGCTATTCAGATTATTTACATATGTTTGCAGATGTTTTCCGTAATGGAAATCTATCGTTTGCTGACTGATTACAGGTTCCAGCGCATTGTTTGCGTAAGGAAGTTTAGGCATTTCGTAAGTCATGGTCATAATTATTAAAGACATTAATATAGTATTCATATCGTCAAAACTTTAAATGGTTTTGTTATACTATAATAACAGCCATAGTTCGCAAAAGGTTCACGGTATTTTATTTTTATTTATAAATGTACTGTATACGTTCCACTTGCTGCGGGTTGTCATAGCTGGTGCGGCATATCCATTGTCCCGTATTGTCATATTCGTAATAGGAGTCACCGTCGATCCGGTTTCCGTACTCGTCGTACAGGCAGGTCAGGCAGCCGGACGTCTTCTGGCTGTTGCCGAAGATACGTTGGTAGACGATGCGGGTGAGGTATCCGTATTTATCATATTCATACAGTTCTTTTTGCGAGAGAATCTGGTTGGGCGAATTGACAAAGAGCATATTCTGATGCTGAGATTCGGTCATTCTGCCTTTGTCATCATATTTGTTGACTGTATATCCCTCCATTTCCCCGTTCTTGTTGTACTCTTTGGTTTCCGTCAGTAATCCCTGCTTGTTGTAGCTGCTGACGGTATATCTGCCGTCCATGTATTTTAGAGAATCGCTTTCGATGCTACCGTCGATACCGATGCGGCGTGCACGGCGGTAAAAGTCCGTTTTGGTTTTCGGATTAGTTTTCACTTCGAAGATGCAGTGGCCTTGCGGGTCGTACAGCCTGCTGGTTTGCACCTCGTTGATGGGTTGCCCGTTCTTTTCAGTCACGGATAATGTGGTGGTAAGCTGCCCCTTGTCATTGTAGGTGTAGCTGGTCGTAATATTGCCGGTGCTGTCGGTTTCGCAGCACTTTATCAATCGTCCTTGAGTGTAATATTTCACGGTAGTCGGGGTGGAAACAATGGCTTGCAGGATAAATGGAGCACGCAAATTTTTTGCCTGGTCACGAAATTCCTTATACTTGTGTGTTTTGAGGAATTCCTGCAATAAACCGAGCGATTCGGAGTTGACTATTGCCGGTTTCAGAAGCTCGAAGTCTGCCTTTTCACTGAGATATTCAAGATCGTTCAGGTGAGTCCGTGCACCGGTGGCCAGATAAGGTGTATTCTTATAATCATCGATGATCTGCCGGATGGCGGTGGCATTTCCTTCTTTTTTCAGGCTGTCGATACGTTGGAAAAGGAAATCATCATATAAGGTACGGACCTCGGCAAGATAGGGGCGCGGACCTCTGTCTTGATAATACTTCTGCATTTCGGGGTCTTCAAAGAAGGCTTTGAAGTTTGCAGGAGTCGGGGTGGTCTTCACTAGTTGGTAGAGCCGTACGTTTTCGGAGGCGTTGACTTGTGCGATAAATTTTCCGTTGGGATACTCCTTGACGTAAGTCTGGTAGATGATGGGAGTGGGGGCTTTGAGCATTCCTTCCAGCAGCGCCACCTCGCGGATGTTCTGCAGCCGTTGCAGCATGGCGGAGTCAACCGGATATTCGGTGGCGTGAATGCTGTCCAGCAGTGCCCGGCTGAAAGGAATTTTATCTTTCGAGGCCTCCAGCAGGTTGATAATGGACTGGTCCGCCTTGTCCCGTATCTGAGAAAGCGGAATCTTTTCCCCTTCACAGATACTGGGGAAGTTATTTTGGGCGGCTTTCTCGTAGCAGCCGAAATAGAGGGTGGCTGCCTGTTCGCTCTGTCCGTTCCACAGGTCGTTGAGGACGTCCATCAATGATAAATCTTCGGCATAGTACGCCTTTGTTTCGTCATCCAGTTTTTCCCTGTTCTTCTGCCATTTGTCGGCGTCATTGTCGTTCAGATACCTCAGCAGCTTTTCCATGCGGCTTTGCTTTTGTGCCATTGCTTGCTGTGGTATGCAGGCGACAAGGCACAAACATAAAATAAATGATAAAAATATACTCTTTTTCATTGCTTTGAGTGATTAGGTTAAATAGTTAGTGATGAAAATTCATAAAAATATCTTCATTGTCAAATGAATGTTATACTTTTGTCGTATTGAAACAAATTTGAACGCCAAGGGTTTGTTAAAAATCCTCATTGTTTTTATAATGCTGTTATGAATACCAACTATATAGAGGAATTAAATGAGAGTCAGTGTGCAGCAGTGACTTATAACGACGGGCCTTCGCTGGTGATAGCCGGTGCAGGTTCGGGAAAGACACGTGTGTTGACTTATAAAATTGCCTATCTGCTGGAAAACGGCTATCAACCGTGGAACATCCTCGCACTGACCTTTACCAATAAGGCGGCGCGTGAGATGAAAGATCGTATAGCCCGTCAGGTGGGCATGGAGCGGGCACGTTATTTGTGGATGGGTACCTTCCATTCTGTCTTTTCCCGTATTCTCCGTGCCGAAGCAAAGTATATCGGATTCACTTCCCAATTTACTATTTATGATTCGGCGGATAGTAAAAGTCTGATCCGTTCCATCATCAAGGAGATGGGACTGGACGAAAAGACATATAAGCCGGGGATGGTGCAGGCCCGCATTTCGAGTGCCAAAAACCATTTGGTTTCTCCTACGGGATATGCCGCCAACAAAGAAGCGTATGAAGGAGATATGGCAGCCAAAGTGCCCGCTGTCCGTGAAATATATACCCGTTACTGGGAAAGATGCCGTCAGGCGGGAGCTATGGATTTCGATGATCTGCTGGTGTATACGTATATTCTGTTCCGCGACTTTCCGGAAGTGCTGGCCCGTTATAGGGAGCAGTTCCGTTATGTGCTGGTGGACGAGTATCAGGATACGAATTATGCCCAGCATAGCATCGTACTCCAGTTGACGAAAGAAAATCAGCGTGTTTGTGTGGTAGGCGATGATGCGCAGAGTATTTACTCTTTCCGTGGAGCGGATATTGATAATATCCTTTATTTCACGAAGGTTTATCCTAACACGAAAGTCTTTAAACTGGAGCAGAATTATCGTTCTACGCAAACCATTGTCTGTGCTGCCAACAGTCTGATCGAAAAGAATGAACGTCAGATTCGGAAAGAAGTATTCTCTGAAAAAGAACGGGGCGAACCGATTGGCGTGTTTCAGGCTTACAGTGATGTGGAAGAAGGGGATATCGTAGCCAATAAGATAGCTGAACTGCGTCGGGAACATAGTTACGGCTATGCTGATTTTGCCATATTATACCGTACGAATGCGCAGAGCCGTGTTTTCGAGGAGGCTCTTCGGAAACGGAGTATGCCCTATAAAATCTATGGCGGACTTTCATTCTACCAGCGTAAGGAGATTAAGGACGTCATTGCTTACTTCCGCTTGGTAGTGAACCCGAATGATGAAGAAGCATTCAAGCGAATCATTAATTATCCTGCCCGTGGCATCGGTGATACGACAGTTGGAAAAATCATCTCCGCTGCCACTGAAAATGGTGTCAGTCTTTGGGCGGCGCTTTGCGAACCATTGAGCTACGGGCTGAACATTAATAAAGGTACGCACACCAAACTGCAAGGTTTCCGTGAACTGATAGAAGGCTTTATGACCGATCAGGTGGACAAGAGTGCGTATGAGATAGGAACGGATATTATCCGCCGGTCCGGCATCATCAATGATGTCTGTCAGGATACTTCGCCGGAGAATCTGAGTCGTAAGGAAAACATTGAGGAATTGGTGAATGGTATGAATGATTTCTGCGCGTTGCGGCAGGAAGAAGGCAACCCGAATATTTCTCTGACAGATTTCCTTTCGGAGATTGCCTTGCTTACTGATCAGGACTCGGACAAAGCGGATGATGGAGAAAAGATAACGTTGATGACCGTTCATTCGGCCAAGGGGCTGGAGTTCAAAAACGTATTCGTAGTGGGGCTGGAAGAAAACCTTTTCCCTAGTGGTATGGTGGGCGATTCTCCGCGTGCTCTGGAAGAGGAGCGCCGTTTGTTCTACGTGGCCATTACCCGTGCCGAAGAACATTGTTATATTTCTTTTGCCAAGACCCGTTTCCGTTATGGAAAGATGGAGTTTGGAAGTCCCAGCCGTTTCTTGCGCGATATCGATGTGAATTATTTGCGGTTGCCGCATGAGGCGGGAGTCAGCCGGTCGGTAGACGAAGGTGCGGGGCGTTTCCGCAGGGAGATCGAAGGTGGATTTACACGTGCGGCATCTCCTACACGAACGCCTTATGGTACTAAATTTTCTGATCGTGAACGTCCGAAGGCTCAGGTGATTGCGCCCACTGTGCCGAAGAATTTGAAGAAGGTCAGTGCGGTGAGTGGAAGCAGTATACGGTCGGCTTCAGCCGGCTCGGCATCTGTAACAGGAGTACAGGCGGGGCAGATGATAGAACACGAACGTTTCGGCTTGGGCGAAGTGATCAGGGTAGAAGGAACGGGTGATAATGCAAAAGCAACGATTCTTTTTAAAAATGCAGGGGACAAGCAACTATTGTTGCGTTTTGCACGTTTTAAAGTGATAGAGTAATCATAGTAAAATTAGAGATGATCATGAGGAAACAACTAACTGTAATTCTGCTTTCTGCTCTGATATTGAGCGGATGTGCATCGGGACGTATGGGAAATCCCGGAGCAATTGTAGGTGGTGCTGCAATTGGGGGAAGTCTGGGAAGTTCGATAGGCGGACTTATCGGAGATAATAATCGTGGCTGGAGGGGCGGATATCGCGGCTCTGCCATTGGAAATATTGTTGGCACCATTGCCGGTGCAGCGATAGGGAATGCGCTGACTGCTCCGAAACCGGACCCGATAGAGGAATATGCTTACGTTCCGGAAGTCAGACAAGGGCAGTCTCACTCTAAGTTTAAACCTCGGACACAGACTCAGCAGCAACTGACTCAGTTGAAACTGCGCAAGATTCGCTTTATTGACGATAACCGTAATCATGCGATAGACGGGGGAGAAAGCAGCAAGATCATCTTTGAAATCATGAATGAAGGACGGAATCCGGTTTATGACGTGGTTCCTATTGTAGAGACGGTCGGGAAAGTGAAACATATCGGCATTTCTCCTACTGTAATGATAGAAGAAATTCTTCCGGGTGAGGGTATCCGCTATACGGCTACAGTCTATGCCGGAAGTAAGCTGAAAGATGGTGAAGTGACTTTCCGCGTAGCGGTGTCCGATGAGAATGGGGTAATCTGTGATTCTCAGGAGTTTACGCTGCCTACACAGCGGGCGGACTAGGACAAGAATAGCTCAAAATATTCGATTTGTTATAGTGACAGTATGTGCTCGGGATAGTGACACTATCCTTGGCACATACTGTCACTATGTTAATGGGATGGTGACACTATCCCAATACAATAGTCCGGTGCAGTCATTACACAATAAAATGAAGTATCGGTTTCATCTACACAGAAGCATTCTATATGAGTATCTGGCAAAATTTTACGTATCGGTTTTCCTTCCCAGTCGAAAACCCAAATCTCGCTGTTTAGAGTTTCTTTTTGTTCTTCGTGCATCCGATTGGTGTTTGGGTTATACAGTACATAAACATAGTTATTGGAAACGGCAATGCCTCGTGCTCCCAGTTCGGCATCAGGATTATCACTTTCCGCATACACACCGTCTGGGCTTGAATTGAACTGATAATGATAGGGTGCTAACAATAGTCTTTTATGGAGCGTTAATGTTTCCGGCTTATAGTCCCATAGCTCAAGTACATTATTGGTAGCACATGCCAGACGTTTCCGGTCGGTGTTGTAACCGAATTGTGATTGATGAAACATACCTTTAGCCGTATTGGGTATGTTTTCTTCTCCACTTTGATAGTTCGGGAAGTCGCCGCATTTGGATATAACATTGCCGTCATTATCTAAAATAAGGAATCTGCAATCTTCAAAAACACCGGACGCTATAAAGCGTGATTCGCTTATCGGATAGACTCTGTCAATGCTCATGGGCAGGTGTATCAACTCTCCTTGTCGCTGGATGGAAAAGTCTTTCGTGTTGAATATATAGTTTTGCGCTGTGAAGTGCCATCGATTGTGTATGAAGGCAGACGAATCAGACAGAAAGAATTCGACAGGGCTTAAAAATTCATCAGGTCCTTGTCCTTGTGGCAGCATTTGATTTACAAAGCGTTGTTCACTAAGACTATAGCAGTATAAAAGGCTGTCTCCTTTAAAATCACCGGCATATAAGATATCTCCTTTCTTTTTTATATCCATTGGAATGGAGATAAAGGCTTCCTTCAAAGCGGTAGATTTAGCAGTTGTGCTTTCGCTAAAGGATACTCTTTTTTGTGATTCACTACAACTGAACAATGGCAATGCCAAAGTAAACAATAGAATGATGTTTTTAGATTTCATTTTGTTTTGCTTTATTTTGTACTATAACTACAAAGATAACGTATGTGTTTTGAAAAACAAGGATATTGAAGAGAAATAGGGCTAAAATATTTATAGTGAGAACATAATAATATAATTGGCATTCGGTAATTACCATATATTGTGTTAACTTTGTGATTTATTTGATGGTAATTGTAGTTGCGTTTTTGCTAAAGGGTATATTTATTGCCATAAATAGTATTGATCCACATACCAAAGAACTTGTCGGTAACCGAATATACTTTATTGATTTCTGTAATAATGTCTTTTTCAAGCAGTTTTTTAGTTGCGGACTGTACAGAACTTGCGGATGTCAGACTGTATCGTTTGATAAATTTCGCTGATGTGACGTTTTCTGCTTCACCTACTTTGGCAATGGCATAAAGCAATTCCTTCTGCTTTTCGGGAATATTAGATAAGATTTCCCGAAAGATTGTATCATTATATGCAATAAGGTTATCTATAGCTGTTTTGATAATTTCCAGTGTACATTCTTTCCCTTTCGGTGTATCTGCAAAAGCTTCATTGAATGTTTTTTGAATATAAAAGGTATGTCCTTTGAATAGCCGATATACTTTTTCTATATTTTCGATTTCAATATGCCGTTTTCTTTTTTGGAAATGGTCTGCGATAAATGGTATATAGATTTCCGGTACAATGGCTTTCAGTTCCAAAATATCGGCACTGTGGTAGAATGGACGGGATGAAGATAGAAACATTTCCTGCATCATATGCCGTTCACTTCCGGCAAAGATGAAGTTACTGTTTTCTATTGTCTGTATGTGTGTGCGTAGTAATGCTTCTATATTCTTCTCGGGATATTTAGCAATTTGTTGAAACTCGTCGATGGCAACAATACAAGGTTTGTCTGCTGCTATCAGACATTGAAATATTTCTTCCAGTGTATATTCGGGTCGATCAATATCTCCCAGTTCCAGATTGAAAGTAGGTAGATTGGTCAGCGGGTCAAATCCGAATTTACCATTGATTGATTTAACTGTCTGGATAAACAGGCTTGCCATTTTCTTACTGCGGGGCAATAGTGTTTCATAAATTTCTTTGCCAAGCAGATAAGTGAATTCTCTTAAGCTTGATGTATGGAGTATGTCAATGAAGAAAGTATAATATTCTTCTTTTATTTCAGGTTTCTCATAACAGAAACGGATTAGTCCCGTTTTACCCATTCTTCTGGGTGAGATAATGACAAGGTTATTGCCATTGGTTAATGATTTAACCAGCCTCTCTGATTCTTTCACGCGATCGCAGAAGTACTCGGGTTCTATTTTTCCAGTTACTATAAATGGGTTAATTTCTTTAGTCATACCTGTTTCAATTTTCCGTAAAGGTAGTTATTTGAATAGAATTATGCAAATCGAATAATGTTAATAAAGTACCTAGTCTTGTTTTATTCTTATCGGATATTGAATATTGTTAACAAACTTATTCTTTTTGCCTTTTTATGGTCCGTTTCTTTAAAACCAAAGGCCCGTTGGTTTTAAAGAAACGGGGTCTTGGTTTTAAAGGAACGCCCTTTTGGTTTTAAAGGAAAAATGACGATTTGTATATTGTTGATAATCAAAGGTTTGGGAAATTCTGTTTTCACTCTTGTTAAATAGTAAAATATTTATATAAGTATAGCTTAATAAATAAGAGTTTTAATGCTACAATATTTATATTATGAATATTTGTTTGACTACAAAGTGGCTTTTCTTCTATTGAACTATATCTTTTTTAGATGAGAAACCTTAAATCGTTGCGAAATATGTTATCTTTGTAGTGCAAAACAACATAAAGTAAAACAAAATGAGACCTAAAAGCATAATTCTGTTATCTGTTATTGCTTCTGTCGAAGGAATTATATATGATATAAAATGATGATTATGAAAAACAAAATATTATTAATGATAATTATTGTCCTCTTTATAGGAGGATATGGTGTATTCTTTTCTCTAGTTAATGCGAAGCCTATTTCCGATTTAGCATTAACTTATGAATTAGGAAATTGTGACAAAGATTCTCCAGGTAACTGTTGTCTTAATAGTAGAATTGGTGAAGTGAGAAATATTATATCAAATTAGTGATGATTGGTAGAAATAATAGTTCGTTGATAGGATTGGTACATGTGGGAAGAGTTATTATGATAATTTTTCTAACTATGTCATCCTGTCAACGACAGGTTTCATGTCATAAAGATGGCATTGAAATCATTGATATTTTGAATAAAGATTGTCCTATACAAATCGACTTGTATGACATTGTAGATAGTATCAAATATATTCCTTTGGAAACAAGTGAATGCTTGTTGAGTGATATTGAATGTATAAAGAATGATGGAAATTTTTACTTTGTAAAAGATTCTAGAGGATTATTTGTTTTTGATGAAGAAGGACATTTTATTAATGAAATAAGTCATAGAGGAATAGGGCCTGATGAATATGTTTATTCGGATAATTTCTATTTAGATCGTGATAATAAGTTAGTATGTCTTATCTGTAATTCAGCGAGAAAGATTTTGCAGTATAGCTATATTGGAACTTACTCTAATACAATTCAATTAAATGCCAAAGATGCTAACATTGAATCTGCTATGATGTGTGGTGAAGGAGAGCTTATTGCGTATTATCCGTTATCCAATGATTATTCTCTAAGCAAAAGTGAATACAGTACATTTAGAATCAAGAATAACTTATTAATTGGCGAAACATTATTAAAAGCAAAAAAAATGGCAACCCAAAATGTACATTATTCTTTTTTGCATTATCCAATAGCGTTATTAGATGATCAATATTTCTTTATATCAGTTTTATCGAATGAGCTTTTTGTATATGAGGAGGGTAAAATTATGTCTAGATATTATCTAAATATGCCGGAAAATGAGCCAAGTGAGAGTTTTATAGAAGAACATAAAGACTTGGGCTTTTTTGAATTGATTGAAACATTGAAAAAAAATAATATAGGTTGGGGAATCACTGCTATTGAATCTTCTTCAGATTATTTATTTATGTCAATTAGTAATAAAAGTACGGTGATTTGGGATAAAAAAAGATCAATTCAAATATCTAGTATTTATGATTCTAATTTGAATCTTTATTCAGATTTGCTTTTACCTGGCGGAGTATCAAATGAGCATTTAGGCTTTTATTCTGCTGATTTTCTCTGCGCTGAAAAAGATCTAATATTGGAAGGTACAGATAAATCTCTTGCTAAATTGGTTGAAACTTTATTAGAAGACGATAATCCTATTGTGTATCAATATTTTTTTAAGAAAAATGCTATAGATATATTAATTGAAAAATATGGGATTTGATTATGACTAGAGGAAAATGCTTTCAGAAGCTAATAACCGTGATTTCCTATTCAGAATAGAAAATATTCTATTATATGAACTTGAATAATAATTTTTATAGTATAAATAGAATAAAGTCGCTCATAATGTTGTATATTGAAAAATAACCACTATCTTTATACAGAATATTATTCACTCAAACAAAATTAGTTAACCCTAAAATCTAGAAAGCGCGAGAAACTATTGAAAGACACAGAAAAACACAGCTTCTTCTATATTGCCGTATTTGGTTATATAACCACAGTATTACCTCATCAGAATGAAAAACTGAAAGCGTATCTTTTCTAAGCTTCTAAACTTTCCTGATTCAATAAAATTGAATGATGGAAAATAGGAAATGTGTTATATTGTCAATAGGAGTCACATTGGCTATCTGTGGAATGTTATGCAGTAGCTTTTGGGGGCGCTATAGTATGTTTGATAACTATTTTCTACTTTTCCCTGTCTCTTTGGGGATATGTTTGGTCACTATAACGGCCATTCTTTCATTTCTTACAAAGAAGAAAATTTTTCAATTATCTGTAGCGGATGTACTAATATCTATTTTAGTGGTTTACTATATCGTTCGATATGATTATGAACTTCAATTAGCCAATTGGAAAATAATGTATGCTATTTTATTATTGATATTATGGTATGCACTAAGGATTCTATTGATGAATGCTACAATATCTCGACCCATTCTCTTTGGTGGCATTGTTGCTATTGGTTGTATGTTGTCTATATGGGGATTATTGCAGCTTTATGGATTGCAACCATCTAATCACAGATTATTTGCCATCACTGGACCTTTTTATAATCCTGGACCTTATTCCGGTTATTTAGCTATGATTTTTCCTATTAATTTAGGTTGTCTGCTCCAGTCTATGGGGAAGACACGATATTTGTGGCTAGTAGCTTTCGCTTTGATGCTATGCATTTTGCCTGCCGGGATGAGTCGTTCGGCATGGTTAGCTTTGTCCTTTAGTAGTCTGTGGGTATTGGTTATACATTTTAAGTGGATCACTAAGGCAAAGTCTTATTTGCAGACGCATTTCTATACTGCTACTTTGCTTTATATAACTGTAGCTATTATTATTGTGTGTGCATCAGTGTTGCTTTATCAGATGAAAGCTGATTCGGCTAATGGCCGATTATTTATATGGAAGACGACGTGTAAAGTAATTGCGAATAAACCGTTGTTAGGGTATGGCCCGGGAACTTTTTCTCATGTATATGGTGAGATGCAATCAACTTATTTTGCATCGGAAAAATATACGGAACAAGAAGAAAGAGTAGCAGGAGCACCTGAATATGCTTTTAATGAATTGTTACAATTATGCGTAGAGGGTGGCATTATTTTGCTGATGCTGTTTTTGATGCTGATAGTTTGGGTAGTCGGTAAAGGAATATCTAATAAAGATTATATCGCTTGTTCCGGCCTTATCTCTTTGCTACTTTTTTCATTATCCTCCTATCCTTTTCAAGTTCTTCCATTTCTAATGATGGGAGTATTATTACTTGTAGTTTGTGTCACTAATCCTAAAGGGATAATAGAGAAGAATGCCTGTATTCCACGAATATGTACTCTATTGTTACTAATATCTATGTTGGCAGGAAATATTTTGTGTCTTTACAAACTATGCAATGTAAATGAACTTTCCCAACGTTTATATTATATAAAGGTATTACAGGATCAATCTTTACAAAAAGAGGCTTCGACAGGATATGGACGGTTATATGACTTCTTTAAACATAACTTTAATTACCTGATGAAATATGCAGGAAATTTATTTGCTCAAAAAAGGTATGATGAAGCGATAGTCATTTTAGAACGTGCAAAATTAGTAAGTTGCCATCCTAGTATTTATACTCTACAAGGACAATGCTATCAGGCTTTAGGAAACTTTGCTGATGCGGAGAAATGCTATAAAGCGGCTGCTTTATTATTGCCAATTCGTATTTATCCTTATTATTTGTTGGCAAAACTTTATGCTGAACCAGACTTTTACCATGAAACGAAAATGAAACAGATGATAAATATTGTATTGACTAAGGAACCTAAGGTATACTCTAAAGCAATACATGAAATGCGCATGGAAATGAATATTTTATTAAATAATCGAATTACTAACTAATTAAAAACTAATCAAAATGAAAAAGAAAATCATTTATGTTGTTGCCGCTCTTGTACTGGGTGCTGTAACTGTGTTTAATGTGAAGACAGTGTTGGAAGCAAATCACGTGTATGATTTGACGATGACTTCCATTGATGCGCTAAGTGAGAATAGTGATGGAGAAAGTGGTGAAAGCGGAGGAAGTACCGGAGATGGAGAAAGTGATACAGGTGCTAATATCACTGACGAAAGGGAATGTCATAATAAGAATGGCTATTGGAATATGGCATTAATATGTACAGATTCGGGGATTGAGAAACTAACTTGCGAAAGAACAGGGGAACTTACGCTTTGGGGATTTACTGTTTTTAAAGTTTCTTATAAGAAAGGAGAAAAATATGAACTTG
>ERZ1673740.2067-NODE-2067-length-12468-cov-5.067832_pt1 | contig 12468 bp, 5 predicted proteins | sample MGYA00580221_ERZ1673740 | MGnify/ENA primary metagenome ERZ1673740 (study PRJEB41218, sample SAMN15661786) | gut metagenome | host: Homo sapiens | place: Canada: London | collected 2015-08-20/2019-03-30 | study: EMG produced TPA metagenomics assembly of...
GAGGAAGTGATAGCTATAGGCGATGGCTACAATGACCTGTCGATGATCAAATTCGCTGGTATGGGCATAGCGATGGGCAACGCGCAGGAGCCTGTGAAGAAGGCTGCCGACTACATTACACTGACTAATGACGAAGATGGGGTTGCGGAAGCGATAGAGAGAATCTTCAACGTCCCATAAGGCATTCTTCCTTCAGCAGATCAGACAAAATCCCTTGCAAGTTAAGTTGAAATCAATTATTTATTCTAACTTTGCACTTCCAATAGAACAAATATAAAATGTTATGGAACATCAACTTACCATTTACAACACGTTAGATAGAAAGAAAGAATTGTTCGTACCGCTTCACGCACCGCATGTAGGCATGTATGTATGCGGACCGACAGTATACGGTGATGCTCACTTGGGACATGCCCGTCCCGCCATCACATTTGACGTACTCTTCCGTTATCTGACTCATTTAGGATATAAAGTACGCTATGTACGCAATATTACCGATGTCGGTCATCTAGAACACGATGCCGACGAAGGAGAAGATAAGATTGCCAAGAAAGCCCGTCTCGAAGAATTGGAGCCTATGGAAGTCGTTCAGTATTACCTGAACCGCTATCATAAGGCAATGGAAGCACTGAATGTACTTTCTCCCAGCATCGAGCCGCACGCTTCGGGTCACATTATCGAACAAATCCAGCTCGTACAGAAGATTCTGGACGCCGGATACGCTTACGAAAGCGAAGGTTCCGTCTACTTTGACGTAGCTAAATATAATAAGGACTATCATTACGGCAAACTCTCCGGCCGCAACCTCGACGACGTACTGAATACCACCCGCGACCTCGACGGACAAAGCGAAAAACGTAATCCCGCCGACTTCGCCCTCTGGAAAAAAGCGCAGCCGGAACACATTATGCGCTGGCCTTCGCCATGGAGCGACGGTTTCCCCGGATGGCATGCCGAATGTACCGCCATGGGACGCAAGTATCTGGGCGAGCACTTCGATATTCACGGAGGAGGAATGGACCTGATCTTCCCGCATCATGAATGTGAGATCGCACAGTCGGTAGCTTCGCAAGGCGATGACATGGTTCACTACTGGATGCACAACAACATGATTACCATCAACGGTACGAAGATGGGTAAATCACTCGGCAACTTCATCACGCTGGATGAATTCTTCAACGGTACTCATAAGTTGCTGGCACAAGCCTACACTCCGATGACCATCCGTTTCTTCATCCTGCAAGCTCACTATCGCAGCACTGTAGACTTCAGCAACGAAGCGTTGCAAGCTTCGGAAAAAGGGCTGCAACGTTTGATAGAAGCAATCGAAGGACTCGACAAGATCACTCCTGCCGCAACAACTTCGGAAGGTATCAACGTGAAAGAACTGCGTGCTAAATGCTACGAAGCTATGAATGACGACTTGAATACTCCTATTGTCATCGCACAGCTTTTTGAAGGTGCCCGCATCATCAATAATATCAACGCAGGAAATGCAACGATCTCCGCAGAAGATCTGAAAGACCTGAAAGAGACTTTCCACCTGTTCTGCTTCGACATCATGGGGCTGAAAGAAGAGAAAGGGTCTTCGGACGGTCGCGAAGCCGCTTATGGCAAAGTAGTTGATATGCTTCTTGAACAACGCATGAAAGCAAAAGCCAACAAAGACTGGGCTACTTCCGACGAAATCCGTAATACATTGACTGCACTCGGATTTGAGGTGAAAGATACGAAGGATGGTTTTGAATGGAGATTAAACAAATAATTCAAGTTCTCCATAACAAGCTGTCTCATTAATCGCATATAAAACTGAGGGTCGATTCTTCGCTGAACCGACCCTCTTTCAAGGAATGAAACACAAACATCAATACCTATTTAAATTCTCTCTTCATTTATTTTCAAGAATCATTTCCACCGGTTGTCCATGCTGACAGATTACATCCAGTATCGTATGGTCACCTTTATATTCAAGCATTACATTCGCCGGTGTTTCCGACAAACTCCAGCGGCCTTTCAGCCCTATTATTTTATGAACAGGGCGGCTCGGTTCTTTTGTCGTATACGTCTTTTCCGCAATATTCAAGTTCGGATCACAGACGCTGAGACGAATCGCCTTTTCTCCCTCTGCCACATACATGACCATCGTTTCCGCAGGAATGGAAGCAACCACCAGCTTATCGTCAGCAGACCGGTAATCTTCAAAAGCAGCATATCCGGTTATACCCGTTTTCTTGTCATAGACAATATGCGCAGTCTGGTCACGTTGCCATACTTCGTATGCAGGCGTTTTCTTCTGTTCATCCAAATCCGAAGCTGAAGGCTGAATCAGTACCATATATTCATAAGTAGCATTCTTCGGGGCGTTGCCATGTTCAATCCAGGCAGAAGAGAATGTTCCTTTAGTCTTTTCGCGGGTTTTCTCATGACGCGACTCCTGTTCGGCTATCTGTGAATGAAGGGTTCCGTCAACTACATGATAATAATTATCATAGCCGTCGTGTAGCCAATAGTTATCCTTACCTGTCTTCTGCTCTTTGCCGTTAAATTTCGTTTGGAAGAGAGTGGTCTCCGTAGAATAGTCAGCATTGCTGTTCGTGATGCCTGTTCCGAGGCAGATCATCCGGTTATCAAAACAGAAGACGGATTTACGGGCTACAAAGTCGGGAGTAAAGTTCTCATAATCACGTTCCGTCAGTTTCATTGCAAACATTCCGTTCATGCCGCCCAAAGAACTGCTTCCGGAAAAGTTTTCCGTAGATCGTGCCATCGTCGTACCTTTCAGGGGACTGTCCAAGAGTTCAAAAGGAAGATGAATGGTGGTCGTACCGGGCAGACGGTTCCAGTCCCATCCTTCCTGTACAAAACCACTTCCGGCACGGGAGACGGGATTTCCTTTTCCCATAATCTGTACCGAGCCGTAGCTTTGATAACGTCCGTAACGATTATCTTTCGCATAGATTTCAGCACCCCATACATCTGTAGTATATCCTTTCAGTGTCACCATCCAGTCTGCACGGCGGAAAATTCCTGCCGATCCATAGTTATAGACGAAAAAGCCGTGGGGAGCCTGTGCAGGCTGAATACCTTCTTTCCTGAAGAAATGTGCATTCCTTGTATTCCGATCACGTATCAGACGCAAATAATCGGCGGCCAGTCCATGATCGAATGTATTTCCCTGACCGGACAAGTCTCCTGACAATGCAATATTGGCAAATGCTTCTATATCATCGCTTCCCATCTTTCCGCCAAAAGGATGGCGACCGCTAATGCCTGTCCCCCATTCGTAAAGGTTACAATAATTGCGCATGGCGAGGAAGGCGGACTTGATATGTTGCCGTGCCTCTTCCGTCAGTTCAAATCCGGTCCCGTTGGTGAGAGCGATAAATTGGCCGATGGTAGCCAGTACCCCGGTTGTATAGCCGGGATAGAAACCTCCGTGATGAAAGGTCGTTCCATCTACTTTGATACCGCCGAGAGTGCCCGGAGTATAATTCAGCGATGAAGACAACCAGCGCGACAAACCATTCAAAGCCTGTTCCTGTTCTCTTACATCGGGGAACATCATGGCGGAGATAAACTTTGCCATCAAGAGCGTATGCCATGAATCCAGTAATTCATCCCGCTCCGGCGGACACCGTTGACGGGTCTCCTGTAAAGCAGCCCAGAAACGTAAAGTGGACAGATAGGCATCCCGGTGAGGATGTTTATAAATCGCGTCCCGCATGAGCCAGGCGGTAGTATATATTTTACGTACCTGATAGCCGTAATGATGGTTCGTCCCCATGCCGCTGCCAAAAGCGAATCCCTGATCCATTGCATAGTCGAATACGGTAAAATAGTTCTTCTTCGATGTCTCATTCTGATTGTAGAAGGCATCGTATGCAAAACCGGCAAGCATCGTTTCGATATCATTCCATGACATCTCCCCTTTCTTCTTGTCTTGCTCGTCCGGTGCTACAACAGGAGTTCCGGTAAAGCCGGTTCCGGCTGCGGAGGGAGTGATGGCAGCTCTTTCAAAAGTCTTCTTTGCAGCGTCGATCTGTCCTTGCGGAGCTTTCTTCACATCGAGAAATTCAGTCAGACGTTGTTCGATTGTTTTCAAGTCTTTCTTTTGTCGGGCTGTCAGTTTAGAAAGCAAGGGGACATCATAAGACTGCTGTTCCCATTTCCATACAAGACACCAATGCCAGAGGTCACGATTGGAAAGGCCGTTGTTAGCTGGCAGTTGTTGGTCCGGTGTCGTGCGCAGATTCATCTTCTTTTCCGGAAAGGTCAGGCGATCCAGAAAGATGCGCCCTTTACGGTCGGGAGCAACCAGACGATAAGAAACAATATTTTTATCTTTTTTATCACCGTTCATGTAGGCGAAAGATATCCAGCAAGCCCGCCAACCTACCGCTTGCAGATGATATGTGAACCAATAAGAGACTTCACCCGCCTTATTTAGAAACTCAAAGCGGATAGAGTCCTGCTGGGGTTGCTCGTTATATATCCACAGGGTAATACCAAATTGCTGTTCCTTTTTGGCATTCAGCGATAAGGGTTCTATCTGAACGTCCAGTGTCGAGGCAGGTTGGAAATCCCATTCCAGACTGCTTTCTCCCTCTTTATAGAAAAGAGAAGAAAGTTTCACTTCACCTTTCCCCGAAACTTTGAACGTCTCGGGAACCTTTTCTTCAAACCCTATGACCTGCGCATAAGAGGACAAAGAACAAAACAAGAACAGAAATATAAAACAAACAGCTTTCATGATCATTAATTATTTAAAGGCAGTTCTTACCACACCCGGGTATCAGGATGCACGACACCCGGGTGTCAGCACGTATGAGATCCGGGTGTCGGTATGTATGAGACCCGGGTGTCATACAAACTGTATTAGTATACGGTATCAGTAAGGTATACGGTCCGAAAGAATCTTTTCCGTATACCACGGATCGTCGATTTCTTTCAGCATTGCTCCCATTTCACGATAAAGCTGCTCCACGACTTCCTTATTTTCATCCAAAGGCAGATTATTCAGCTGATAAGGGTCGTTTACGTCATCAAACAGCAGACTTTTCTTTAACTGTTTAGTCTCCCGGTCGATATACAGAGCCAATGTATAGCGAGCCGTCTTAATGCCGCGCGAAGAGGGGAAATAAGATTGCACCAATCCATCCTTATCTTTCTCTCCATCCAGATTCTGAATATACAACGCACCTGCCGGACGAACTATTTCCGCCTTTTCATCGAAGAAAAGAGGTGCGAAGTTGCGTCCCTGCACTTCGGAAGGGATCGAATCACCCAGTCCGCACAAGCCGAGCACGGTAGGCATAATGTCGGGAGCAGAAAGCAACAGATCATCTACCCGGGGCTGAATCTTACCGGGGAAACGAACCAGGAACGGAATATTCATAGATTCGGAATAGGGAGAGTTCTTTGGGTCGTCCGTACGCTGGCTGCACATTGTTTCGCCATGGTCGGAAGCAAAGATGACTACTGTATTTTTATCCAATCCCAATTGTTTCAGTGCTTCCAGAATCTGCCCGAAAGCACGGTCTACTCCGGTCACAGAAGCAAAGTAGTAACGGACGGATTCCGCTTTTTTCATATTCAGATCTACGTTTGGGCGAATCAGCAGACTGTCCAGCGGTTGATCTTTATAAAGATTGAAGTCCTGTTCTTCACAATCGTTCAGCGAACGGTATGGGCTATGCGGCGGGTTCATTCCCACCATGATGAAGAATGGCTTCTTCGTATCACGCACGTTTCCTTCATTCTTGAGATAAGAAACAACTTTGCCCGACTCATGGAGCGGTGACCATTCTTTCGGATCATGCCTCTTGCCGTCCGTATCCCAATAATGCGGGTTCTTATGTTCGTCAAACGTGCCGTACGAATACCAATAGTTGAAACCATGGCGCTGCTCTTTCGGCGTATAAGCGTCCCACACCGGACGCTGTGTTTCTACATATTGTCCCGGATTCTCCGGATCATTCGGGGTCGGGAAGTCAGCGTGAAGTTTACCGAAATAAGCACAATCATAACCGGCCTTGCTGAATACGTCGCCTATGCACTCCGCATCGTCACGCAAAGAGCTGATAGGACGTGTAGAGTTACAGTTCAAAGGTACACCACTGCGATTCGGATACATACCGGTCAGCAACATTCCACGATGGGGGCTGCTCAGCGGACAGTTGCTTTGAGCGGAAGTCAGCACCATAGATTCACGTGCGAAAGTATCTATGTTAGGAGTATGCACGGGGTCTCCCCGGAAGTTTACTTTATCTCTGAAACCTTCCTGATTCCAGAAGCCCATTGCCTGATTGCGATACTGATCAGGAAATACATAGATGATGTTTGGATGTTTCGCTTGCTCTGCCACCTGTTTGGGGGCTTTACAGCCTTGCGCTGCAAAGAGGGTCAAGCCTCCCATCAATAAGTTTACTGATTTGTTTATCATGATATAAAGAATAACAGTTAATGTACCGGAAGAGACTAATATATGCACATATCCGGCTAAAGTACAAGCAAGGCAGTTCTTACTTCTTTTCCAGGTCTCTTTTGCGCATCAATCCTTCCAGGAAGTAATAGTCAGCGTAGTTCAAAGGCACATCTATTTCCTGGCCGTGAGGGATACTGCCCACAGAGTGCATCAATATAAAGTTTCCATTCGTACCCACTTTCGCACGATAAGCCGGTGAGCCGAGGCTTTCCATAATCTTATCAGCAGTTTCCTTATAGTGATTGCCCGGCAGATAACCGTCGAGTTCGTACAGAGCAGAGGCCGTACAGGCGGCTGCCGAAGCGTCACGAGGTTCGTTCGGAATGTTCGGAGCATCGTAATCCCAGTAAGGAACGAGGTCTTCCGGCAGGTTCTTATTGGTAAAGATGAAGTTATACACCTTCTGTGCCTGATCGAGATACTTCTTGTCTTTTGTATAGCGATAGCAAGTGGTATAACCGTATAATGCCCAAGCCTGTCCGCGAGCCCATGATGATTCGTCCGCATATCCTTGTGCTGTTTGTCTCTTACGCACTTCTCCTGTTTCGGGATCGTAGTCTACCACATGATAGCAACTGTTGTCCGGACGGAAGTGGTGAGCCATCGTTGTATCCGCATGTTTCACTGCTATATTGTAAAAGGTAGAGTCACCGGAAAAAGCCGTAGCTTCAAACAGCAATTCCAGATTCATCATATTATCGATAATCACCGGACATTTCCATCCGCGTGTTCCCTGCCAGCCTTTATCGGCATCCCATGACTGGATAACGCCTGCTCCCGGACGGAAACGGGTAGACAATGATTTTGCGGCTTCTACAATCACATCTTTATATTCTTTTTTATCTGCAAAACGGTAACCGTTAAGATAACTGCACCCGATCATAAAGCCGACATCATGATGCCACTTCAGATATTTCACAGAATCGAGGGCTTCTGTGTATTTTTCTGCCAAAGGCAACCACTTTTTATCCCCTGTCAGATTGTAAGTCAGCCACATGCTGCCCGGAAAGAAACCGGAGCACCAGTCATCAATAGGTATATAGGAGATACTACCATCTGCATTGATGGTTCTTGGATTCAGAATTTTACCGGATTTCTCGATAATGTCTGTCTGAATTGTGTTTTGTGCTACTGCGTTGTCGATGTTGTCCTGAATAAAATCGACTTCAACCTTTTTTTGTCCACCGCAACTCGTAAAGATCAGAAGCGAAAGTCCCAATGCGCTAAGAATTGTTTTCATAATACATGGATTATTTGTTAAGTTAATAATTATCTGGTGGCAAAAGTAGTACTTTCAAATAGAATAGACCGTCCCAAATAATCCAATTCAGGGACAAATTTGGTACATTTCTCCCTTGAAGGGCATATTTGCACAGATATTCCCCAAAAGCCTGCTTAATTATTTAATGAAATTGAAAATGCAATTATAATAATCTGACTAATATATAATATATTCTGGTCATTTCAAAAAAAAGGCATTCTAACTCTTCTACATTTTTATTATATTTATTTGTAATTAACCGATTGATTGTTAATTATAATTATCATCATCACACCTACATAAAGTTATGCAAACTAAATAAGAAATTACTTATTTAGTTAGCTTTGCCATGTCTTTTCTCAGTCAAACTCTTCGTTGATGAGAATCAGACATATATAGATATTTGTACTTAAATCTACAACATATTATGAGCACAACATGCCAACATCAACAAGGTGAAGGATACCTAAAACTCCTAAAGATTTAGATACATATTATGCTTATAATAAGAAAGATAGGCAAACGTTGTAAGCAATAATATTTATTGTTCGGATGCACTTTAACCATTTTATTATTTATATTTATGAAAAACCACCTAATAACAGTACTTGTCTGCTGTTTATTCTTCATCGGTTGTAAAGATGATAAAGCCAACTCTAATCAGTATGACCCATCTCAACCAGTAGTATTTACAGATTTTAGCCCTAAAGAGGGAGGTATGCGAACCCGCCTGTACATTGAAGGCAGTAACTTCGGGAATGATCCCACCAAAATTCACATTACGATCGGTGGAGAAAAAACCAAAACCATCGGAGCAGATGGAAAAAAGATTTATTGCATGGTTCCTTCCAAGGCTTTTGATGGAATAATCAATGTTCGTGTAGATGGTCCGGATGGCAAACCTATTGCAGAACATACATTTGAAGAGGAATTCAAGTACACTCCTGCAACGATCGTAGGTACCTTGCTACGTAAGGTAGACGAGGATAATAATTCTGCATTTCAAGAGGGTTCGTTCGATGAAGGAGCTTCTATTCCTTCCAATGACTGTATGGTGTTCGACCCCAAGTACAAGGATGGGGACAACCGGTTACTTTTTTCTTCAAACCATTCTGACGGTCTCCATCTAATAGACCTGACAGAACAGACTGTAAAACGTCTCTTCCCAAGAACGGGATATAGCACAATGTATTCTTTCACATTCAGTGCTGACGGAGACACGTTGCTGTTTACCGATGATCACGGTCAGGACAACACCACCCGGGCAAATATCTATTATTCTCTCCGTCGTGAAAACTTTCGACGAATTCGTCCCTACAACTATGGCAGGACAGCATATAGCTTAGTGTATATGGATGACGGAACCATCTTTTACACCACCTGGTGGGAGGGAAAAGTCTACAAAATGATACGCAATGGGGCTATTCCCAATATCGACGAGAATGCGGAGGTTGCCTTTAGCCTGAGTCAGATATCGGCAGTGGGCGGTTCACATACGATATTATTCAGGCACCCGTCCAATAAATTTATGTATATGCTTTCCGACAATTTTGGCGCAGTGTTCAGAGCCGATTATGATCCGGTGGCAAAAACATTCGGTAATCCTAGCATCATTGCCGGAAACATGAACGATAAAAGTTTCAAGGAAGGAACGGGAGGAAGCGCCCGGTTTAACAAACCACAGTTCGGTGTATTCGTAAAAAACGAGAAATACGGCGAAGGAATTGGTCCTGACAACGACCAATATGACTTCTATTTTTGTGACAGAGAAAATCACTGCATCTGGAAACTGGATCCTCATGGGGTAGCGTCTCTTGCAGCCGGACGAAGTAACGAAAACGCCGATGGCAAAATATGGGGATACGTAGACGGCAATCCATTGCATGAGGCACGTTTCAATCAGCCAGCCGGTCTTGCTTACGACCCTGATACAGATATGTTCTATATTGGAGATATTGATAATAAAGGGATTCGTTATATGACAACGGAATAATACTATTTAAAACACAAGTAAATATGAGAAATGTAATCTTACTATTTTTATTGATAGTAGGCTGGACAACTACAGTCTACGCTCAAAATGAACAAGAGACGATTGAGGTGACGGGAATCGTCACTGATCCAAAGAACGAACCTTTAATAGGCGTGAACGTTACAGCAAGAAATATGCCCGGCTTCGGTGCGATAACAGACATAAACGGACGTTACAAGATCAAGGTTCCCAATTACTCTTACTTGATTTTTTCCTATGTGGGATTTACAAAGCAGGAAATCTTTATCAAAGATAAAAAAATCATTAACATCGTTATGGCAGAGACGAAAGAAACGGTCATCGACGAGGTTGTTGTCACAGGGACCGGTGCTCAGAAGAAGGTAACTGTGACAGGTGCCGTTACCACAGTCGACGTTTCCCAGCTACGTACTCCGACGGCAAGCATCACCAATGCTCTTGCAGGCAATGTAGCCGGTATACTCGCCCGCCAGACTTCCGGACAGCCGGGTAGCAATATTTCTGAGTTCTGGATACGCGGTATCTCCACTTTCGGTGCCGGAGGCAGTGCATTGGTGTTGGTCGATGGCTTCGAACGTGATATGAATGAAATCAATGTGGAAGATATCCAGGACTTCTCCGTGTTGAAAGATGCCTCCGCAACAGCCATTTACGGTTCACGCGGTGCAAATGGCGTTGTCTTGATCACGACCAAACGCGGCAAGGAAGGGAAGACCCGCGTCAATGCCAAAGTAGAAACCTCGTATAATACACGCACCAGAACTCCGGAATTTGTGGACGGTCCAACATATGCCCGCATGATGAACGAAGCCTTGGTTAGTCGTAGTCAGGCTCCGGCCTATAGCGAAAGCGACTTGGAACTGTTTGCAAACGGGCTGGATCAGGATCTTTTCCCGAATGTGGACTGGATGAACTTAATACTGAAAGACGGTGCCCCCACTTATCGCGCAACTGTAGACTTGACCGGAGGTGGTACGGTAGCCCGCTATTTCATTTCTGCCAGTTATGTAAATGAAGGCGGCATGTACGAGACGGATCGTGCAATGACGGACTATAACACCAATGCCAACTACCATCGCTGGAACTACCGCATGAATGTAGACATAGACCTGACAAAATCCACGCTGCTAAAAGTAGGCGTATCGGGTTCTTTGGACAAGCAGAACCTGCCGGGAAGCCAGTATCATGAAATATGGCACTCGCTAATGGGATACAGTCCCATCGCTTCTCCGGTACAGTATAGTGACGGGAAATGGGCAGCAGTCGGTAGTGAAGGACGAAGAAATCCGTGGGTACTGACCACCCAGCAGGGATATCAGGAAACATGGAAGAATAAAATACAGACTACGGTTAATCTTGAACAAGATTTGAAATTTATCACAAAGGGATTAAAATTCTACGGACGTTTCGGATTCGATACATATACGGATAACGGTGACAACCGTTTCAAATGGCCGGAAAGTTGGTTAGCGGAACGGCAGCGTACCTCCGACGGAGAACTGCAATTCAGAAGAATAGAGACGCAGAAACTGATGGACGGAACGATGTATTCAAGTGGACAACGGAAGGAATACTTGGAGGCAGAGCTACACTATAACCGTACGTTTGGCGACCACATGCTAGGGGCCGTTTTAAAGTATTCTCAGGATAAGACTACCAATACATCTCACAACGGCAATACAGATAGCTACGAGAAGATTGTGCAGAGTATTCAGAATCGTCATCAGGGGTTTGCAGGACGTTTCACATACGGATGGAAATACCGCTACTTCTTTGACTTTAATTTCGGTTACAACGGCTCCGAGAACTTCGCCTCAGGTCAGCAGTTTGGATTCTTTCCCGCCTATTCTGTAGCATGGAACATCGCTGAAGAGTCAATCATCAAGAAACATCTCAAATGGCTGAATATGTTTAAGCTGCGCTACTCATACGGTAAGGTAGGTAACGACAATGTGGGAACCCGCTTCCCATACGTAGAGAAATTCGGGACATGGGATGAAGACGGTTACTACTACGGTGATATCGGCACCAGTAATTATTATTATACCGGACTGACCTATTCGAGAATAGCATCAAACAGCATCACTTGGGAGGTAGCCAAGAAACATGACCTCGGACTTGACTTCTCTATGTTCAATGATAAGTTCAGTGGCAGCATTGACTACTTCCACGAACAGCGCAACGGTATTTATATGGTACGTAGTTACCTTCCTCAGATCATCGGTCTGAATCACATCACAACGAAACCTTATGCCAACGTGGGTTCTGTCTTGTCCGAAGGTTTTGACGGTAATATCGCTTATAAACAGAGGATAGGTGAGGTAGACCTTACGGTACGTGCCAACATGACCTATAGTAAGAATGAAATCAAGGAGTATGACGAAGAGAACAGCCGCTATCCGTATAAGATGAAATACGGATTCCGTGTAGACCAGGCACGCGGCCTGATAGCCGAAGGATTGTTTAAGGATTATGAAGAAATCCGCAACAGACCCTCACAGGGTTCAGGCATCATGCCGGGAGACATCAAATACAAGGACGTAAACGGTGACGGAGTCATTAACGGAGATGACGAAGTGCCCATCGGTGCGACCACCCGCCCTAACCTGATTTACGGGTTCGGTGTATCTGCACAATGGAAAGGATTTGATATCAACGTTCACTTCCAAGGAGCCGGCAAGTCATCCTTCTTCATAGACGGATTCACCGTAT
>ERZ1673740.2085-NODE-2085-length-12356-cov-11.039834_pt1 | contig 12356 bp, 8 predicted proteins | sample MGYA00580221_ERZ1673740 | MGnify/ENA primary metagenome ERZ1673740 (study PRJEB41218, sample SAMN15661786) | gut metagenome | host: Homo sapiens | place: Canada: London | collected 2015-08-20/2019-03-30 | study: EMG produced TPA metagenomics assembly of...
GCCTGTGTGTTTCCAACTTTGTGAGCAAGACGGCCTTTGCGGCGGTCAACCTCATCATGCCGCTGCCGCAGCTGCTGGGCACTGTCGGCTTTATGCTGGGCACCGGCGGCAGCGCCATCGTTGGCATCACGCTGGGCGAGGGCGGCCCCAAAAAAGCCGACCGCTATTTTACCATGTTTCTGCTGGCAGCGCTCATCTCGGTCAGTGTGCTGGCCGTGCTGGGCATCCTGCTCCTGCGCCCGGTCGCCGAGCTGCTGGGCGCAAAGGGAGAACTGCTGGACTACGCCGTGCGCTACGGGCGCATCCTGATGCTGGCGCTGCCGCCCTTTGCGCTGCAAAATATGTTCCAAAGCTTTTTCGTCACCGCCGAAAAGCCGCTTTTGGGCTTCTGGTTCACCGTTGGTGCAGGCTGCACCAACATGGTGCTGGATGTTGTGATGGTGGGTATGCTGCACTGGGGCGTGGAGGGCGCTGCCGTTGCCACCCTCATCAGCCAATTGGTGGGCGGCGTGCTGCCGGTGTTCTACTTTATCGACCACGGCAATACCAGCCGCCTGCACCTGTGCAGAACACAGTTTTACGGCCGCGTGCTGTGGGATGCCTGTATCAACGGTTCTTCTGAGCTGATGACCAACCTTTCCATGTCGCTGGTCAATATCCTGTATAACTTCCAGCTGCTGCGGCTTGCCGGCGAAAACGGCGTGGCGGCTTACGGCGTTATCATGTACGCTGCCTTCCTGTTCGTGGCGGTGTTCGTGGGCTATGCCGTGGGCAGCGCGCCCATCGTCAGCTTCCATTACGGTGCCCGCAACCACGCCGAGGTGCATAACCTGTACCAAAAGAGTCTGCGCCTTATCGCCGTGGTAGCTGTGAGCATGACCGCCGTATCCATGGTGCTTATCCCCTTTGTGGCGCGTATCTTTGTGGGCTACGATACCCAGCTGCTGGCGCTGACAAACCGCGCCTTCCGGCTGTATGCGCTGAGCTTTCTCATCATGGGCTTCAACGTGTATGCGTCCTCCTTCTTCACCGCGCTGGGGGACGGCGTGACGAGTGCTCTCATCTCTTTTCTGCGCACCCTGCTGTTCCAGCTTGCCGCGCTGCTCCTGCTGCCCGCCCTGTGGGGCATTGACGGCGTGTGGCTGGCTGTCACCGCCGCCGAGCTTGCCGCGCTGGCGGTGACCGTGGCGATGTTCCTTACAAAGGATAAGACGTTCCATTACCGAAAGGCGTAAAACAAAAAAGAAGCACGCGGCTGCGTGCTTCTTTTTTGTTTATTCTGCTATGCACCTCATTCCGCTGCAACGCGGACAAAGGGCGCGATGGCGTTGGCATCGCCGTGGCGGACGATGGAGTAGGTGATATCGCAGTAGGGCTGGATGGCGGTGCTCTTTTCCACGGTGGAGATGAGCAGCACCTGCAATTGCAGGCGGCGGAACAGTTCCATCATGGGGCGGATGCGGTCGCTGGTCATTTTACTGAACGCCTCGTCCAGCAGCACCAGACGGATGCTGTTTTCGCTCTTCTGGTAGATTTGCAAAAGGCTTGCGCAGATGGCCACATAGAAGGGCGCCTGATTCTCGCCGCCGGAGGAATCGCGGCTGACACGGGACAGATACGCCTGCTGCCCGGTGACCTGATTGGTCACCTTGATATCGTAGTCCAGATAGGTGCGGTAGTCCACATAGTCCGAAAGGGTGGCACCGGCAGCGGTGCGTCCCTCCTGCCGGGCGCGGGTGTTCTCGTCTACGTCTGCCATGATCTTTTCCATCAGCTCGTCCACCTGACGCTCGTAGGCGGGGTCGGCAGTGGCGGCAAGGTTGTCCAGAGAGTCGCCCTCGGTCATCTGCTGGTTGCCCTTATCCACGATGACCTGATAGAACGCCGCCAGCTGCGGGTCGCGGCTGGGCTCCAGTTCAAAGCGGTAGACTTCCTCGCCGTAGGTCAGCTGCTCCATGACCTTGTTCAGCTCCCGGAACTGCCGCCGGGCGTTGAAGATATCGTCCTTCATGCGGAACAGGATATCCTTGCGGAAGCGGTCCTTGCAGTCCCGCTGCGCCTGCTCCAGGCGGGCGGCGTAGCGCTCCAGGTCGATACGCACAAGACTCTCGTGCTGGGCGCGGTACTGTTCCAGCCCGGCAAGTCCCAAGGGATAATCACAGACATAGCGCTGGTTGTAGGCTCTCTGCGCCGGTTCCAGGGTGCTGTTCAGGTAGACGGTCAGGGCATCGTCCAGCTTGGCCTGTGCCTTTTCGGCAGCCTGCGCGGCGGCGCGGGGAGATTTATCCGGCCCGGTCAGCGCCTGCTGACGGCTGCGGGAGAGGGGCTCCACCAGCGGATGAGCGGCAAAAAAGCTTTCGGCAGCCTGTGCGCTCTTTTCGGCGGTGTCCACCGCCTTTTGCTGCTCCGTCTCACAGGAAGTGATCTGTTTTTCGCATACGCGCAGGTCGCCGCCGGTCTGCTCCACGGCAGTGCGGGCGGCTTCCCATGCGGCTTCGCGCACCTCTTCCTCCTTGTACAGCTGCTGCAAAAGCGGATTCTCGCGGCACTCCGCCAGCTTTGCCGCCTGTTCCTCCACCGCCGCGCGGGCGGCGGTCAGGGCGGCGCGGGCGTCCCACAAAGCGGCAAGCTCTTCCAGCGTGGTGCCGCGCAAAAGGGTCTGGTACTGGCTATAGGCGGCTTTCAGGTTCTGCTCTGCCTGTGCGGCGGCGCGTACTTCTTCGGCAAGGGCGTTCATCTCCCCTGCCAGTGCCCCGGCGCGGGCGCGGCGGGCTTCCAGACCGATATAGCGCTGCGGGGTGCGCAGACGCTCCAACCGGAAGGGGTGGTGGCGCAGAAGGTCGCGGGTGGCACTGTCGGGGTAGTTTTCCAGCGTGTCGGGGGTGTCACAGCAGACGATGCGGCGCAGAATGGTGTCGGCGTACTGCGCGGCAAGCGGGTTTTCGCTGGTGACCTGTGCCGCCAGACTGTCGGCGGGGGCGGTGTCGGCGCGGCGGTTGGCCTTGCGCAGACCCGGGGTGTCCAGCAGACTGATGGGGCCAACCTTGTCCTTCAGCGCCACAAAAGCGCTCTTTGCGGCGGCGTAGTGGGCGGGCGGCACAAGGACATCGAACCGGCGGTCGCCCAGACAGGCTTCCACGCAGTCCTGCCAGCTCTCGTCCTCCACGTTCAGCAGCTCGCAGAAGATGCGGGCGTCCGGCTCCATGCCACGGCTTTTCAGCTCGGTGTTCACGGCGTCCCGCACCCGGGTGGCGGCGTCCCCGTGGGGGTACACCCACTTGCCGCCGGATACGGCATCCAGCTCGGCGCGTTTTTCGGTCTGCTGCCGCTGCAGGGCGGCGGTGTGCTGCCGGGCGGCAAAATAGGCTTCTTCCAGCGGCTTTTCCTGTGCGGTCAGCCAGTCAGTCAGGGCGGGCAGGGTGTCGGGGGTCAGGTCTGCCAGCTTCTGCCCGGCGGCAAAGCCGCTGCGGCGCAGCACTGCCAGCAGGTTGCCGGTCTTTTCGGCGGCTTTTTCGGCGGTGTCGGCGCGGCGGGCGGCGGCATCCAGTGCGGTCTGCCGGTGCGCCAGCTCCTCGCTGAGGGCATCCAGTGCGCGGCCCTCGCCGCTGGCACCGGCGGCGCTGTGGGCGGTCAGGTAGGCGCGGCGGGCTTCCGCTTCGGCGGTCTTGGCTTCGGCGTAGCGGGTGCGCAGCGTTTCCTGCTGGCGGCGTCCGGCGTCCACCCGCTCCTGCCAGACGGCCTTTTCCCCGGCATCGGCAGCAGCCCGCGCCAGCAGGGCGGCGCCCCGGTTCACAAGGGCTTCGGTCTGTTTTTCGGTGGCTTCGCGGCCAAAACGGACGATCTCGTCCAGCGCATCGGCGCGGGTCTGGGCTTCCGCCAGAACGGCGTGCAGGTTTTCCAGCTCCAAGCGGTCGCCCTGCAAGGCTTCCAAGTCCAGCTCCGGCTGGGGCAGGATGTACTGGTACAGAAACTCCCGGAAATTCGGGATCTCGTCCATGCTGGTGCCCATCTGGAACACCTCGTTGAACTTTTTGCCCAGCGGGCTGGCTGCGCGCCCGATGCCCAGTGCGCGGCAGATACGGTCCCGCGCTTCGCTGGGGCTGCGGGTATAGGAGAGCCGCCCCTCGGCGGGCTTGAAGTCCTCCTTGGCGCTGGGGGCACCGGTGCGCGGGTCGATAAAGGGCAGCTGCTCCAGCGTGATGCCGTCCTCCGAGATATACCACGTCTGGTCGCCGGGGTGCAGCTCCTGCATGGGGCCTTCGGACTCCACCCGCACTGCGATGACAAAGCTGGTGTGCTTTACGCTGTCCCAGAACTCTGCCCCGATATACGCCACGGTATGCCCCGGGCGGCGGTAGGCGTTTTCGCCGCGCTGCTTGGCGTGGACAGAGCCTTGCAGGGTGCGTCCGCTTTTCTTATTGCCCAGCGCATTGAAGTTGCGGTTGGTGGTAAGGCAGTAGCGGATGGCGTCCAGAATGGTGGTCTTGCCCACGGCGTTCACGCCGATCATATAGGTCAGGCGGGCGCAGTCGAAGGTGGTATTTTCAAAGTTGTGCCAGTTGATAAGTTTCAGGCGCTTGAGTTCGATCATACTTCACCCTCCCCTGCTTCCGTGTCTGCGCCCTCCGGGCGCTCGTACAGGCCAAGTTCGGTGCGGGTGCGGGCGCTCTCGGCGGCGGCATCCGCAAGGTCGGCGTCCGGCAGCGCCAGCAGCACCGTGGGAAATACCTCGATGCGGCTGTCCAGCCCGGAGAGCCGTCCCACCGGACGCGCCAGATTGTACCGGCGCAGGGTGCGCATGAGCTTTTCCAGCGTTTGCTGATCCAGCTTGCGGGGCAGGTTCATCTTTTGCAGCTCTGCCTGTACTTCTTCTACGGTCACCAGCACCTCGTCCGCGCTGGCGGCAAGGCTTTCCCGCTTTTGCAGGTACAAAAGCCGCAGCACCAGCAGCAAAATGCTTTCGTACTTGAGCAGCCGTGCCTGACTGCCCTCGTGCTCGTTGACCAGCGCCGCCGCCTGCATGGGCGCGGGGTACAAAAGCACCGCGTAGCCCAAGGGCTTGAACACCGCGCGCACCTCGTTGAGGTGGTCCTGAATATACAGATATTTTGCCCGCTGTTCCTCTACGCAGCCCAGCACAAAGCAGTGGTTGAGCAGATAGTTTGCGGTCTCTTCCAGCAGATCAATGGTTGCCATCCGTGTTTACCTCCTTGCGGCGGGTCAGGACAAAATCCTGAAACCGGAAGCCGCCGCGCTCCACCCAGTTTCCGGTCAGGGTGATATCATACTCCCGGTGCGGCGACTGGGAATAGGTGTGCAGGCCGATGATGCCTGTAAAATCGTTCGGGTATTCCTCCACAAGGGTGGAGGCGTTCACCTGCCCGCGGGCAGCCAATGCCTGCCGCGCCAGCAGCGCCACGTTTTCCTCGGTGACGGCAAGGCGGGCGTAATCCAGCAGCAGCTGCTGCTCCTGCCGCAGCCGTTCGGGGTCAAGAGGTTCGGTGCGCACCGGGGCAAGAGGTGCTTCGGTGCGGGGCGCGGCGGGGGGATACAGCGGCTTTGCGCCGAACACTGCCGCCGGGTACAGGTGCAGCCGCGCTGCCACCGGGCCATCGTCCGGCTCAAACAGCTGTTCCGGGCTGCGGATGTCCTCGGCGTAGCGGCGCAGCAGGGCGGTGACGCTGCCCTGCGCCGAGCGGTCGCTCAGCAGCAAAAACTGTGCCCGCTGCACCGCACGCTTGCGGTAGCGGATATGGCTGGCGTCGATCTCCTTCATCAGGGTGCTCATCTCCTCCAGCGCGTCCCGCTGCTGCTGGATGAGGGCACGCACCCGGGGTGCAGCTTCGCCGGGGGCGCAGCGCTCCACCCGGGCGTAATCCAGCGCTAAGCGCGGCAGCTGGTTCTGCTCGCAGTCGTCCAGCTCTTCTTCCAGATAGGCGCGGTAATTGAACAGGTTATCGCTGGTTTTAAAGCGGTGGTAGGCCGCCGCCACCACCTTTTCCTCGTACTGGTCGAACAGTTCCAGCACCTCCTGCGGGGTGCGGTTATGGGTAAGGCGGTCGATATAATGCCCGATGGAAGCGTTGAGGGCACGCAGGGACTTGTTCAAGGTCTCAAGGTCTGCCGCCACCTCCCGCAGCACGTTCTCGTAGGGGCTTTTTTCCTGCCCGATGCTGCCCAGCAGCTGCCACGCCTTGTACAGCTTGCCGGTGTAGGTGACCACCCGGGGGTTCAATATCTCTTCCAGCGCGTCCAGCAGCGGGGTGACCTCCGGCATAAAGGCAAGGGTGGGCTCCGTCTCGTAGCTGCCGGGCTGCTCCTCCAGCCAGCCGGTGCGGCGCAGACGCAGCAAAAAGCCCACCGCCAGCGTGTGGGGGTCGCGGGTGGGCTGCTCGTCCTCATCGCCCGCACCGTCGGCATCCAGCGCCAGCGGCTTTGCCAGCGCGGCAAAATAATCCTCGGCACGGGAGACGGCTTCGGCGCGGGAAATGCTGTAATCTGCCGTATGGCGGCACTCTTCCCAGAGCAGCAGCAAAAGCTCTGCATAAAACGCCCGGTTGGGCCCCGCCAGCGGGCGGAACAGCCGTGGGCTGACCAGTTCAAACAGCTGCATGGAAACGTCCTTTCTGTGTAAGTTCGATACCCTTTTATTGTACCACAGCGGGCGGGGTTTGTCACAAAAAGGCGAAAAAAAGCAAACTCCCTCAGTCAAAGCCTGACGGCTTTGCCAGCTCCCTCGGGGAGGGAGCCTCTGGCGCACCCGGAAACTTTGCACTCTAGCCGGAAACTGTACCGTTATGCCAAAGGCCCCATCCCAGAGGGGGCTGTCGAGCGAATGCGAGACTGGGGGAGTTTCTCCGGGAGCGCCTGAGAGGGCACGCAAAAAAGCCCGCCGGGCAGGCGGGCTTTGAGAGCGTATTTCACCCCAGCACTTTGAGGGGAGAATTTTCCACCCATAGGGTATCGTCCAGCAGGCGGGTGACTGCAAGGCGGCCATTGGCGGTGACCCGGGCAGGGTCAAGGGCGTAGAAATCGCTCTCGGTCAGGTTTTCCGGGTCGGCGGTGGGCGAGATGCCCGCCACGCACACCCAGTGGCCGTAGGTGCTGCTGGTGGCAATGTGGGGGTAGTTCACCTCTTCCCAGCCGGAGGAGGTCAGGTGGTATTCATAAGTAGAGGTGCGGTTTGCGTGGCGCTTTACCCCGCTGACCGTGGTATTTTTCAGGTGCACGATCACCGGACGCCCGGCGGCAAGCTCGTTGTACAGCTTTTTCAGGCACTCGGCGCGGGTGCCGGCGTACCCCGTGTAGCCCGCAGCGGACCACACCGCACCGTTTGACCACATCCCGCTGCCGGAGCAGACCTTGCCGTCCAGAATGGTGCGGGCGTAGCGCAGTGCGTACAAGCTGCACTTGCCGGAGGTCTGGTTGCCGATGGAAAGGATGTGGCTGGTGTCAAAGCTGAGCAGCCGGATGCCGTTTTTCTCCTTCAGCTCAGCGGCGTGGGCACGGGGCAAAAAGGCGCACAGCAGCAAAACCAGCGCCAGAACTGCCGCCGCCAGCCGCTGTGCCGCGCGGGCGGGACAGTGTTGCATGGGTACTTCCTCCGAGTTCGTTTCAATTCAGACATGATTTTACCACTAAAACGTGGTGAAAATGTGTAAAAAGGCAAAATAGAGGTTCGACACAACATATGTCCAAATTTAAGTATTTCCGTGCCCGGCAAAGCCACGCCGCCGGGGCGGGGACAAGGGCGTTTGAAAAGTTGTCGACAAAATCAGCCTGAAAATATACCAGAACTGCAACAAACCCGACCTGTTTTCATCCTTTTTCACGAAACTGTTTCAGGAAGTTTAGCTATATTCCCGATTGACAAAACCGTCACCGGTCGGATATAATCAGGGCAGAAAGACGACAACGGTTGCGCAAGGTCTTTCCGAAAAAAGAAACATAACCACAAAAAGCTGATTGGAGGGATACCCTTATGAAGAAACTTTCAAAGATCGTCGCTCTGCTGCTTGCAGGCGCAATGGCCATGCTGATGCTTACTGCCTGTTCCGGCGGTGGCGGCAGCAGCGAGGATAAGGCAGCCGAAGAAAAGGTAATGAGCCAGATCCGCGGCAAGAGCACCAGCGCTGCAAGCCTGCAGAATGATAAAGACCTGCAGAAGGTCGCTGCAGCCCATCTGGATGAGGATCTCAAGGGTGGTATCAGCATCTTTGGTCATGAACTGATCGGCAAAGTTCACGTTGAAGGCAAGGACAAGGAATACCTGACCATCACTGTGACCGCAAACTACACCTACACCGATACGATGCTCAGTGCCATCCTGACCCAGATCTCCAAGAAGGTATCGACTGATGCCAATGTGGATATCCAGCAGAGCGGCAGTTGGTCTAAGGTCGGTGTCGTTGTCAAGACAAGCAACACCAAGAGCTATGTCGGCATCGCATTCCAGATCAAGAACCCTAACCCCCAGAAATAAAAGAGTAGTCAGTCCTTTCGTTCCCCGGAGAGCAGCCGCCCTCCGGGGCTTTTTTATGGCGCAAAAACGGGGCTGCTGCACCTTTTGCGGTACAGCAGCCCCGCTGCCTTGTTTTATTCAATAGCCCTTTACCGAGAACCCGCGCTCCCACGGGTCGGGCGGGATGTCCTTTTGGCGGATGCCGGTGATCTGGATATAGTCGCTTTTCTGGATCATGGCGAACAGGGTGATGAACTTGTCCGGGTCGCCCTGCACTTCCAGCGTCACGCTGCCATCATCCTCGTTCTGCGCCCAGCCGGTCAGGTCAAGGGTCTGCGCGGCGTACCGCGCACGGTAGCGGAAGCCCACTCCCTGCACCTGTCCGGTGATGGTGTAGCGCCGCCGCACTGTGCCTTCCGGCAGAACGGGCGGGGTGCGGTCCTTTTTGTTTGAAAAGTTGAACATAGCATTTAAACCTTTACCGGGCTCGCCCTCTCCGTCATTGCTCCGCAATGCCACCTCTCCCAGAGTGAGAGGCTTTGGCAGTCCATGCAACGTTTGATGTTTTGCCAAGGGCTCCCCCTTTGAGGAAAGACTTCCCCCGCACCGGGGGAAGATGTTGCGTAAGCGACAAAAAGGGGAATCTGTCGAGCAAAGCGAGACTGAGAGGGCGAGGAAGCTTTCCTTTCCCTCAAAGCTCCTGATAAGCGGTCATCAGGGCGGGGATGAACTGCTTTTTGCGGCTCACCACGCCCGGCAGCGTCCAGCTGGCATCGGCAGCGGGCTGGGTCTCAAAGCCGTCGGACAGCACCTCGGCGGCGTAGCGTCCGTTGCAGATGACCACGCTCTCCTCCTTGGGCACGTCGGTCAGCAGCATATAGATATCTTCCACGTTCTGCTTGTTGCGTGCTTCCTCGAGATACGGCTTCAGCAGCGCCTCGGCGGCGGTCAGGTTCTTGCGGGTCATATAGCTGCCCTGCGCCACGCCAAAGCGGATATCGCCGCACATGAACACCTTGAAGTCCTGCAAAAAGACCTCTTCGGCGGTCTTGCCGTCCAGCTTTTCGCCGGCTTCAAACATTTCGTTGGCAAACTCGTTGATGTCCACCCCGGCAATTTTCGCCAGACGGTTGGCGGCGTTCACGTCGATGGGGGTGCAGGTGGGGCTGCGGAATACCAGCGTATCCGACAGGATGGCGGCCAGCAGCAGACCGGCTGTCTTTTGCGGGATGGCCACGCCGTTTTCATCGTACATCTGGGTGACGATGGTGGCGGTGCAGCCCACCGGCTGGTTGCGGAAGTACACCGGGCCGCTGGTCTCCAGACTGCCGATGCGGTGGTGGTCGATGATCTCCAGGATCTCGGCCTGATCAAAGCCCTCCACCGCCTGTGTGGCTTCGTTGTGGTCCACCAGAATGATGCGGCGCTTGCGCAGGTTGATGATGTTGCGGCGGCTGATCATGCCGCAGTACTTACCGTCTGCGTCCAGAATGGGGAAATACCGGTGGCGCACCTTTGCCATCACGCGGGTGACGTCTGCCACCGGGCTGACGAGGGTGAATTTAATGATATTGTCCCGGGTCATGTAATAGGAGATGGGCGCACACTGGCTGATGAGCTTTGCCGCCGCATAGGTATCGCAGGGGGCGCTCATGATGGCTACGCCGGTCTCGGCGGCAATATGCTGGATGGTGCGGCCTACCTTTGCGCCGTTGCAGATGATGATGAGAGAAGCTTCCTTCTCGATGGCGCAGAGCTGGCTTTCGTAGCGGTTGGTCAGGATGACGATATCGCCCTTTTCCATGCTGCTTTCCAGCATTTCCGGGGTGGCGGTGCCAATGCGGATGTGACCGGTGGTGCACACTGCGTCCTCGCTGCCCACCACCATGGTAGCGCCCAGTGTTTCCAGAATATTGCGGTAGCTGGTGCGGCTCTTGGCAAGGATGCCGGTGTCGAACAGGTCCATGTTGGCGGTGGCGATATCTTTCACCGTGATGACGCCCTGCAGTTCGTCCTCCTCGCTGGTCACGGCAAGGGTGTCGATCTTCTGGTCGCGCATGATCTCCCACGCCTTGCGCAGGCTGGTGGAGCCGGGGATGCCGGGGATCTGCCGGTAATCCACGTCCCGGATCTTAGGGTTGACATCGGTGCACATCCGGGGCGGCGTGACCCCGAACTTTTTCAGCACGAATTCTGTTTCCTGATTCATCTTGCCCGCACGCCGGGCTTCGCAGACCAGATCACTGGTCTTGTTTTTCAGCTCTGCATAGGCAATGGCAGAGCAGATGGAGTCGGTGTCCGGGTTGCGATGCCCGATGACCACGACCTTATGCGCAGTTTGCTGCATAGTTTACCCCCTTATGGGTCTTTACCTTCTTATCATTTACCAAAACAGCGCCCCTCTCCTGCACAGCGGGGCGGGCTGCAACCTTATTTTAACACAACTATGTCCGGGGGTAAAGGGCAACAAACGGCTTGACCTGACCGGCAAATTGCTTTAAGCTTATAGAAAATATTGCTGATACGGAGGAATCCCCCATGAAAAAGCTTTCCCGCCTGCTGCTTGTCCTCGGCCTTGCGCTGTGCATAAGCCTTACCGCCTATGCCGAGGATGCGCCCGCTGCCCAGCCCACAGCCAAGGAGCCCCGCACCCTGACCGCCCGCACCGGCACCGAGACCTCGCTGTGGAACGCCTACGCCTTCCTTGCCCAGCACGGCACAGCCTACCGCTTTGCCCCCTGCGCAGTGCAGACCCCGGCAGACGCCGCCGGTACCGCCCCTGCCGAGGATGCCGTGGCGGTGCTGCGGCTCTACACCACCTATGTGGAAAAGGATACGCCCGTCAACATTGACGGTCATGTGTTTCTTGCGGTGACCAACAACACTGACGCCGACCTTGCGGTGGGCGGGCTTTCCATTGCGCCGGGCACCAGCATTACCATGGGCACCCGGGGCAACAACCGGGAGCACGCCGGGCTGTGGTACAACGTCGAAAGCTATAATACGCACTATCTCCCGGATTTTTATGTCAACCTGACCTGTTTGCAGCTGTCCATGAACGCGGAGCAGCTGGCAGCTGTGAACGCCGCCCTTGCCAAGGCGGACAAGTGGTCGGCATGGCACAACTGCGCCGCCTTTGGCGCGGCGGTGTGGAACACCGTGTGCACCGACAAGGTAGACCCCGGCACTCCGCCTACCCCGGCAAGCCTTGCCGCCAGTGTGCGCAGCTGCACCGGCAAGTGGAATGCTGACCCGGCAGTGCCCTTTGACTACGTTGTTTACTACGGCTACCCTGCCGTGCCCAGCAAAGAATTTGCCTGAGCAGAAAAATTATTGTATACAACACTTGCATTTCGACAGCATCCGCTGTATGATAGGAGCATTCGAGCTTTTTTGTCATTTGCAACGGAGGACAGCATGAAATCGTCCAAATTTACATCCACTCCCCTGTTTCCACGGCAGGCGCTGGTGGCGCTGCTGCTGCCGCTGATCGCGGAGCAGGCGTTAAGCGTAACCATTGGTCTGGCAGATACTTTGATGGTATCCTCTGTGGGCGAAGCCGCTGTGTCCGGCGTGAGCCTTGTGGACAGCTTCAACACCCTGATGATCCAGATCATGAGCGCACTGGCCACCGGCGGTGCGGTGGTCACCAGCCAGTACATCGGCCATCAGGAGCCAAAAAACGCCAAGGCGGCGGCTGCACAGATCTTATTCGTGCTGTCCAGCTTCAGCGTGCTGGTGGCGGCGGTGGTCATCGGCGGGCGGCACGCCATCCTGCGGGGCATCTTCGGCTCTATTGACGCGGACGTGATGCACTACGCCGAGACCTACTTTCTGCTTTCGGCGCTGAGCTACCCCTTCATCGGCCTGTACAACGCCGGTGCGGCGCTGTTCC
>ERZ1673740.2097-NODE-2097-length-12291-cov-15.909202_pt1 | contig 12291 bp, 8 predicted proteins | sample MGYA00580221_ERZ1673740 | MGnify/ENA primary metagenome ERZ1673740 (study PRJEB41218, sample SAMN15661786) | gut metagenome | host: Homo sapiens | place: Canada: London | collected 2015-08-20/2019-03-30 | study: EMG produced TPA metagenomics assembly of...
GTCACAGGCTCTCCTCCCGGAAATGCCAGAGCAGGATGCTGCCCGCGATGCCGGCATTCAGGCTCTCGACCCGGTCGGTCATGGGGATGCGGACAGTGCCGGTGCAGGCGGCGATGGTCTCATCGGTGAGGCCCTGACCCTCGCTGCCGATGACGACGCAGACGCCGTCCGGGTAGCTGGACGCCGCCGCACTCAGGGGCTGGGACTGGTAGAGGGCGGCAGCAAGGCAGGTGATGCCCTTCTCCCGCAGCAGGGCGATGGCCTCGGGCATCTTCCCCGCCTCGATGACGGGGATGCGCACCGCTGCGCCCATGGAGGCCCGAAGGGTCTTGGGCGCAAAGACGCTGGCGCAGCCGTCGCTGAGCAGCACGCCGTCAAAGCCGAAGGCCGCCGCAGAGCGGAGCAGCGTCCCCACGTTGCCGGGGTCCTGCACCCGCTCGAGGGCGAGGTAGCGCCCGCCGGTCTTTACCTCTTCCAAGGTATGCACCGGGGTGCGGAAGACGCCGAACACCCCCTGATGGGTCCCCACGTCGGCCAGCTTATCGGCCACATGGTCTTCCACAAGGTAGTGTTCGCCCGGCAATTCCGAAAGCTCCGGGCATTTTTCCAGCGCCGACTCGGTGCAGAAGAGGGTCTCCAGCTCTGCACCCCGGCAAAGCTCGGGGCAGAGCTTCCGCCCCTCGGCCAGAAAGCGGCCCTCGGCCCGGCGGAACGCCCCGCTGGACGCCAGACGGCAGGCGTATTTGACTTTTGCGTTTTCCCGGCTGGTGATCTTCTCCATCCGTCTTCCCTCCAACTACCAAAACATACAAAAAGGACGCCCGCGTATTTGATACGCGCGGGCGTCTTTTTTAAGGTCTATTAGGCGTTCTTCACGGTCTCGACCAGAGCTGCGAAGCTCTTGGGATCGTTGATGGCCATCTCGCTGAGCATCTTGCGGTTCAGCTCGATGCCAGCCTTCTTCAGGCCAGCCATGAAGCTGGAGTAGTTCATGCCCAGAGGACGGACAGCGTTGTTGATGCGGCAGATCCACAGGTTGCGGAACTGGCGCTTCTTCATGCGGCGGCCAGCCAGAGCGTAGTTGCCGCTCTTCATGACCTGCTGCTTAGCCATCTTAAAGTGCTTGCTCTTGCAGCCGTAGAAGCCCTTGGCCAGCTTCAGCATCTTCTTGCGACGTTTGTGAGTCATGGTTGCGCCCTTAATACGTGCCATTTTTTATATCTCCTTTAGTTATCTCAGTAGAATGTGTTTGCCTGCGGCTCGCTCTTAGGCGTAGGGCAGCATGCTCTTGATGGTAGCTGCGTTGGTCTTATCAACGTAGCTGGGCTGACGGTAGCCACGGGTCAGCTTGGTGGTCTTCTTGGTCAGGATGTGGCTACGGAATGCATGGCCGCGCTTGATCTTGCCGTTCTTGGTCAGCTTAAAGCGCTTCTTAGCGCCGGAGTGCGTCTTCAGTTTCATCTTAGCCATTTTAGTTTCCTCCTAAAATTAGTCCTTATTGGGTTTCGGGATCAGCAGAATGGACATCGTGCGGCCCTCGAGGACCGGCGGCTTATCCATGCTTGCCTGAGGCAGGGCCTCAGCAAAGCGCTTCAGCACGTCAGCACCGAGTGCGCTGTGCGCCATCTCACGGCCGCGGAAACGGATCGAGGCCTTTACCTTGTGGCCAGCGGCCAGGAACTTGGCCGTCTGGTTCAGCTTGGTGTTGAAGTCGTTGGTGTCAATGTTGAGCGAGAGGCGGGTCTCTTTGACTTCGACCACCTTCTGGTTCTTCTTGGCTTCCTTCTCCTTCTTCTGCTGTTCAAAGCGGTACTTGCCGTAATCCAGCACCTTGCACACAGGCGGGACAGCCTGCGGGGCGATCTTGACCAGATCAAGTCCGGCGTCCTCAGCAGCGCGCATGGCCACCTGAATGCTGACCACGCCCTTCTGCTCGCCGTCGGCTCCGATCAGGCGAACCTCACGGTCACGGATCTGACCGTTGATCTCCAGTTCCTTCGACTTTCCAGCGGTAGCGATAATGAATGCACCTCCAAACAATAGTCCATAGTGTTGCGTTTTTTGGCATAGAAAACGCGGCCGCCCCAGTTTCGGGACAGCCGCGCGAAATTCACTCAAAAGCGCGATTCGGTCTTTAAGACGAATCGGTTCAGGGTATAGCCCGGGGATTCTTACCCCTCAAGGCGAGCGCGGCACAGGCCGTAGCTGCTTTCTTTACTTGGGTATTCTACCACACCCCGGGGAGGCTGTCAAGCATTTTTATGCGCTTTTTCAAAAAAAGATGCCTGGACAAGGGAATGGGGGAACAGCATTTCTGCCGTTCCCCCGTTGATTGCATCTGGCGGGTGTGCCCGTTCCCGCATTTCTTTTGACCCAGTGGGTGTGTAGCAGCACATTCTCTACTTCAAATGCACTCTTATCCTATGCTTATTATACCACAGAATAGATGTCGCTGCAATTTTGTGGTGCAATGATAGCTGATGTTAAGTCTGAGCGCAAGGCCCGCCCTTTTGCGCCATATTGTGCCTCAGGCGTCCAGCACGACCAAAACCGGCTTGCCAAGGGTTCTCCCTTTGGGAGAGCTGGCGCGAAGCGCCTGAGAGGGCAAGCCCGGCACGACAGAGCCGACACACGGCGATAGGCAGGCTCTTTGTCAGAGCGATCCTATCGCTGTGCCTGTGCTTCTCTGTCAGCGTCCTTGCCCTCTCCGTCACCTTCGGTGACACTGCCCGGGTTGCGGCACCCAGCATCCGCAGCGCTTCGCTTGCGTCTTGCTGGCCGCGGCCCCAACAGCTCCTCCCTGTTTCCGCCGCTGGCGGCGGTCGTCGCCGTTGCTCCCAAAGGGAGAGGCTTTGCGCCCTGCTTTCTTATTTATACCTCTATCAGCTCCCCCAGCTCCAGCGAATATATCCCTTTATAAGTCACCCGCCGGGGGGCGAAGCGCTTCTCAATGGCCTTGGCGTAGAGCTCCAGCTGAGCGCGGTAGGCGCGGACGAAGTCGGCAGGGGTCTTGCGGCGGTCCGTCTTGTAGTCCAGAAGCTCGAGGTGGTCGGGGTAGATGAGGACGATGTCCGCGATACCCTGCACCAGCACCCCGGCGTCGGCGGCAGGGCCGTCGGGCAGGGCGCGGCCCTGAGCGGCCATGACCTCGGCGGCGGGCAGCGACGTGATAAAAGCCAGCTCCCGCAGCACATCCTCTGCCCCGCAGATGCGGCGGAACGCCTCGCTGCGCACAAAGCGGAGCATCTTATAGACATCCAGCTTCCCGGCAATGGCGGGGGGCGTGAGCTGCGCCGCCGCCTGACGCTCCCGCTCGGCGCGGACAGCGGCCAGAACGGCGTCGTCCTCTGCGTCCCGCACAGCGGCCAGCGCCCCGAAGTCGGCGTGTTCGAGGAAGGCATGGAGAGCCGTACCCATCTCGGCGGCGGTGAGGCCGTCCTTCGAGAGGAAGCCCGGGCGCTCAAGGGTGGTCTGCTCAGCAGCGTGGACGAGGCTGGTCACGCTGACCTTGGCCGGGATGTCCGCCAGTGCTGCCGCCGGATACCGCCAGCCGAAGCCCTGTCGCAGCGTCTCCACAAGGGCCGGGTCGGCCTCGGGCCGGGGCGGCTCTTCCGCCTCGGCGGGGGCTTCTTCGGGCGGGAGGACATCGGCCTGCACTGTGAGGGCGATGGTGCTTCTGGTGTCCGCAAAGGGCAGCTCGAGGTTCCCGGCCAGACGGCGGAGAGGCCCGCCGTTGGGGTGGACGAGGAGCGCCGCCCGCAGCCAGTCGGCGAAGCTGCCCGCCTGAGCGTTCAGGGTCTCCCCCGCCCCGGCGGCGAGGAAGGCGGCGGCTTTGGCGAAGGGGTTTGACGTCCGGCCGATGCCCAGCGGGACCGTCAGGATCAGCTTATCCTGCGCCCGGGTGAGGGCCACATACAAAAGCCGCATCTGCTCGCTCCGCATCTCGGCGGCATGGACCGTGGAGAGGGCGGTGTAGGCCGCCGTCTTATAGGCTCCCTCGCCGCCCTCGGGACGGAGACGGAGGCCCGCGCCCCAGACGCGGTGGAGCAGGACGGGCTGGCGGGTGTCGGCAGCGTTGAACTGCCGGGCCGTGTCGGCCACGAACACCACCGGGAACTGCAAGCCCTTGGAGCGGTGGATGGTCATGATGGTGACGCAGCCGGGCCGCGCCCCGCCGGGGGCAGTCTCCTGCCCGGTGGAGCCCGCCAGCGTGGCCGCGTCGATGGCACGGACGAGGGCCGAGATGCCGCCCGCGCCCGCCCCGGCGCAGAAGGAGGCGAAGCGCCGCGCGTCCTCCCGGCGGCGCTGGCCGTTCTCCATGGCACCGAGGGCGGCGAGGTAGCCGGTGGAAACAAAAATTTCTTCCAGCAGTTCCTCCACCGGCACGCTCCGGGCCATCCGGCGCAGGGCCGTCAGACGCCGGTAGAACGCCTGCACCCGGCGGGTGAAATCATCCTCCGCCCCGCTCTGGACGGCCTGCAGGACTGCGCCGTAGAGGCTGATGCGGGTGTGCTGATCGGGTGTCTGCGCCCCGGCCCGGAGACGGACGAGGTCGTCGTCCGTAAAGCCGAACATCGGCCCCAGCATGGCGGCAGCGAGATAGATGTCCTGCGCGGGGTTGTCGATGACCCGCAGCAGGGCGATGAGGGGGCGGATGTGGGGCGCGTCCAGCAGGTTCTCCCGGGCGTCGGCGTAGACCGGGATACCCCGGGCCGTCAGGGCCTCGGCGTAGGCCGGGAAGTCGCCTCTCGCCGCCAGCAGGACACAGCAGTCCTCGTACTGCACCGGGCGGGTGGTGCCGCCGTCCCGCACCGGCTCGCCGGAGGCCACCATCGCCTCGATGCGGCCGGCGATATATTTTGCGTCTGTCTCGGCGGCATCGTCGGGCAGGAAGTGGGCCTCCACACTGCCCTCGTACCCGCCGGGTGCGCCGCAGACCAGGCGCTGGCCGTCGCCGTAGGCCGTGTCGCCCAGAGCAGGCGTCATGAGCTGTTCGAAGATAAAGTTGATGCCCGCCACCACCTGCGGGGCAGAGCGGAAGTTGGCGTCCAGCGCCAGCATGGCGTTCTCGCCGGGCCTGCCGTCTTCGGGCCGGGGGCGGGCCTCGCCGCCGGGCAGGAGGGGCCAGCTCTCCAGCTTTTCCCGGAAGATGCTGGGGTCCGCCTGACGGAAGCGGTAGATGCTCTGCTTTAAGTCGCCCACGAGGAAGAGGTCATCCCCTGCCGGGCTGGCCAGACAGCGGTAAAGGGCGTCCTGCAGGGCATTCGTGTCCTGATACTCATCCACCATGACGGCGGCGTAGCCCTGCCGGATGCCCTGACACAGCTCGGTGGGCTGGCCGTCGGCGTCCCGCAGGAGCCGCAGGGCCAGATGCTCGAAATCGCTGAATTCCAGCAATCTTCTCTCCCGCTTCCGGGCCGCAAAGCGGGCGTCGAAGTCCCGCACGGCGGCAAAGAGGGCGCGGAGGCAGGGTTCGGCGGCTTTCCGGTCAAGCTCGGCTTCGTCGAGGCTGCAACTGATGAGGTCTTCGATTTTCTCAAAGAGCTTTGCCGCCTCGTCGGCCCGGGTCTTGACGGCGTCCTTGTGCTCACCGGTGAGCCGCTTTTTCATATTTTTGAGGCCGGGGGCCTGTTCCATGCCGAGGACATAGGGCGTCAGCCTGTCGTAGAGGGGCGTCCATTCCCCTGCCCCGGCCAGACGCTCCACCTCGCCCAGCAGGGCGGCGGAGTTTTCCAGCCGCTCAAGGGGTTCGGCGAACTTCTCGTTCACTGCCGCCACGGCCTTTTCCTTGGCGGCAGGGGTCTTTTTGCTGGCCTCGGCGTCGGACTGAGCGGTCACGAAGTCCGCCTTGCAGTCGTTCAGCGCGGCGCAGAGCAGCTCCTTCGCAGCCCGGGCAGAGCGGGCGGCCTCCTGCATCAGGATGTCATGCCAGCAGGTGCGGGCAAAGCCGTTCTCGTCCTGCCACGGAGCCAGCATCTCGTCCAGCTTTTTATCGTAGTCCGGCAGGGCGCGGAGGAAGTCATAGACCTGCAAAACCGCTTCCCCCGCCGCCTTGTCGGTGCGGCCCTTGCCGTAGAGGTCGGCGAAGGCGCAGAAGTCCGCATCCTGATAGGCCGCTTCCAGCGTCTCGGAGAGGGCCGCGTTCCGCAGCATCTCCACGCTGCCGGGGTCGGCAGGGGTGAAGTCCGGCGGGATGTCCAGCGCCTGAAAGTGCTTGTGGAGCAGGTCGAGGCAGAAGGCATCGATGGTGCAGATGGGGGCTCTCTGCAGCAGCATCCGCTGGCGGCGGAGGGCTGTGCTGCCCGGCTCTGCCTGACTGCGGCGGAGCAGCGCCTGCCCGATGCGGGCGCGGAGCTCTGCGGCGGCGGCGTTGGTGAAGGTGACGATGAGGAGCCGGTCGGCGTCCACGGGATGTTCCGGGTCGGTGATGAGCCGGACGGCCCGCTCCGTCAGGACAGCGGTCTTGCCGCTGCCGGCGGCGGCGCTCACCAGCAGCGCACCGCCCCGGTCGTCGATGGCGGCGCGCTGGGCCGGGGTCCATTTTGTCTCGCTCACTGGTCTTCCTCCTTTTTCTCTTCCGGTTCAAAAGGCTTTGCGGGGGCGTCCAGCGCCCGCTCTCCGATGCCCTCCTCATGGCAGCAGATGAAGCCGTAGTCACACCACCGGCAGGGGCTGCGGCCCGTGACCAGCGGCTCGGCGGCGATGCAGCCGCTGTAGAGCTGTTCGCCCATCCGGGTCACGAGGTCGTCCAGATGGAGCTGGATGCGGGAGAGCTTGGCCTTGTCGGCGCGTTTCTCTTTCTGGTAGGGGCTGGGTACACCGCCCCGGAAGCTGAAGGGCAGATACCGCCCCGTCTCCTCGGCATCCATGGCGTCAAAGACCTTCTGCTCGTCCCGGACGAGGCCGTCCAGCTTGTATTCCATGCTCCGGGCAGCCTTGCCCCGGGTGGTCGTCTCAGGAGCCGGGTCGGCCAGCAGGTACAGCACACCCGCAGGCTCTGCCCCGGTGAATCGTCCGTCGGCGTCCCGGGTCAGGCTGAACAGGTAGAGCAGCATCTGACAGTCGAGGCCGCAGTAGACTTCCCGCAGGTCGAGCTTTTTTGTGCCGGTCTTATAGTCCACCACCCGCACCCAGCGGGTACCGTCGTCCTCGATCCACTCGTCGGCGCGGTCCACGGTGCCGATGAGCTGCACCGTCCGGCCATCGGAGAGGCGGTAGGTCTGGCCCCGCACGGCGTCCTCGCCGGGGCCGATCTTCAGCTCACAGGCCACCGGTTTGAAGCTGGACTGGCGCTGCTCGTCCCGCAGGTAGCAAAGCAGGCCCGTCATGCTCTTTTTGAGGCGGGAGAGCAGATATGCGAAGCGGGCCGTGTCCTCGGGGAGGTAGCGCTTTGCGTACTCATCTACGAGAAGCCCGGCCAGCGCCGCCATGGCCTCGTCGTCGAGGTCGAGGAAGGGCTGTAAGCCAGCGCAGGGGTTGTCAGGGCCGGGGTGGGGGTCGAGGGCCATCTGGAGCACCCAGTGCATGAGGGTGCCGCTCTGGTCGGCGGAAAGCTCCGCCCGCTTGCGGGGGCGCAGGCCCAGCACGTACTGCAGAAAATAGCCGTAGCGGCAGGTGTAGTATTTTTCGAGCTGACTGGGCGAGATACGGAGCCGCCGGCCCAGCAGCGTTTCCAGCGCTTCGAGGTCGCTGACCTGACGGGGGCTGCGGCCCGCCATCCGGCGCAGGAGGGCGAGGCCCTCGGGTTCTGCCCCGCCGGGGGCATGAAGGGCCTCGGTGAGGCTGGCGCGCTCGGTCTCCGTCAGGGGCCAGCCGCCGCCCAGCACGTCGAGGCCGTCGGCGGCAGTGGCGGCAAGGTCGGTCAGGTCGAGTTCCGGCGCACCCGGTCTCAGCACGTCCACGATGGGCTCGAGGGCGGCGCAGAGGGTCTGGCCCTGCCCCTTCGGCCAGCTGAGCCAGAGCCCCTTTGCCGGGGCGGTGAGGGCCTTATAAAAGCAGACCTGTTCCCGCACCACCCGGTTCTCGAAGCAGTCCGGAAGTTCGATCTCCTGCGCCATCAGGGCGTCGCGGTCGGCGTGGGTCAGCAGGCCTGTCTCGCCGGGCGCGGCGGGGAATTCGCCCTCGGAGAGGCCCAGCACAAAGACATAGTCCGGTGCGTCAAGGCGCATCTTGCCTGCGCTGGCCAGCACCACGGCGTCCAGCGTCTGGGGGATGTGACCGAGGTCGGACGAGCGCAGCAGCAGCCCGAACAGCTCTTCGTACTCGGGGATGGTGACGCTCTGGCCGCCCAGCAGGCTTGCCATCTCATCCAGCAGGCCCATGACCACGTTCCACTCCCGGGCGGCTTCCTCGGCGGCGGGGATGCCCCGCTCAGCCCGGATGGCCTCCACCTGCGCGGCCTGAGCGTCCTCCGCGCCCAGCTCCTTCAGACAGAAGTAGAGGGCGCGGCTCATCTGCTCGGCGTTGGCAGAGCGGAGTTTCGCGCGCAGGCCGTCGGCGGCGGTGATGAGAAGGGCGCGGGCCTTTTCGGCCCGGGCGAGGTTTTCTCTGTCCTCGTCGGTGGGTTCCACATCGCCGAAGCCCCGGGGGTTCTTCTCGAAGGGCGCGCGCCATGCCGCCGCGTTGGGCGACCAGGTGTAGGCGTAGTTCTCAAGGGCGCAGACCTCTTCCTCGGTGAGGGTGCAGAGGCCGGTCTTGGCTAGGGTGGTGAGCTGTTCCGTCAGCTCTGCACCCCGGGCAATGGCCAGCAGACACCGCACCGCCGTGGCCGGGGCGCTGAACTCGGGCGTCGTTGGCTCGTCGCAGTAGAGGGGGATGTCCGCCATCCGGAACTCGTACTTCACGGCGGCGCGGTATTTCGAGATGTCGCGGCAGACCACCGCTACCTTCCTGCAGCGGACACCCTGCCGCATGAGGCGGCGGATGGCGGCAGCGGCGGCGCGGGCTTCTTCCTCCCGGCTGGGAGCAGCGAAAAGCTTTATCTCCGGGCAGGCCGTGGGCGGGTCACACCGGCCCGCGGCCAGCAGCTGGGCCGCAGCGGCAAGGCCGGGGGCATCGGCGTGGCGCACGTCCCGGCGCAGCAGTTCCGGCACGGCCACTTCAGTGCCGTTCCGGCGGGCCAGCTGGCGCAGCTGGGCCGCCACCTGCTTCGCGCCGGAGAAAAGGCTCATGTCCCCCGGCACGAGAGGGGTGCCGTCGTCGCAGAGGGCCACCGTCACGGTGGGCAGCGAGGCCAGCAGGGCGCCCATCAGCCGCTTTTTCGGGGCGTTGAAGGTGTCGAACTCGTCGATAAAGACGGCCCTGTCCCGCAGGAACTCCGGCAGTTCGCCCCGGGCCAGCGCGGCCTCGAGGCGGGATGCGGCCAGCTCCAGCCGGTCGGAGGGGTCCATGCCTGTCCCGGCCAGCAGGGTCTCGTAGCCCTGAAAGATGAGGGCCAGTTCGCTGAGCTTGGCGCTGTCGGTGCCGCAGTCCTGCGCCAGCTCATAGAGCTGCCGGCCCGAGAGACCCGCGCTCTTGAGCTCGTCGATGGTCTCGGCGGCCATCTGACAGAAGGCGGCCGAGCGGCGGTGGCGGTAATAGTAATGGACGTTGTCCTGCAGTTCCTCGAGGGCGCGGCGCACCAGCACGGCCCGGCCCGCATCGCTGAGGGTCTGGACGGCAGAGCCGCCCTCCGCCGACAGGATATGCTCGGCGAGGCTGGTGAAGGAAAAGCTCTCCACCAGTCCGCTCAGCGCGTCGCCCAGCTCCCGGTGGATGCGGCCCTCGGTGGACGAGGTGAACTGCTCCGGCACCAGCAGGATGCTCTTCTCCCCCGCCTCGGCCCGCGCCCGGATGCGCTGGTACAGCAGGGTGGTCTTTCCGCTGCCGGAGCCGCCTAAAAGTAGTTTTAACATGGTGAATCTCTCCGTTGGGTCAGTTTTCTATCGTGGGAGCCAAAAGCCTCTCCCTTTGGGAGAGGTGTCACCGAAGGTGACGGAGAGGGCTAGCCCGGCATGACAGAACCACCGCACAGCGATAAGCAGAAGCCTTTGTCAGGGCGATACCATCGCTGCGCCTGAGTCTCGCTGTCCGCGTCCTTGCCCTCTCAGTCACGCCGCGGCGTGACAGCTCCCCCAAAGGGGGAGCCATTGGCAAGCCGGTTTTGGTCGTGCTGGACGCCTGAGGCCCACTGTGGCGCAAAAGACCGGGCCTCGCGCTCAGACTTAATATCAGCTATCATTGTACCACAAAATTGCAGCGACATCTATTCTGTGGTACAATGAAGAAAAAATCATCTCAGAAAGAGGACACCTGCATGAAAATTTTAGCAGTAGATTACGGCGACAGCCGCACCGGCCTCGCCACCTGCGACCGCACCGAGTTCCTGACTTCCCCCATCACGCCCCAGATCACTGTCAAGGCCCGGGACAAAGTTGCCGCCAGGGTCTGCGAGGTGGCAAAGGAGATCGAAGCCGAGCTCATCGTCATCGGCCTGCCGCTGAACATGGACGGCACCGAGGGCGAGCGCGCCCGCAAGAGCCGCAAGCTGGCCAAAACCGTTGAGATCTGGAGCGGCCTGCCCGTCCGGATGTGGGACGAGCGCCAGACCACCTGTGCCGCCGCTGACCTCCTCGACGAGAGCGGCACCTTCGGCGCAAAGCGGAAAAGCATCCTCGACTCGGTAAGTGCGACGGTCATCCTGGACGACTACATCCAGTGGCGGAAGGAGCACCCGGGGGAGGTCTGAACGCCCCCGCCGCCCCTGTGGCAAAGTTTCTTTGCGAAGTCCGGACAGTTTGTTGCAAAGTCCGCAGAAAATCGTCGTTTTCCGGTTTGTTTTCACAATTTTCCTGAGCCGAATTTGTATAGTTTTCCGGCTTGACAGCACCGGCTCTTCTCCGATAAAATGAGGGTAGAAGAACCCCCTGACCAGATGGCCGGAGAGGACGCTTCTTCATGAGAAAAAACAACTGGACTCACCAAAACAAAAACGATTGGAGGCGACCCACATGACAAAATTGAGAAAGCTGACTGCCCTGCTTCTGGCCGGTGCACTGACCCTTCTGCTCCTGACCGCCTGCAGCGGTGGCGGCGGCTCCTCCGGCCCGAAGGCCCAAGCCGAAGCCGAAGCCAATGTGATGCAGGCCATCAACAACGACCGCGCCAACAGCCGCGCCGCGCCCCTGAGCAATGACCCTGATATGCAGCGTATCGCCAAAAAAAAGCTTGCCGAAGCCAATCTGGACGCCAATCTGAACGGCAGCATTGGAAAATATAAGTTCTACAACGACGTAAAGTACGATAGAGAAACTTCGACCCTGACCCTCATCGCCCAATACGATTATCAGAACACCAAGCTGGATGATCTCATCGGTTGCATCACCGAGGGCAATAAGTCTTCTAACCTGAATTTCAATCATTCCAGTAAATGGACCAAGGTAGGCGTAGCAGCCACGACCCATGAAGGGAAGACCTACATCGCCATCACTCTGCAGGTAAATAACACCTGACCTGCCCCTTTTCCCCTATAAACGCAGATCACCCGCCAGTTGGCGGGTGATTTTTTGCAGCTGTCCCACCGCCCGGAGGGCGGAAAAGCAGCTTCTTATTCGTATTTCGTAATGCTCACGCTGTTGATGGTGACAGCCTCCGTCGGGCGCTGATTTTCGTCCACGCCGGTCTGGGCGATGGTGATATTGGACGACTACATCCAGTGGCGGAAAGAGCATCCGGGGGAGGTCTAAGATTCCCAAGCGGGTTGTAAATTTTCTGTGCGGCGCTTGACTTCTCCGATAAATCGCGTATACTAGAATCGAGAATGCGAGTGGGTCATGTCCACTCACCCCAAAAAGGAAAAACCCCCTCGGAGCCGGAATCTCCAAGGGGGCTTTTCACTTAGTTGGGCTTACGGTCATCATCATGCCGGTCAAGCCACTTGCAAATGATGTGTCCAACAACATCTGCCGCGACCGATACCAAGAATGCGAGTAGATAGGTCATGTTCCCACCCCCTTTCCCATAAGGACTACGGGGATGAACCGCAGTTTCATTATATCATAGATTGTGGCAAAAAGATACCGCAATCGACAGATATAGCAAAAGGGACGCTTCCGCGTCCCTTTTGTTTTTACTGATACGTTTCAATGCTCACGCTGTTGATGGTGACAGCCTCCGTCGGGCGCTGAGCTTCATCCACGCCGGTCTGGGCGATGGTGTCCACCACTTCCATCCCCTCGTACACCTGCCCGAAGACGGTATCGGTGTAGTCGAGGTAGGGTGCGCCGCCCGCCGTCTGGTAGGCGCTCACCACGT
>ERZ1673740.2105-NODE-2105-length-12239-cov-29.992367_pt1 | contig 12239 bp, 7 predicted proteins | sample MGYA00580221_ERZ1673740 | MGnify/ENA primary metagenome ERZ1673740 (study PRJEB41218, sample SAMN15661786) | gut metagenome | host: Homo sapiens | place: Canada: London | collected 2015-08-20/2019-03-30 | study: EMG produced TPA metagenomics assembly of...
CATTAGGCACAGTTTCCCAGACAAAGCTTACAGAGCTTACAGCTACTGTTGCTGGAAACACAAAGAACCTTAAGACCACTGATTTCACAGTAAAGAATACAACTTCAAATGTTGTTTATCCGGTATCTAAGGTATCTGTTGATTCTAAGGATGCAACAAAGGTTACATTAACACTGTTCAGCGAGTTAAACGATGGTGCTAACTATGATGTGACACTTGACGGAACAACAAAGTCTTTCAAGGCTTCTGATGGAAAGGTTGCTTCTATCGCACTTGATAATGCAACAATCCCATATGCAACAGAGACAGAAGTAAAGCTTGTTTCTAAAGATGCTAACGGCGTTGTATTAAAAGAGCTGAAGACAACAGATGCAGATGCTCATTATACATTTACAATTGATACAAAGGGAAATGGATATACAAACGGTTCTAAGTTATACTTAAATAAGGTAAACGATACTGCTGAAGCAACGATCGAGTACAAGACAGGAAAGTATGACCAGAATGGTAAGGCAGAAGGAAACATCGGACCAAACAAGGTTACAATTACTGCTGTAGATCAGGCTGTTGTAAACGGATTTGATGTAAGAATTGACAAGGCTACGACAACTAAGTTCGATAAGGCTAAGGATTCTAAGAAGCTTGCTGTAAAGGATCCAACACAGTACGCTGCATTCCTTAAGATTAAAGATGCAAACGGTAACGAGATCAAAGATTACAACAAATATAAAGTAGAGTCTTCTGACAAGGCTACATTAATGCTTGGAACATCTACTCTTGATCCTAATAAGCACAGTGTAAACGTAACTGCTGTTAAGGCTGGTACTGCTTACATCCTTATTAAGAAGGATAACAAGATTGTTGGTTCTGTAGCTGTTGAAATCGTAGCAGAAAGAACTGTTGCAACACTTGAGTTAGATTCTTACAATGTAACTCTTTCTAAGCAGTTAAAAAATACAAAGACTGTTACTGCAACTGTAAAGGATCAGTACGGTGATGATATTGCCGCTAATTTAAGCGTAGAGTGCTTATCTACAGATGTTTCTAACTTAAGCACATCTGCTGTAGCTGGAAGCACATATTACACAATCAACGGAAAGAAAGTAACTTTCAATAGTGAAAATGTTGCTGCTGGAAACTATGTTTACAAGATTTCTTACAAGAACAGTGATAACAAAGAAGTAGTTGCTAAGACTGTTTCTGTAGCTGTAAAGGATGCTAAGACTACCGTACCTGATGCTTGGAGAATTGATGTTGATAACAACAATTTCGATCTGAAGGTTGACAAGGATACAACAGCTGATAAGAATATCGCAATCCAGGTTGTTGGTATGAAAGATGGCATTGATGTTAAGTATGAGACAATTAAGTCCATTTCTGTAAAGGATGCTAAGGGAAATGCTGTTGTAACAACAACAAGTGGTTCTGCTGTATTAGTAAAGGCTATTACAACAGCAACAAGTGGTTCCGCAATCGTTGCTGATAAGAAGCTTGCTACAGGAACATACTCTGTAAAGGCTACAATCACAAACAACGAAGGAAAAGATATTGAGCTTTCTACTACATTTACTGTAAAGGATACTCAGGATAAGGCTTCTGTTGATGTAAAGGATAACACTGTAGCTGGTGCTACTGTAGCTGATGCTGTAAAGAATGCACTTACTGTAACATACGGTGAGACAACATATAGCAGCCGTTCTGACAAGGCCGCAGCTGATCAGCCATTAGTTATTGCAGCTGTTGAAGGTATCAAGAACAACGGTGTTAAGTTCACATCTGGAACTCAGACTGTTGTATCTGGTGAATACTTCACAATTACTAAGCTTGCTGTAACTGTAAAGGTTGACGGAAATGTTTATACAAACATGGAAGTTTCTGTACCAGGAGCAATCACAATCAAATAATTTTGGTTTGATGAATAGGTAAAAAAGAGAGTCGCGTTTCGCGGCTCTCTTTCTTTAATTGTGCGCCTTGCGGTGCACGTTTCTAATGGGTGAAAGTCCCTAATCCGCCCTAGTAGTGGGAAGGATACAGCCAAGACCAAGGGTGTCCTATTCATAGCAGCGATTATGATTAACGTGAGGGGAATCTGAAGGAAGGTGGCGGCAAATCTCTGGTCTGACGAACAGAAATCACATCAGGCTATAGCTAAGGATAAGGTTGCAATACAAACTATGCAGAAGTGTTCGACTACTCTAAGATTACTGAAAAGAGCGGTGTCATCACAGACTATTGGACGAACAATCTTTTGGATTTGATTTTGCGAAAGGACAATCTTAATGAAGCCTACAAACAAGTTAAGAGAAACAAGGGAAAAGGTGGAATTGATGGTATGCAGGTGGATGAACTTCTGCCCTTCCTAAGAGAAAACCAAGAAACCCTAATCCAAGAGATAAGGGAAGGAAGATATAAGCCGAACCCAGTTCGAAGGGTAGAAATACCCAAGGAAGCAAAAGGTGAGTTTCGAAAGCTAGGAGTTCCTACTGTTGTCGACAGAGAAATTCAACAGGCAATAGCACAGGAACTATCGCCAATCTTTGAGGAACAATTTTCGGAGAATAGTTTTGGTTTTAGACCGAAAAGAGGAGCACACGATGCCCTCAGACAATGCCAAAAGAATGTAAATGACGGCTACGTATATGTGGTGGATATGGACTTGGAAAAGTTCTTCGACACAGTATGTCAGAGTAAACTCGTTGAGGTATTGTCACGAAGCATCAAGGATGTCAGAGTAATTTCACTGATACACAAATATCTAAATGCGGGAGTTATAGCAAATGGAGTGAATTTATAAAGGAACAATGTTCAGGACTAATTGATGTGGAATCTAATGTTCCGGAAAAAGAATTCCCCTGCCGCATAGGTAGCAGAGGAAGTGAAAGTAAATGGTAGTCGTTTACTGCTTTAACTGAATTCAGGAATATGGTAGGCGGTGTGTTATTCATCGCTTACAATAAAATTGTATTTTAAAGGAGAATCCGCTATACTGTAACTATTAGAAGAAGCAACGAATAGGTTGGAGGCTTTTATGGAGCAGCGATTAAAATTACCTGTAGGAATCGAATTTTTTGATGAAATTCGGACATCCGGTTACTATTATATTGATAAAACAAAATTGATCGAACAATTATTACAGAACATGGGGAAAGTCAGCCTGTTCACACGCCCACGCCGTTTCGGGAAAACGCTGAACATGAGCATGCTGAAATGCTTTTTTGAGATCGGAACCGCCCCTGCTCTGTTTGACGGACTTTATATTTCAGACAACAAAGAACTGTGTGATACCTATATGGGGAAATATCCGGTTATTTTTCTTTCATTGAAAGGTGTTGAGGGATTGACATTTGAGGAAGCAAAATACCGTCTGATAGAGCTGATCGGTACAGAAGCTGAAAGATTTGCATTTTTAGACGATAGCGATCGGCTTTCTGCAAATGAGAAAGAAAAATACCGTGCCTTAATTGCTTTGAACAATGGAAAATATACCATGGAGGAAGGGCTTCTCATATCCAGCATTCAATTGCTGTCAAAACTTTTATACCAGCACTATGGACAGAAAACAGTAATACTCATTGACGAGTACGATGTACCACTGGATAAAGCATTCCAGAATGGCTATTACCGGGAAATGGTATCTCTGATCCGCGGACTTTTAGGTCAGGCTTTGAAAACCAATACTTCCCTTCAGTTTGCGGTTCTGACCGGCTGTTTACGTATTTCAAAGGAAAGTATTTTTACTGGTTTGAACAATTTCAAAATCCTGTCAATTGATGATGCACGATATGATGAACAATTCGGCTTTACGGATGCAGAGGTGTCTGACCTTTTGGAAGATTATGATTTGTCTGGACACTTTGCGGAAATAAAGGAATGGTACGATGGTTATCATTTTGGAAATGCCGATATCTATTGCCCTTGGGACGTGATAAATCATGTGGATCATTTATTGCAGGAGCCAGATGTCTGTCCACAGGCATACTGGATCAACAGCAGCGGAAATGATTTAGTTAAGCGGTTTGTAGACAAAGCAGACAAAACCACACGCGACGAGATTGAGCAGCTGATTGCGGGTAATGCAATAGAAAAACGCATCCGTCTGGAACTTACCTATGATGAGATTGAAAACAGTATCGATAATCTCTGGAGTGTACTGTTTACCACGGGATATCTGACACAGATTGGAAAAGCGGTGGATGGTGTTTACCGGCTGGTTATTCCAAACAAAGAAGTCCGTGAAGTGTTTGTATTCCAGATACAGGAATGGTTCCGTCAGACGATTGTAGAAGACGCAAAACCAATGCAGGAACTGTGCCGGGCATTTTTAGATGGGGATGCAGAAAAAATACAAAAACACCTGACGCAGATTCTTGGCCGGATGATCAGTATTTTAGATACCAAAGCTCGTGATGAACAGAAGGAAAACTTTTATCATGGCTTGCTGCTTGGTCTGCTGCGGAGTGAACGTGACTGGCTGATCCGCTCCAACGTAGAATCTGGAGACGGTTTCTGTGATATTCTGATTGAGCCGGAAGATCCGGATTCAGGAATGGTCATCGAATTGAAATATGCTGCGACATTCCGGGAACTGGACAGTGCCTGCGAAAAAGCAATGCAGCAGATCAGAGACCGCAGATATGACGAAGCCCTGCGGAATGATGGCAGGGAAAATATTCTGGCATATGGCATAGCTTTTTGTAAAAAGCGCTGTAAAGTCGTTTGTGAAAAACTCTAAAGATTGTGTCAAAAATAACTATCTCCTATAAAAAAGAAATGCTAACATAAGCTTGATATTGGCATTTCTTTTTCAAATTCTTTCACGGAAAGATTTAGTTTTTGAACTCCTCGCCTGTGAAAAAATCTTTGTAAATTGAACAAAATGAACAAGGGGTGACACAATAAACACTGACTTTATTGTGTCACCCCCTTGCGTCTTAAACATGGGTTATTACGGATTACAGAAGTTTTCTTAGCATGATAGCAGAATCCACAGATTCTTTCTCCATTCCATCTGCAACTAACTGTTCCGGAGTTTTTCCTTCTTTCAGTTTCTGAACGATCTCGAGCAAGGTTTTCCTTTCTTCTGAACGACCTTCCGCAAGTCCTTCCTCCCGGCCTTCCTCTCGGAGAACATCTTCATATTTCTTTTCATCAAATTCAGTAAGACACATATCACACACCTCCCTGCGATGCTGTTCCAAAAAATCTCTAAGAATATTTTCCTCTATGCATTCCCTGACGGTAAGATCAATGGCTTCTTTTAATTCCATGGAATCCCGGTATTTTTTGATCTTTGCAACAAAGACCGCATATTCATATAAAACATGGCAGCTGTCCATGATGGACTGATTTTTCCACTGTTTATGTTAATCATTGTGGCGGTCCATTCATATTCACCAGCTCCGGTATCTGTTTCAAAAGCATCTGATAACCGTAGAATCCTTCTTTCTTCTGCAAGCTCCTTTTCGCTTCCGTTGTAAAATACAATATAATGAGGACGCGGAATTTTCAACAGATGCTTGCTATACAGCCGCTCGGATCGGTGAATCAGTTTCCGGTACAGATCCGCATAATACAAAAATCCCCGGAGTGGCATATTGGGGTTATAGGAACTCTGATGTTCGTAAAGACTCAAGGTTTTGTCGATTAGAAATGAAACATCATTTTTGTATTTCATGTAAATAACATCTTCCAGGGTCGTATACTCCAGATCATCCGGATTCGTATATGCGGTACCGTTTACCGCATTATACAGACTCAGCGCATTTTCTCTGTTTTCACCAAACAGTTTTCGAAATACGGTGTCCTTATATTTTTATTTACATGAATGTCATCAAATGCAGGGATTCCTTTCTTTAAAATCCTTTGTTTATCTACCTACATTATAGCATATGGCACAGAGATCACAACTGAAACAATTTGTCACTTGTCTGTCGCTTATCTATTGATTGACTGTTTGTTACTTGTAGCGATAATTTCGCCTAAAAAACTATTTGTAAATCCAGTATTTCCAACACTTCCGTGGAAAATACCAGCGATACTTCCGGTTAAGGTAACTTACAAGACTTCTACAAAGAAGACTGCTAAGACACAGACAAAGAAACTGAATTACACATTCACAGTAGCTAAGGCAAGCGTTGCTTTATCTGGCGATTCAGCAGTTGCAGTTGGAAACACAACTAAGCTGACAACTACAAAGAAGGCTTCTGACAGAGCTAAGATTACTTACACATCCAGTGATGAAACAGTAGCTACAGTAGCTGCTGACGGTACAGTAACTGGTGTTAAGGCTGGTAAGGCTACAATCACAGCTAAGCTTACAATTGGTAAAGATACAGCTACAGCTACTCATGAAGTAGAAGTAAAGAACTATGTTCTTTCTACTGTAGGATAGAGCAAGTTAACAGAGCTTACAGCTACTGTTACTGGTGATACAAAGAACCTTAAGGCTTCTGATTTTACAGTAAAGAATGAGACAACAAACGTTGTTTATCCAGTATCCAAGGTATCTGTTGATTCTAAGGATGCAACAAAGGTTACATTGACACTGTTCAGCGAGTTAAATGATGCTGCTAATTATGATGTGACACTTGACGGAACAACAAAGTCTTTCAAGGCTTCTGATGGAAAGGTTGCTTCTATCGCACTTGATAATGCAACAATCCCATATGCAACAGAGACAGAAGTAAAGCTTGTTTCTAAAGATGCTAACGGCGTTGTATTAAAAGAGCTGAAGACAACAGATGCAGATGCTCATTATACATTTACAATTGATACAAAGGGAAATGGATATACAAACGGTTCTAAGTTATACTTAAATAAGGTAAACGATACTGCTGAAGCAACGATCGAGTACAAGACAGGAAAGTATGATCAGAATGGCAAGGCAGAAGGAAACATCGGACCAAACAAGGTTACAGTTACTGCTGTAGATCAGGTTGCTGTAAGTGGATTCGCTGTAAGAATTGATGACTCTGGAAAGTCTTCTTTCGATAAAGCAACAAATATTTGAAATATATCTTTACATTTTATTCATCTGTAAAACTCATGTTTTTTGTATATATTGACTGGATCATATAAATATTTTCCATTAGCATTTGATTTTCATCAAATACGATGTCCTTTAAATTTGAAAAAATTTAAGGATGTGTTGCAGTAACGATTTAAACCCAAATTAGAGATTTTAGTATTCTGAATAAAGAAAGAGAGCCGCTTTAAGCGACTCTCTTTTCTTACCACTTACAAAATACAATTATCTAGTAAATGTTGTGTTAATTGTTACAGGAACAGTATATGTAATATTCTTGCTATTAGTTACATATACACTTGCCTTTGCGATGTAAGTAGAAGCACCTACTGTCTTGCAATCATTGCCATTGACTACGAATGTAGGATTATTTAACTTCTTTCCATCATATGTTACTTCACAAGTCTCAGCTAAGATATCTGCTGCATTTGTCTTTGTAGTTGTCTTCTTTGTAATATTAACGCTTGCAGAAGCCTGAGTATCTACAACAGAGAATGTTGTTGTAAAGGTCTTCTTTGCAGTCTTAACAGTTACAGTATATGTCTTACCTGCATCAAGGTTCTTAGATACGGTAGCTGCTCCGCAAGATACAACTGAGATAGATGCACCTGTTGTAGATGTTGTAACAACAGACTTCTTATCATTATTGATTTCATATGTGGCATTATCTACATAACCAATCTTTGCACCTGCATCGTATGCAGCAACTCTTACAGTAACATTCTTAGCAGCCTTTTCTGCATCGGCATCATCAGCTACAGCCATGTCTACCTTGCCATCTTTTACACCAGATACTTCAAGTCTTAAATCAGAAGCCTTTGTCACATCATCATTGGTTTTAACTACTTTTACAGTAAAGTAACGGTTAATAGTTACATCACCATTTTTCACTTCAACCTTAACAGTATATGTTTTTCCTGCTTCAGCAGCAGCTGTTGCGACTACCTTTACATCATTGCCATCACGGGTTGCACTGATAGCCTTATCAGCATCAGATGTTGCACCACTTAAAATAATTTTAGAGGCAGTAGTAATGTCATTATTATACTGATCAACGGCCTTAACACTTACTTTGTTATCAACAGAAGCTGTCTTAGAAATTGTAATAGCAGTATTTCCAAGTGTTACATTTGTAAGCTTACTAGAAGCAGTTACACTTACAGCTAAAGATTTAACAACTTTTCCATCTTTATCTAATACATTGATATAAGCAGCTCCTTCTTTGATTCCTTTTACAGAAACAGGTGTTGTGCTGTTTATCAATGTTGTCTTAGGAAGTAACAGAATAGAATCATCACTGGAAACTACAGAGTAATCAGAGTAGTTTGAAATTTCTTTTCCGTCAGATCCAACAAATTTGAAATATGCATTCTTGCTAGATCCAATTGCTAACTGATTTGTTGTTTTATCTTTATCCCAATTAGGTGCCTTATCTGCAAAAGTCATATTGAATCCGGTTGTTGTAATTGCATTCTCAGCTACAGCTGTGATATCAACCTTCTTTGTATATGCTCCAACTTCGTTTCCGTTTGTATCGAACTTATAAGTATGATACTTAACTTCTGCTGTTCCCTTGTTTCCTACAGTCGGAAGAACAAGCTTATCGCCGTCTACATATCCCTGTGTTGTAGAAAGATTTAACTCTGCATTCTTTCCAGAAGCTTCAGAAGCCTTAAACTCATCAATGATGATATTATTTTTATCAACAGTCTGACCCTTGATCTCAGTTCCCTTTGTGTTTGCTGCGATTGTAACAGGTGTTACGTTTACATCTGAAACAACACCATCAGTAGCTGTGAAGGTCTGAACGGTTCCGTCAAGTTCTACATTGTACTTAGCTGCATCTTTCATATCAGCAAATGTCTCAACAGTAACCTTTGTAGCGTCAGCCTTGTCAACAGATACGCTCTTAACAGCAATTGCATTGTTGTTTGCTGTGTTTGTGATCTTGATGTCTGCTGGCTTAATGTCAGATGTCTTACCAAGAACAACAGTCTCTAAAGTATTTGCCTTAGTCTGTGCTACAGACTTAAGAACGTAGTTCTTAACTTCAACTTCAGCAGTAGTAGAAGCCTTATCTGTTGCAGCTGTGATTGTAACCTTGCCAGTCTTTACAGGTGTTACCTTGCCAGTAGCATCTACAGTTGCAATTGCTGAATCACTAGAAGTATATGTGACTGTAGCCTTTGCCGGTGCTGTCTTTGCTGTGAACTGTACAGGTGTTCCTACAACAGCGATTGTTGTTCCGGAAACAGTTGCACCAGTTGCATCTACAAGACGAACCTTGTAATCCTTTACAGTGATGTTAGATGCAAGAGTCTTAGAAACTTTCTTGCCATTCTTCTTTGCAGTTACCTTAACCGTAAATACCGCTGGTATTGTTGAAAAAACAGGCTGAAAATACTGGACTTGCGGAAAAGATTTAACGAAAAAATATTGCGGCAAGTAACATATAATACACACATAAGTGGCAGGCAAGTAACAAAATAAGACATGCGAAACAAATTGTATTTTAGAAAGGAATCCGCTATACTATGGGTATGATTAAACGTGATAGCTGAAGGGGAGGCTTTTATGGAGCAGCGATTGAAATTACCGGTGGGTATTGATGATTTTGAAAAAATCCGCAGAAATGAATTTTATTATGTGGATAAGACAAAGCTGATTGAACAGCTTTTACAGAACTGGGGAGAAGTCAGCTTGTTCACACGCCCGCGCCGTTTCGGGAAAACACTGAACATGAGCATGCTGAAATGCTTTTTTGAGATCGGAACCGACCATGCCCTGTTTGACGGGCTTTATATTTCAGGCAACAAAGAACTGTGTGATACCTATATGGGGAAATATCCGGTTATTTTTCTTTCACTGAAAGGTGTTGAAGGGCTGACGTTTGAAGAAGCTAAAGAAAATCTGCAACAGTTAATCGGAAATGAAGCAGGACGTTTTCCTTTTTTGAAAGAAAGTCCTGAACTGTCAGACGAAGAAAAACAACAATATCTTGCACTGACCACTTTCAAAGAAGGACGATATGTATTTGCAGACAGTACACTTACATTCAGTTTGCAGTTTCTATCCAGGTTATTGCATAAACACTATGGTCACAAGACCGTGATACTGATTGATGAGTATGATGTACCACTGGATAAGGCATTTCAGAATGGTTACTATAGAGAAATGATTTCGCTGATCCGCGGACTTTTAGGCCAGGCATTAAAAACCAATACCTCCCTTCAGTTTGCAGTTTTAACTGGTTGTTTACGTATTTCAAAAGAAAGTATTTTTACTGGGCTTAACAACTTTGCTGTTAACTCAGTGGTAGATGTGGAACATGACGAGCAGTTTGGATTTACAGACACAGAAGTTCATCAAATTTTGGATGATTATAAGTTAAACCAGCATTTTTCTGAAATGAAAGAATGGTATGACGGTTATCGTTTTGGAAATGCTGACATTTACTGCCCGTGGGATGTGATTAATCACGTAAAAAAGTTACTCATCGATCCTCAGGCAGATCCACAGGCCTTTTGGATCAATACCAGTGGTAATGGATTGGTCAAACGTTTTGTCGACAAGGCAGACAAGACGACACGCGATGAGATTGAACAATTGATTGCAGGAAATCCCATCGAAAAAAGAATTCGTCTGGAACTGACCTATGATGAGATAGACAACAGCATAGATAATCTCTGGAGTGTCCTGTTTACCACAGGATACCTGACACAAGTTGGGAAAGCGGTTGATGGTGTTTACCGGCTGGTCATCCCAAACAAAGAAGTCCGTGAAGTGTTTGTGTTCCAGATACAAGAATGGTTCCGTCAGACGATTGTAGAAGACGCAAAACCAATGCAGGAACTGTGCCAGGCATTTTTAGATGGGGATGCAGAAAAAATACAAAAACACCTGACACAGATTCTTGGCCGGATGATCAGTATTTTAGATACCAAAGCTCGTGACGAACAGAAGGAAAACTTTTATCATGGCTTGCTGCTTGGTCTGTTGCGAAGTGAACGTGACTGGCTGATCCGCTCCAATGTGGAATCTGGAGACGGTTTCTGTGATATCCTGATTGAGCCGGAAGATCCGGATGCGGGAATGATCATCGAATTGAAATATGCTGCGACATTCCTGGAACTGGACGGTGCCTGCGAAAAAGCAATGCAGCAGATCAGAGATCGCAGATATGACGAAGCTCTGCGGAATGATGGCAGGGAAAATATTTTGGCATATGGCATAGCTTTTTGTAAAAAGCGCTGTAAAGTCGTTTGTAAAAAACTCTAAATATTTTATCAACAATAGATAACTGAATTTCTAAAACAACAATAATTGTACCATTCCTTTATTTCCGCAAAGTGTCCAGACAAATCATAATCTTCCAAAAGGTCAGACACCTCTACATCCGTAAATCCGAATTGTTCATCATACCGTGCATCAGCAATTGAATGCTGGATATGAGAAGCCCTTCCTCCATGGCATATTTCCCATTTTTCAAAGCAATCAAGGCACGGTATTTTTCGTTTCTGCGGATTTTTTCAAAATCATCAATACCCACCGGTAATTTTAATCACTGTTCCATAAAAGCCTCCCACTCAGCCATTGCTTTTATTCATAAACATAGTATAGCGGATTACCCAGGAAAATATAATTTCATTTTGCACGCTTGATTTGTTACTTGCCTATCTCTTAATGACCTATTTCCAATAATAAATTTTTAAAGTAATCGAGTAGGAGGCGGTGACTAACCGCCGTCCTCTCACAACACCGTACGTACCGTTCGGTATACGGCGCTTTCAATAGTTGACGTGCACAGACTGATAGGCTGTGGCTAAATCATAAAAGCCACTGTTTATCAGTCTTTCTTTTGTCATTGCCATGTTTACTGCAACTGTATGCGTTGCGAACCAATGTCCCCGTCGGGTATTACCCGCTTGCATTGCCAAGTCTTTGGGTACTCCCATATTGATAAGATTACGTACCTTCGTCCTCGGTTTCTTCCACTGTTTCCATATACACATACGTATTCTGTGATAGAGCCATCCGTTGATGTCATCTATGTTCTTCTTCATACTTGCAATTCCGTAGTAGTTAAGCCATCCCCTCGCATACCCCTTGATTTTCTCAAGGCTTGGCTTGATTGACTGACATCGCTTACGGGAAGACAGTTCCTTCAGTCTGGACTTGAACTTCTTCCATGACTTCGGATGAACTCGGACATAAA
>ERZ1673740.2114-NODE-2114-length-12192-cov-178.211996_pt1 | contig 12192 bp, 7 predicted proteins | sample MGYA00580221_ERZ1673740 | MGnify/ENA primary metagenome ERZ1673740 (study PRJEB41218, sample SAMN15661786) | gut metagenome | host: Homo sapiens | place: Canada: London | collected 2015-08-20/2019-03-30 | study: EMG produced TPA metagenomics assembly of...
TATACAACCTTTTACTCATATTTATCAACTTAAATTAATTCCGCCAACGGGTAAGTTATTTACTTTTGTATATATATGAAATACCTAATGTTTATGTTTTGTGTGATGTTCGGTTCGCTCTGATACCCATAAATGATTATTCGAATGGTTGTTTGATGGGGTTTGATAATATATAATGTGTATGTGATGTTAGGTCATCAAAAGTAGGTAGTGCTATGTGCTAACTTTCTTTACTATATTTTAGGTATTGCCTGCTTTTTTTCTTCAAAGTACCTTTGCAGTCGTGAAAATTATATAATTAAAATGAAGAAATCTACAATCGTTTCTATGGCGTGTGCAGCGATGGCAGTATGCAGTCCGCTCGCAGCAGACGCGCAGATAGTGGCTGCCGACAGTGTGATGCAGCATGCCAAGGGTTCCCGACTTAGTGTTGGCGGATATGGTGAAGTGGCTTACAGCCGTAACTTCTACAGCGACAGTGGCAACCGCTACAGTTCGGCTAAGCTGCACAAGAACGACCCCAGTCACGGACGTTTCGACATACCGCACGCTGTTATCTACTTAGGTTATGACTTTGGCAAGGGCTGGACGTTGGGCACCGAGATTGAGTTTGAGCACGGCGGCACCGGTTCGTCTATCGAATACGAGGCAGAAGAATCTATAGAGTTTGAGCAGGAGCAGGAGCGCGGCGGCGAAGTAGAGCTTGAGCAGTTCTGGATTCAGAAGTCGTTCGGACGCTTCGCCAACATACGTGCCGGCCACATCGTCGTGCCCGTAGGTCTGACCAACGCCTACCACGAGCCGCTCAACTTCTTCACCGTCTATCGTCCCGAAGGCGAAAACACCATTCTGCCTTGCACATGGCATCAGACCGGCGTTTCGTTCTGGGGTCATGCCGGCGACTTCCGTTACGAGTTGCAGATGATTGCAGGTCTCGACGCATGGCAGTTCTCGCGCGACAACTGGATTAAGCCCGGCACTACGAAGCCCTTCGAGTTTGAGGTGGCTAACAAGTACGGCTTTGCAGCGCGTGTAGACAACTATACAGTGCCCGGCTTGCGCTTGGGCGTGAGCGGCTACTTCGGTCAGTCGATGCACAACGCCGTTCCGCACGACATGGAGAAGGGTAACAACAAGCGCATCAAGGGCAACATCTATCTCGGTGCGTTCGACTTCACATACAACGCCCACAACTGGGTGGCACGCGGAAGCGCCGACTACGGATATGTTAGCAACGCTAAGGAGATTAGTGCTATGCGCAAGCCTAACACGCAGTACGTGAAGCCTTATCAGTCGAACCAGGTGTTCGGCTCGCACGCCATCGCCACAAGCATCGAAGTAGGCTACGATGTCTTCTCGCAGATTGAGAAGTTGCGTGCAGCCCGTCAGAAGATGTACGTCTTCGGTCACTTCGAGTACTACAACTCATGCCTCGGCGGATCGAAGGAGTATACAAGCAAGAAAATATTCTCCGGCGGCGTCAACTACTATCCGTTGCCGCAAATCTGCGTGAAGGCAGAATACAGCTATCGCAAGTTCAAGCAGCAGTACAACGACGAGCCAGCTCTGAACATAGGCGTGGCTTATCAAGGACAATTCCTTTAAAAGTAAAAAGAATAAAGTTCCTATAGTAATAATAATTAAACATCAAAGACACAATGAAAAAGTTTCAACAGTTAGTAATGGCGTTCCTCGTCGGAGTCGTATCGTTCGGTTTTACTGCATGTAGCGAAGATAATAGCGAGCCGCAAGATTTCCAGCTTCCGGAGGTTGGTCAGGCAACAGTGAGCGTAAACTCTTCGGACAAAGCGATGCAGAAGGTAGCGAAGGTTTACGTCGACCAGGTTGTTTACCCAACATACCGGACACTCGCCGCAAACGCACGCACACTCTACACCACAACAGCCGCTCTCTACACCGCAGCAGAGGCAGGCACCATGACACAGGCTCAGATTGACGCAGCCTGCGAAGCCTTCAAGGACACACGTCGCGAGTGGGAGCGCAGCGAGGCTTTCCTCTACGGTTCGGCTTCAGACAACGAGCTCGACCCACACATCGACTCATGGCCTCTCGACCACGACGAACTTGTGAACGCCCTCAAGAACCCTACACTTGTAGCAGGCTTCAAGGGCAACGACCCAGCTAAGTTCGTGTCAGACAATAATAGCAAGTTCCAGTCGGTACTCGGTTTCCACGGCATGGAGTTCGTGCTGTTCCGCGAAGGCAAGAACCGCACCGTAGACGCACTCAAGGCTAACGAGACAGAAGAAGGCATGAGCTCAGTAAAGGGCATTGACGAGCTCGCATTCCTCCAGGCTGTAGCAGCCGACGTGCGCAACATCACCGCACTTCTCGAGTTCACATGGATGGGCAGCGCAGCAAGCAACGAGACAAAGAGCGTGCTCAGCAACGCAAGCTACGTGTTCTCTTCGCTCCGCAACAACGGTTTGGCAGCCAACGGCACAATGTGCTACGGTCAGTTCCTGCTTTCTCCGTCTGTAACAACGGGCTACAACTCATGGCAGGGCACCATTCGCCAGATTTTCGTAGGCGGTTGCTCTAACATCTGCGCAGAGGTTGCCGACCAGAAGCTCGGTCAGGCTTACCGCACAGCCACCGGTTCTGCCTCAGCAGAAGACTCTCGCGACTATATCGAGTCGCCTTACAGCCACCGTTCGTTCATCGACTATCAGGATAACATCTACTCTATAAAGAATACGCTTTACGGCACACGCGACGTAAACGCAACAGCTCCGGCAGAGCACTCGCTCCTGAACCTGCTCAAGGCTATGAACTACTCAGGTCTGAACGACCTCACAACAGCCCTCAACAATGCTATTCAGGCACTTGAGACAGCCAAGAACAGTGGCAAGTCGTTCGTTGAGGCTCCGGGTGCTCAGCACGTGAAGAACTGCATTGACGCTGTTTCGGCTCTAGACGAGGAGTTGAACAAGGCTGGCGACTGGGTGAACAAGCAGGACGCGCTCTAAGCCGACTTGTTTAGCAGTTTAGAAATACAAAACCAAGGCTTTTTAAAATTATACATTAATGAAACGAATCTATCTCATGGGCTCATTAGCAATGGCCCTCTCTCTATCGCTGTTCTCGTGTTCGGACGAGAACAGCGATCCGTCGGGTGAAGACTTCAAGCCAATGGAGTCTGACGGCAAGTATGTAGGCGAGGCTGTCGGCAACTTCTCTAAAGAGGAGTGGTATCCTGGCGGCGAACTCGGAACAACTGACAACGTGGCTTCAGGATGCTACGAAGACGAAACACCGGCCGTAACCGCGCAGGGACTTATCGACGACTTCAACGCCGGCGAGAAATTCTTCGAGCGTCAGTTCACGTCAGCCAATTCGGGCTTCAAAGGACTTGGTCCGGCGTCTATTCGCCGTTCGTGTCTCGACTGCCACCCCAACTACGGACATGGCCGCCGCATGGACTCGTACACCACGTCCTACGGCAATGGCAACGGCTATCTGCTCGCTGTTTATCACCCCGTAGACGGAGCCAACAGCAACGATGGTGGCTACGTAGCTGAAGTGACGGGTATGCCACAGACACAAGCCACCGAGCCCTTCAAGGCACCTATCGACGAGAGCCAGATCAAAATGCAGTGGCATCACGTGACGGCTATGGAAAGCGGTCTGCCTATGAAGTTCCCCGACGGCGAGGCTTACGACCTTATCTATCCTGAGGTGACAATACCGCGCTCGGCGTTCCACACCAACCCTAATCCTTACGACACAGGCAATAAGGCAGTGGCTGTCCGCGTAGAGTCTACAATCGGCGTGATGGGTACGGGTCTGCTCGATGCCATCACTGAAGAGGATCTCAAGGCGCAGTATGCCTCTACAGCCAACTACTACAAGAACGTAGCAAAGGTAGCTGACGTTTCGGAGTACGTTAACCCGAACTTCTGGAATGCTTCTGCCGACGACTTCGCTTCGGGCGCATGGTACACAGCCACAAAGGATGCCGGAGTATATGCCGACGGCGGCAACGGCAAGCCGATGGTGAAGCGCTTCACCTACGCTCTGACACGTGCCACGCTGCAGGACGGTCCTGGTGCCAACGCCATCTGGAACATCACGAACGTGACACGTCCCGACCGTCCTAAGCTCTACACCACAAACGCTTGGGCTGCGGCAATGGCTGAGGACAAGGAGGTGATAGAGAAGATAAAGAACGATCCGACATCGCCGTTCTGGGCATCGACCGACGACGAGATAAGCAAGCGTGTGAACGGACTCCTGCAGCCCGGCACCAACCAGTTCAGCAACGAGTGGCACAACTTTGAGCCGGAGATGTCTGCCGACCACTTCTACGAGTTCATGGTATGGCATCGCGGTCTTGCCATTCCGCGCGCCCGCAACCTCAACGATGCGCGTGTGCAGCAGGGCAAGAAGGTGTTCATGGAGATAGGTTGCGCCAGCTGTCACCGCCCGTCGTGGAAGACCGGCTCGGACAACTACTGGACACCGAACATGATAGCCGGCAAGAAGCTTCCGCGCTACGCCAACCAGACCATCTATCCGTACAGCGACATGATGCAGCACAAACTCTACATGGTGAACGACATACACGGATCATGGTGTCGTACAACACCGTTGTGGGGACGCGGACTTGCCGCAATCAACGGTAGCGGCGTAGAACGTCTGCACGACTGCCGCGCACGCAACGAGGTAGAGGCAATCATGTGGCACGCTTACTCGAAGAACTCGCACGCCTACAACTCGGCGCTCAAGTTCTACAATCTTTCCAAGGCAGACCGCGACGCAGTGGTCATGTTCCTTCGCTCTATTTAGTAACTTATTCTCCCACGGCTTCCTGCGAAGTACGTGGGAGAATAATCATATTTAAGCAAACCGAATTATGCAAAACCCTTTAAAGAAGACGCTTTTCGCGTTGTATGTTTTGGTGATAGTCTGCATGGCAGCCGCTACAGTAGTGGAGAAGTATAGCGGAACCGACTTTGTGCGCTCCAATGTGTACGGCGCATGGTGGTTCTCGCTGCTTTGGGCTGTGCTCACGGCTGCTGGCATCATCTATTTCCTGCGCCACCGCTGCAAGTCGTGGTCGGGCATAGCCCTCCATTTCTCGTTCGTGGTGATACTCGCGGGCGCTTTTGTGACACACGTCAGTTCGGAGCGCGGCACGGTTCATCTGCGTCAGGGTGCATACATCAGCACCTGCGTGATGTACGACCGTCACAACCAGCCACACGACGTGCAGATGCCGTTTCAGATGCGTCTCGACCGCTTCGATGTGCAATACCATGAGGGCACCGATGCGGCAGAAGACTACGTATCGCAGTTCACCATCATCGACCACGGCAAGCAGTACAGCGGCAAGGTGTCGATGAACCGCATCTTCAGATATGGAGCGATGCGCTTCTACCAGTCGTCGTACGACAACGACATGCTCGGCGCGTCCGTCTCCTTCAACTCCGACCCCATTGGCATACCCCTTACTTACACGGGCTACGCTCTGCTGTTCCTCTCGCTCATCTATATGCTCTTCGACCCACATGGTGCATACCGCAAGCTCTTGCGTCTTTCGCATCTGAAGAAAGGACTGATGATGGTTGCGCTGCTTTTCGCACTCGGCTCAGGCTCGGCTCAGGCACATGTTCTGCCTAAGGAAAGCGCCGACCGCTTCGGACGTCTGATGGTGCTGCACAACAGTCGCATCTGTCCGCTGCAGACCCTCGCCGTCGACTTCACCAAGAACCTCTACGGCAAAGCATCGTATGACGGCTACACGCCCGAGCAGGTGCTCACGGGCTGGATGTTCTACGCCGACGAGTGGATGCAGGAGCCGATGCTCCGACTGAAAGGTGCCGCGATGCGCGACCGTCTGCAGCTGCCCGAATATGTGCCCGTAAGCCAGTTCTTCAACAGTGCGATGGGCGGCTATACGCTCGGTCCGTACGTGCAGGAATACTATGGCGGCAACCACGATGCGTTCCATTCGCAGGTGGCTGCCATAGACAATAAGATACAACTGATAATGGAGCTGCGCAATGGTTCGCTCCTTAAACTCTTTCCTTATACATATAAAGGCAATACCACGTGGTATGCGCCTACCGACTCTCTGCCGAAGACGATGGACAGCGAGCACCAGCAGTTCGTGCGCTCGATTTTCTTCTTGCTATCCGATTGTGCCCTAACCTCCGACTATGCGCAGATGGATGCCGTAGTGGGCAAGATGCTGAAGTATCAGCAGAAGAATGGGGGAGCCTCGCTGCCTTCCGACCGACGTGTCGCAGCCGAGCGTATATACAACCGCATCCCCTTCGCCACAATACTCTTCATGCTGTGTCTGGCGATGGGCATAATCTCTTTTCTTCACGCTATAGTAAGGATGTGCCGTGAGGACAACGGCGCGAACGCTAAAGGTGCAAACGGCAATGACGGACTGAGCGTGTGCAGCAAGAGGTTGCACGTCTCGTTTTTCGTTGTCAACTATGTAGTGATGCTTCTGTCGTTCTGCGCGCTCACCTATTGCGAGTATCTGCGCTGGACTATCAGCGGCACGCTCCCGATGACCAACGGCTACGAGACGATGCTCTTCGTGGCGTGGCTCGTGCAGCTGCTCGCGCTCGTCTGTGGCGTGCGCTTCCGCCTGCTTGTGGCGTTGGGTTTCCTCATGTCGGGCTTTTTCCTGCTCGTGAGTCACATCGGACAGATGGATCCGCAGATAAAGCACACGATGCCAGTGCTCAATTCGCCGCTGCTCAGCGTGCATGTGTCTATAATAATGATGGGTTTCGCCATGCTCTCGTTCACGTTCATCAGTGGGCTCACCGCCCTTCTGCTGCGCCTCGTCAGTCGCACAGCGCAGCCGAAGATGGTGCAGTTGCAGCAGCTCTCGCTCGTGTTTCTCTATCCTGCACTTGCCGCACTCGGCATCGGCATCTTCGTCGGAGCCATTTGGGCTAACGTCTCTTGGGGCGAGTATTGGGGATGGGACCCTAAGGAGGTGTGGGCGCTCATCACGTTCATGATATACGCCATACCGCTGCATGCGCGTTCGGTGGCTCAGCTGCGCCGCCCTACGGCATTCCATCTCTTCATGACGCTGGCTTTCCTGACGCTCGTGATGACCTATTTCGGTGTCAACTACTTCCTCGGCGGAATGCACAGCTATGCATAAAAAATAGAGGATGTGTCAAAACTCAATTAGTGCGGGCTGAAAGTCCAACAATCACATAGCCCAGGGCTATGTGGTGCTGCCCCTTCAGGGCGTACTGCTTGCGAGTTTTGAAACACCCTCCTGATTGCACAAAAAAACAGTGGCACAACTCTCAACGAGCTGTGCCACTGTCACTATGTTTAACTTGAAAAAATTTCTAAAGTAATGAAGAGTCTCACGATCCTTCATAGCTACCTGTTAAACAATCGTTACCTTAAACCTAATAACTAAAAACCTAAATCTATTACTACTAACCTAAACAATCTATTAATCTTTTGACGATGCAAAGGTATGAATAATTAGTTGTTTGCGCAAACAGACTGACAATATTGTTGCTTATTCTTGTGTTTTATTGACTTAAATCAAAGTTGTGGGGCGTTCTGCTTGCTCCGTTTTTGTTGTTTATGCGCAGAACGGTTGTGATGTACATGTTCTGCAACAGTCCGCCAATAGTGCATTATTCTCTCTGTGAAAGCTGATGAAAAGTCATCGTTTCGCGTTCGGTGTCCGATCGGGTTGCGTTCGGAATCCAATCAGATTGCGTACGGTGTCTGATTGGATTGCGTACGCCGTCCGATCAGATTGCGTTCGGTGGCGGTGGGGAAAGGTGGAGATTAGCGGAGCAAAAATAGTTCGCTTTATTTTTGAACTTTCTCACAGAATGACTTTAATTCATTATCCTTTGATATAAGGTCTATGGGATTCAAGTGGGCAATGATTCCTGGCGCATGACGCAACTTGCCATATTTCAAGTCACGAACCTTACCAGATGCACTCTTTCTTCCTTTTTCTTGTGGAGCAAAGATCTGTCGTAGAATTACACCCATCAAATATGATGCCTTCTGTTGCAAGTGTTCAATATCCTTATTTTTGATAGAAGGATGCTCTGACAATGGGCTGTCTTGTCCTTTTTTACGTGTAAGATTCTCATCCTCTGCCCATCGCTCAATGGCTTCAGGTTGTTTTAAGAACCAAGCCTCCATCTCCTGAATCCAGAAACTTACATGGTTAGTTTTGTCTTGTGGCATCTCAATTCCATCGTCTGACAAACTTTTGAACCATTCGTTTCTTAACTCCGGCTTACGGTCAAGATCTACATACAAATAGTTGTTCTCCTTGTCTGTAGCATTGATAAACTGTTTGGCTGCATCTTTATAGCCAGAGCATTTCTTCACCACAATGCTAATGTCATTGCGGTGTAATGCTCGTTGCATGAATCGATTTATTTCCTCACGTAAAGCCTCAGAGTTATTGCTTGTGGTGGCATCAACATTACCATTGATAATTCCACCCTCCACGTATACATTGACTACCATCTTTTGCCGCCAATCTCACCGTTCAACCATAACTGCCCAGGGAGCAGGTCACCCTCGCGATTCTCAAAATCCTCTTCGCTATAGCGTATGATTTGGGTTTCGTTTCTGTCATTCTTTTCGAACACCAGAATATCATCCAGTTCGAAAGCGTTCAACAAGAGAGCTGAATGTGTTGCCACAATAATCTGTGATGTCTTGGCTGCATTCTTCATCATTTTTGCAACTGAGCGGATCATGTCTGGATGCAAACATGACTCCGGCTCATCAATATCAACGAGATAGCCTCTCTCCGGATTATGAAAGATGCTCAATAGAAGCAAGTACTTCAATGTGCCATCAGACATATGAAGAGCATCTATGGCATGCGACAGATTTTTCTCGCGAAGAGACAGGTATAACCTGCTACCAAAAACGTTATAAGCTATTCCAGTGAAATTCGGATTTATGTCGCTCAAGCATTCTTTTATTTTCTCATACTGGAACGTATAGTTGTTATTTAGATTGTTCAGCAATTGACTCAAGTTCTCACCCGTACTCATTAAGCGTTTAGTATCATTGGCTTCGGCAGGCAAGCGTACTTTGTCATAATTGAACTTGGAATATCCAGCAATCGCATTAATGGCCTCTTTTACGACAAAAGATGGCAGATATCTCTGAGGGTCGGTAATCTGCTTAAGCACCAGTTCTTGTGCAGACAGCATACCGCCTTCATATTTTTCCACTTCTATACCGTTCTTAGTACGAACGGAGATTTGCCCAATTCCATTACGGAATTCAAGATAACAGAATGTCTTTTTCTTTTCTCTGCTATTTTCTGAATAAAGAGTCTCACAGAGTGAGTAACTGGTACCGTCACCTATAGGGAAAACTGTTATCTTGTAATACACATCCTTCTTAAAAGGCGAGGCGGGGACAATGCTTCTTAATACCTCGGCATCGAAAACGTATGTCACACTAAAGCAATCAGGTTTTAGTTCGCCACACGCATTAACTATTGCATTGTATGAGCCCCATTGCCTAAACAAAGCAGACAATCCGCCACCTGCAATGCCTTCATACAACATTGTAATAGCGTTAAGAAAGGAAGTCTTACCACTTCCATTAACACCAACAAGGATATTAACGCCTGTGTTCAATTCTATTGTGTGCTCTCCCTTAAATGAGAAGAAATCACGAATAATTAATTCTTTTATCATGCGATAACAAATATTTATTAGCGAACTCGTAATGTTAAAACGAATCCACTCAAGTTTACTGCAAATCTAATAAATTCTTCGCACATACATGCTATAATGAGGCGTTAATTCTTTGTAAAACTGATTTTTGAAATGTATTTTCGAACAATTGTAACAATTAACTCCATCATTGTTCTTTTTTATTCTTTTTATTCGTAACTTTGCTATATAACTTTTAATTCATCCTTTTGTTATGACAGATTTTAAAGAGAGACTATTACCGATTGGCAATTTTATTGCAAAGATGCTATTGTTTTGTGTAGGCATAAGTTTTGCGATGTCTGTGAATGCTCAAGAAAGCATCGGTGGAAGAGTGTTAGACGAACAAAACCAAGGACTTGATGCAGCTGTCGTCATGTTGGTATCTCAGCCAGAGAATGTTCTAATAGAGACAACCGTAACTGATAGTACTGGGTGTTTTTATTTGCCTGTTCATAAAGGTGATTTTCTTTTATGCATAAGGACCTTGGGTTATAAGGAGATAAAGAAGAATATAACCATAACAGGTTCTACCGCTATTCCGAACATCTATTTGGAGCCTGATGAGATTAGATTTCTCTGCAAGATGTTGTAGTCACAGCACGGAAGTCACGTCCAATGACAACTTCTTCGAACGGCAAGATTCATATTAATGTTGCCCAATCATATCTTACAGACATCGGAAATGCTTTAGAGGTTCTGAAGCATTCTCCAGGCGTTTCCGTGAATAACAAGGGCGAAATCTCCTTGGCTTCGCTTGGTGGTACAGCCATATATGTTAATGGTAGAAAAGTAATGCTGCAGGGAGACGAGTTGTCAACTTATCTCCGCTCCATGTCTTCTGAGAAAATATCACAAATAGAAATATCCCATAACCCGAATGCAAGTTTTGGGTCGGAGGGTGCTGGCGGTGTAATAAATATTATTCTTAAAACATCTGAAACATCTGGTTTTTTCGTAACGACATCACATAGCGTTGGTTATTGGGAAAATCTAAAACAGAATTCTGATTTCGCTATTTCTTATAATACGAACAAATGGCAATTGGGTCTGAACTATAATCATAGTTTAGGACACCATTCGATGGATTATGGTTACGAAAAGGTTCAAAATGGAGACAAGAATATTTCAGAGACGACAGATACAGACAAACGAAACACTTATTCTGCAGGCATTGATTTTTCGTGGCAACCTAATCAAAAGAACAAGCTTTTTATGAACAGCACTGTAAATGTGCTTGTTGGACCAGGAGAGACTGAGACAACAACAGAAATCTATCAAGGAACAAATCTGTTGGATAACATACTCAAAGCACGCAACAACTATATTGAACAGAAAAACCTCCAATATAGCAACAACGTGAATTATCAGTATAGACCATCATCAAAGATGCAGTTTTCGTTTTCGGCAGATTGGACACATTTTGATGGCAAAGCTCGTTGCGAGCAGCCTAATGAGTACTTCTCTGCAACCAATATGCCTATACGTTCCGATCTTTTCTATTCTGAGCCAGATAAAGACATTGATATCTATGCGCTTCTTGCAGACTATAAATACAACCCGAATGCTCAGAACGAAATACTTGCAGGTGTCAAGACTACTCTTATCAATAGTAACAATACGTTTCTCTTCAAGAAGAATGGTGCAGTAGACACACAACGCTCAAACAACTTCTATTACGAGGAGAAAAACCTTGAGGCTTATGCTCAATACACTCATACTTGGAATAAAATCGAGTTGAGTGCAGGACTGCGTATGGAGTATATGCACACATACAACAGGCTCAAATCGCAAACGAACCAAGATTCTGAGACAAACAAACAGAGTCATTTTCGATTGTTCCCAAATCTGAGTGCTTCATATACAATAAATGAGAAGAGCAAAATCGCTCTGCTATACAGCAGAAGACAGGACAAACCCCGTTATGAAGACCTGAATCCATTTGAGTATCTGCTTGACGAATTGACTTATTGGAAAGGTAATCCGTTCCTCGAACCTCAAATAAGCAATAAGATTATGCTTTCCTATACATTGGGAAACCTGTCTTTGAATCTATATTACAACAAACTCAGCGATTATTTTACATCAATTACTGACGTGTATGGTGAGAACAAGACAGTCATGACGACGAAAAATATAGGCAAACAGCAACAAATAGGTCTTGATGCCATATTCTCAAAACGCGTGGCTTCTTGGTGGCAGTTCAGTGCAAATGCAGGATTATACTACTTTATGAATAAACTGGATTACGAAACATATAAACATGAATACAAGCGTCCATCCTGCTTCTTGTCTGCAACCAACAGTATTTTCCTGCCTGCTGGTATCACCCTTGAAGTATCAGGAAGGTACTATTCGAAGCGACAAGGTGGAAGCTATGAAGTGAGCAAGTCAACTGGAAGTGTAGATGTTGACCTTAACAAGAGTTGGCATGATGGACGTATGCGTCTTTCTCTTTTAATGA
>ERZ1673740.2121-NODE-2121-length-12151-cov-26.166667_pt1 | contig 12151 bp, 9 predicted proteins | sample MGYA00580221_ERZ1673740 | MGnify/ENA primary metagenome ERZ1673740 (study PRJEB41218, sample SAMN15661786) | gut metagenome | host: Homo sapiens | place: Canada: London | collected 2015-08-20/2019-03-30 | study: EMG produced TPA metagenomics assembly of...
GTAAAAGCAGATGTAATCGTAAATACTGCTAATCCAAATCCGATATGTGCAAGTGGCACGGACTTAGCAATATATGAGGCAGCAGGAAAAGAAAAGCTTCTCGCAGAAAGAGCGAACATCGGCAAAATTGCAAGAGGTGATATTGCTGTCACTGGTGCATATAGCCTAAATGCAAAATATATTATTCATACGGTAGGTCCGGTATGGACGGATGGATTGCACCATGAATTTGAAATTTTGGAGGATTGCTATCGTAAATCGTTGCAAAAAGCATTGGAACTTAAGTGCGAGAGTATTGCATTTCCATTAATTTCGACGGGAGTATATGGATTTCCGAAGGATAAGGCATTGCAGATTGCTGTGTCAGTATTCAGCCAGTTTCTTACCGAAAATGAAATTGAAATTATATTGGTAGTGTTTGATAAAAGGTCTTTTCAGCTTTCCGGTCAGATTGTAGGTGATATTGATTCCTACATAGATGCTAATTATGTCAAGGAAAGTCATAGAAAAGAATATCCGGTGCGAAGCAGAAGCAACGCCCGCATGAGAGAATTGCCAGAGGAAGCGTTCTATGAGGAGATGCTTCAAAGAGAGGCAGAAGATAACTATCCACTTGAGGAAGATACAGGGTTAGCAGAGCCTTGTATGCTGTCAGCAGACATTTCTTTGGAAGACCAGCTTGCAAATATTGGCGTTTCATTTCATGATAAATTATTTGAGCTGATCGACGAATCGCATCTTGATAATAAGGATGTGTGGAAACGGGCAAACCTTGATAGAAAACATTTTTCAAAGATTCAATGTGACCAGAATTATCATCCAAAGAAGACAGTAATGGCACTCTGTATTGCACTGCAGCTTGATCTGGAACAGTCGAAAGATTTACTTGCCAGAGCGGATTGGGCATTTAGCCCAAGTAGTAAGGTGGATCTGATCGTGCAGAAGGCTATTATAGATAAGCAGTATGATATTATGCAGCTGAATGTGACATTATTTAAGTATACGAATGAAATTCTTGGAGTATAGGAGTAAGATTGATATGTGGGATGACATATATAAACCGAATTCTATTGGCAGTGAGGGAGGCACGATTATTGCAGATGAGGAATATAAAGAATCGTGTAGGATAACCTTGGAAAGATGTGAAAGATATGATGCAATTACATGTGGAGTATATGGATGTATGATGCATACAGCTTTTTATGATAAAAGTCATAGTCAGGAAGTATTTGATAATATGAAAAATGACTTGCAGGAATTCATAGATAAGGATACAACAGCGGATGAAGAAGATATTTTCTATGAAGAGTTTACAAGTAAATATTGATTTGTTCAAATTTTTACGTCGGTACTCACATAGTATCGGCGTTTGTTTTTTATCTTAAAAGTGTCGCCGGAACAGCGACCATATAAAGATGTCCTTCAATTATACTTATATTGTAACAAAGAAAGAGAGCTGCCGGAGCAATCCGGGGATTGGAGGCATATATGTACGGAGCGATTTTAGGAGATATTATTGGAAGCCCGTTTGAGTTTGACAGAGGTGATAAAACAAAGAACTTTGATTTGTTTAGTGAAGGCTGTGGCTTTACAGATGATTCTGTTATGACAATAGCAGTTGGAGAAGCTCTCATGGCAGTCGGACCGGAAGCTGCAGTAAAGGAAATTGAAGATGCGGTAGCATCCAATATGCAGGATTGGGGAAAAAGATATCCACATGCAGGTTATGGAGGAAGCTTCAGACATTGGCTTAAAGAAAATAATCCGAAGCCATACGGAAGCTATGGAAATGGTTCAGCCATGAGAGTGTCAGCTGCAGGCTGGCTTTATGATTCAATTGAAAGAACAAGAGAGGTAGCAAGAGCTAAGTATATTCAGATGACAAGGCTGGCTTATTTTTCTGGTAGTTATAATGATGCTTCTTGCAGAATGCTTCATAGCGTTCTGTAAAGGGCTTTTAGCCCAATTTTGCGAACACAATCAACATGCCAAAAAGAATAGGCATAATCAACCCACTTGGTCCTATGTCAAGATTTAGTACAAGTTAAAATGAGAAATTTCTCCCCATTTTAACCTGCCAGAAGCTCAGCCTCAGTGTTCGTTCTTTCATACACTTGTTCGAATTCGTTTGGCGACATATAGTTGCAATGGCTATGAATTCGTTTCGTATTGTAGAAAGCTTCCAGATATTCAAAAATCAACTGGTATGCTTGCTTATAATCACGGATTTTAAAGCGATTGAGCCATTCACGTTTGATAACAGAATGAAAGGATTCAATGCATGCATTATCCCACGGAAAAGCTTTCTTCGAATAACTGCGCTGCATATTTTCGGTTGCTTTTTTATATTCCTTTGCAACATATTGGCTGCCACGATCCGAATGGATAATTAATGGTTGATCGATATTTCGGCGAGCTTTGGCTTTGTTTATCGTATCAATCACGCAGGATACTTCCAGTGTTTTTGAAAGTGTCCAGGCTATGATTTTTCTGGAAAATAAATCCATAATACTGGTCAGATAGACAAATCCGTCTATTGTCCAGATGTAGGTGATATCCGAACACCAGACGGCATTCGGGCGGTCAGGATTAAACTGCTCATCGAGGATATTTTGTAATTCAGTGCTGAAATCAGAATCTTTTGTGGTAATTGTCCATGGCTTGCTCCACTGGGCACGGATTCCCATTTGACGCATATATGTACCAACAGTTCTTTCCGAAATGACTTCACCGGTTTTCCGCAATTCTACAGTGATTTTCGGAGCACCGTAGTTCTGCTTGGAATCATCATATATATCCTGTATTTTTGCTTTTACAGATTCACGGCGTTTTTCTGTATCAGAAGGCACGCGGTGGAGCCATGCACGATATCCTGAACGTGAGACACCTAAAAATTTCAACATTCCGGAGACGGAAAACCGGCGTCCAGCCTTTTGGGCAGCTTCCGTCTTCTCAGACACTTCGAGATAAATGGCTTCCGTCATTTTCCCAGAATGTTGATTGCTTTTTTTAATACATCAAGTGCATCTTGGGCATCACGTAATTCACGTCTGAGACGGGCGATTTCCTTCTGTTCATCGGATGCGTAATTACCAGAACCCCGAACAGGAATATCACCGGATTCCCGGAAGTCTTTCAGTCATTTTGTTAATGTGCTGTATCCGATGCCAAGATTTTCTGCACATCCACGTACTCCGAGATCTTTGTGATCCTGATAGTACTGGACTGCATCAAGTTTAAATTGTTTGTCATGTTGCTTTGCCATATGAGATCCTCCTTCAGCATGTCTCTATTGTATCATGCTTATGTGTATTTGGAATTTCTCATTTTGGCTTGTACTATTTATATTCTAGCACCAGAGTAGACAAAAATTGAATAAAGTTTACCGTCACTGGTGGCAATGGATCATGAACGAACCATAGTCACCTTTTTTGTTGCAGAAAATCAAATAAGAATGGAGGTTTATCATGAGAAAATATAAATTGTGGAGCAAAGAGTTGGAACTGACTTTCTGGATATCGAAAGAAGAATGTGAAAGAGGATATTTGAGAAGTAATGTTTTCGATATACGTCAGCTCTTTATGGTGTATAGAAGTTAAGTATTCTATATGAAACAAACTAAGGCAGTGTTTTTCAGCATTAAAAAGGGATGAAAAGGAGCTAAAATTGGAGTATAATAAAAATATATACTGAAAAATGACTATATTGCGTATTAATTGGAGAAATGATATTAGGATGATAGAAATTAAAGTATTGCAAGCACATCAAGGAGATTGTATATGGGTAAGATGTATATCTGAGAAAACAGTTAATATTGTTATTGATGCAGGTACTTCAACATTTAAAAAGGGTTTTAGAAATCTTGTAAAGGAAATCAACAACAAAAAAGAAAGAATTGATTTGTTAGTTTTTTCACATATAGATGATGATCATATAAAGGGATGTATTCAATATCTGCAGGAAAAAGGGGAAAAAATTATTGATAAAGTCTGGATTAACGGAAGCGGCAGTCGAGTATATTCTGATATGCAAGAACATTCAGTAAATAATGTATCAAATCTAGTTACTTTAATTATGGAAAAAAATATTCCGATAGAAACACCTATTCTAGAAGGAAAAGAATATGTGTTTTGTGGAGGAAGGATTAAAGTAATTGGTCCGACAAAGAATGAAATGTTAAAAGTAGCAACGAAGATAGAACATAGCAATCAGGTTACTGAACATGCGGGTTATAAATATGTAGGAAATATAATAGATGTCCAAGATAAATATCAACCAGATTTATCTGATTCAAACAAAGCATCAATTATCATGGTTGTTGAGTTTGAAAATAAAAAACTTCTTTTTACAGGTGACAGTACATCTGAAAATATTATTAAAGCCGTTGATAAATATTATCCAGGGGATGAGTTTGAAGTGGTAAAATTACCTCATCATGGAAGTCCACGCAATATATCTCGAGAACTAATACGGAGATTAAGTACAAACAAATTTATCATATCTACGAATAAAGCTTTAGAAAAGGTTGTTTTATTCCGTTTTGCTGAAGAAAGAAAAACTACGGAACTGTTGTGCAATTATGAGTGGTGGGCAACAGGATATTTCACGGAAGATGATATAAAAAAATATTTTGACACCAATAGAATCGTAATGAGATATATAGGAGAAGAAAAAATAATATTGTGATGAAGGAACAGATAGAAGAACTAAAAAGATACGCAGTTAGGTTAAAATCTGGAAACAATAATTTGGGTAGTGGAGTATTGTGGAAACCTAAACTGTGTCAGAAACATAAACTATATGTTTTTACAGCAGCGCATGTAATAAAAAATCATGAAGATATAAGGGTCGAATTTGAGCGTGATGGCAAAACGGTAGAGTTGCCTGCTGATGAATTTATCATATCAAATCAGTATCAAAAAGAAGGAGAATGGTGGGATGTGGCTATTATTCCTATAGATTATAATTATCAGGAACTTCCTAGGTATAGAGTTGCTGAATTAAGTTATGATTTGAATAAGATTTTAAAAAATCCCCAATTGATAATGGTAGGATTTCCGCAAGAGGGATATATAGATAAGTCTTTTAGATTATCTATGGATACACTGGAATGTGAGTATGAAGATGTTGATAAATCAATAGAGACTATAAAATATAAATTTGTGGTTCCTAATATTGATAATTCAGATAAAAATTTGGAGCTTGGAGGATTTTCAGGAGCTGGAATTTTTACACAAATTGACTCGGAAATTGTTTTGTTGGGAATACATAAAGGCGCATTAGGAGAAAATGCGGCGAGAGGAAATTTACTTGGAGCAACAGCTGATTTTATAAGAAAAATGTGTCATGAAAACAATTGTGATACTCCAGAAAAACCAGGGGAAGTTAATGGAAATCTTTTGGATCGAAAGCAGTTTTTTATAGATGAAATATTGAGCGATTTGGAAGAAGACGATTATGAGAAAGTGTCTATTTTGCTTGGAGATATATTAAAACAAGATATGGTGGAAATGATTAGCAGTGCTTTTTGCTATTATTGCGAAGAATGCGAATATAAAACAAACTATCATCGTTGTATATATTTTAGAGGCTTCTTACTGATACTAGCAGTTTTTTTGAAAATAGTTGATGAAGACACGAATTTGCTATCACCTCGAATAGGTAAAATGAATGAAATTCCCATATATTTTGTGTGTAGTGAAGGTAAAGGTGTTGCAAATAAAGATCAGCAGACGCAGTTAAAATTAAGTCATTTTATTTATGCTTTAAAATTGGAGAGAGATTTATCTTATAAATTAGAAGATGGTTGTATTATTGTATGGGGATCTGAGAGAACACCTAGAGATAATCAGAGAAAGTGTGGTTATTCGGAGTATAAAAATGTGTTAAGAGATATTACGCATATTCCGGGAAATGGGTTGGATATAACATGCGTTTTTTCAGAACCTAAACCAACAGTTATTATTCATATTAATGAAATCATAAATATGTTGCGTGAGGGAAAATTAAACCAATTAAAAGAAAATTTTGATAAATATATTGAGGAATTAGGGAAATGATAGAATATATTTGTATAGAAGATGAGGAAGAATTGAAGGATAACATTTCTGATAGTGGAAGTAAAGTAGTACACATGAAAAGAGAAGTTAATGGGTATTTTATCCATGTTATATGTTGCCAGTTTTCTGACGTAAAAGAGTTGGAAAACAATTGGGAAGAACTGGTGACTAATGTAGCCGATATAGTTCAGAAAAAGTTGAAAGAACTAATTGAAATATTTAATATATATATCATTTTCTTTCAGGTGGGAATCGATGAATTTGTGGTAGATAAAATAGAACAAAATAAATATTCTTCTAGAAAGTTAGTAATAAATCAAAAAATGCCAGAGGATAGGGACGAGTTAAAAAATATAATAAGTAGAAAATTATTCGAGCTTGATATAGAAAAGGATAATAGTAAGCCAAACTTTGTTATAAAAGAAATGGATTTTCTGAATGATAGTGAGAGCGAAAATCGTGAATTTGCCATGGAACAATATATTGAAAAGAGAGCTGAGGGGGAATATCAATGAAAAAGATTAGTAAAATTACCTTAGAGAATTTCAGAGTTTTTTCGGGGAAAAACGAAATAGATTTTAACAACTCTGATAAAAAGCCGGCGGATTTTGTTTGTATATATGGAAAGAATGGATTTGGAAAAACATCATTATTTGATGGTTTCGAATGGTTTTTTACAGGTGAAATTCACTTACTAGCAAAAGATTTAAAAAGTAATGTATCAAAATATATAGGAGATATTTTAAAATGTAAATATGCAAAAGATGGGGAGAAAGCAGGGGTTGGCATTCAATATTCTGATGGAGAAAACGGATATCGGACTGTTATTAGGAGAACAAATTCTGCCAATGATTATGGAAAGGGAAGTACAAATGGTGTCTGCAAAGAAATGATTGACAAAAAGCAGATTTTACCTCATAGCAAAATAGATAGCTTTGTATATGCAACTAAGCCATCAGATATGTATAACGAATGGGGAAATTTTTGGGATCCAGATAATAAACAGCGTGAAATTTTTGAGTCTGTTTATAATGTTTATAAAAAAATTTGCAATGAAATTAAGGATTATACTGAACAACTTGGAGAGTTAGAGAATAAGTTAAAACAATTGAATATAGAGCAGAAAGTTGGAGATTATAATAAATCTATGGAATCCTATAATCGTCTGTTGGTGAAAGGCATTCCTGATTTGCCATATATAGAGTATTTTAAAAATAATAAAATTAATATAAACAGCAACTTATTTAGCAAAAAAGCAGCGGAACAATTAAGTACTTATATATTAAATCAAAATTTGGTAAACAGTCAGTGTAAATTTTTGCAAGATTATTTCGAGGACTATCAGAATTTTATAGGCTTACAACAAGAGATGTCAAATAGGAAAAAGAGATGGGAGAGAATAATTTCTAAGTGCCAGAAAAAAAGAGAACTTCTATTACAGGCAGAAGATTTAGAAAACAAGGGAAAAAAATATATAGAGAGTAGAGATAAGCTTTTAGCGGAATTTGATAAGTCATGGTTTGATGATTATCAAAAATATATTAGAATAAAAACTAAATATCAGATTCTAAATGAACAATTAGAAAATAAAAGAGCAGAAATGAAAAAAGTCAGCAATCATATTGAGAATTTTAAAAAAAGTATAGAAAATTGTAGTCGAAAGAAGAATAGTGTGTTAATTAAATGTGAAGAATGGAAAAAACAAATTAAAGCACTAGACATACAGGAAAAATCCCTATTCAAAGAGGATACATTGAATAGTCTTAAAGAAAAGAAGGAAAAGGTTGATGAACAAAGACAAATATATGAAAAAGAATTGTTTTATTTGAATAAAGCATCTGTAGGAGAGTATGAGAAATTTATAGAATCATTAACTTCAGATGAGTTATTGCTATATCACTGGATAAAGGAATGGGATGAAAATGAAAAAAAACTTAAAGGTGTATTAAATGCTTCCAGATTAAAGGAAAGAGATGCAAAATATAGATATGAAACAATGCGGGAAAATGTCAATAGCTTGGACAATTTACTGACATTAGCTAAAAAAGAAATTCAAAAAAACGATACATGTATATGTCCGGTATGTAAGAGCAAGTTTGGTGATCAAAAAGAATTATTGGGCAAGATTGATATGTCTGTTCAGCGAGACACTTTATTAATGCTTAAAACACAATGGGACTCTGCTATTGAGATACTAAAAAAAGCGGAAGATGATTATAGAATGGGCTGTGAGGACATTAAAACATCAATAAATACCAAGGTATATACAATCGAACAGTTGATTGTTAGTTGCGAGCAAGAAAGTATTCGATATAAAAAAGAATGGAATGAAAAGCAGGAACTTATTCAGGAAGTTAAAGAAAAAAAAGAAAGATTGAAGCAAGCTGTAGATCAAGATATGGAGATAGATATTGGAAGGCTTTCGGTCGAATCTGTGGAAAATGCATGTGAAAAAAGTTTATCTATAATAGATCAGATGTTGATTGAAAATGAGAATAATATAAAGGAACAGCAAAAAAAACAAGAGAGTTTTTTGAAAGAAATTAAACAGAATGAGATTTTAGCAGATGAATTTAGAAAAGAAATAGAGGATTTTAGCAGTAATTCTTCCAATCTGCAAAAGCGGGAAATTATGGAGCAGAGAAAGATATTTTCATATGAGGAATTTCAAACAATAATTGAGGAATATAAGGACAAAATACAACAATGTGAGTCCGAAAAAAAAGAAGTACAAGACATGCTAAAAAAGTATAATATATATTATACGGATAATGTTGAAAAATACCGATCCCTCTTGGAAACAAAGAAAATTGAATCTGCAGATTGGGTAGAGCGTTATGAGCAATATAAGGAAAAGCTTTTTCAAAAGCAAAATATATCAAAGAAAACTATTACATTGTATCTGAAAAAGGTTGATTTTAATATTAATACAGCTCAAGAAAAACTAAAGATTTGGAATGAATGTATGAGCGATGTAATAGTAAAAGATTTTGTTAATGAATATAATCATATAATTGAAGAGAAGGTGGAACTACAGCAGAAGAGAACTTTTAGCGAAAATAAAGAAAAAATTGCAAAAGATATTTTTCAGACTGTGAGAACTCAGTTGGAGGAGCATATAAAGAAAGCATTTGGGGGTGTTACAATCAGTCAAATATATTCGAAAATAGAACCCCATAAGCGATTTACAAAATTACAATATAAAGTAAGTATTAACGACAATAGCGCTCCAGAACTGTATATGAAAGTGTCGAACAGCAAAAACGAAGATATTATGCCAGAATTGTTCTTCAGTTCTGCTCAACTGAATACTGTAGCATTAAGTGTATTTCTCGGTGGGGCATTGTCTGCTTCAAATCCAAAGGTTAATACTATTTTTATTGACGATCCAATAGGGCACTTTGATGACTTAAATGTACTTTCTTTTATTGATGTCCTGAGAACAATTATAAGTGAAACAGATTGGCAGATTATTATTTCTACGCATGAAGAAAGCTTTTACGAAATTATGAAGGTTAAGTTAAATCCAAAGTATTATAATTCAAAATTTTTGATATTTAAGGATGAAGGGAATGTTGAGGAAGATGTAAAGGTGTAAATTAGAATGTGTATATTTTTCAAAAATTATTAGGAAACATAGAAATAGACTTATGTGAGACCATTTTGGATGAACTATATAGAATTATTAAGAAATATATGCTGAGGTAAAAAATCGCACTTGCTAAACTGCAAGTGCGATACTTTTGTTAATATTATGAGTCCTACGCAGCTCCAGGACGGAACAACATATGACTCTAGTAATATTATACACCATATTTGAAAAATTATTCAGATAAATCATTAGAAAATTCTTCGCTGAAAATTCTTCGCTTAAAAGGCTTTCATCATCATTATCAGAAGTAGTAAATTTCTCGCTTACAGGATAGGAGAAGTTTTTGCCCATTTTCTGAAAGCCATATTCAAGATAATGTGATTTGGGGATGAAGTTTTTTTCCGTAAGATTATGTAGTTTGGTGAAAAGCGCTACAAGCCATTCCTGAAATTCTGTTTCTGGTTCTTTTTGGTCAAGCTCATTTTCGTAATAATGCCTCACGATACCAGCAAATATATCGGCAAATTGCACTGCAGGAGTTACAGCAGAGCTGACAAACAAGGGCATTTCTAATATGTGATGGAAAGAACGCCAAACTTCGTTTTGAAAAGAAAACCTGTAATTGCCTCAGCAATTTTTCGGTCAGCATCCTCATGTACCTCATCAAATATCATCATTGCTTTGCCATAGTGATGATGATTACAGTAAAACTCAACCTTTTTTAAAAGAAGGTAATACTGCTTCGGAAGATGATGTTCCGGAACAATAATTGGTTCATCTGGCTTGTCCATAATTACGGCAAAAATAGCAGCGTCATAAGAGGCAATGATGTCTACCATGTCCTCAACATATGCTTTATTATTTGTACGATTCTTGGTAATGGTCGCTTCACGAATAAGTTTTGTAGACTTTATTTCGTCCTGTTTTCCATAAATTGAATCTTTTAATTTGTATATCTGATTTGTGATCGGTTTAATATCATTCTCATGGATACAGACACCAAGCAGGATAGGATTCTTGGTTGAATCTGTAGGGCGAGGGTATCCACTTTCATCTATGAATGTAAGCATATAAATAGATTGCTCCTTTGTTAAGTAGTGAATTGATTATACTATAAAATGGGTTAACATACTGCCTAATTTATAGAGATTGTTGTCTGTTTTTTGTGTCTTGAGTAGTGGGCATATCTTTCCCAAGATACTGATTGAGATTTTCCAACTTTCGGTTCAGCTCACGCACTTCCTTTTCGCAATCCTTATAGGTGGAAGTCAGCTCGCTTTTCAGCTTCATCAGTTCCTGATATTCTGCTTTTAGCTTATCGACATTCAAGCCCTTTAAGTTTATGCCCGCCTGTTCAAGCATACGTCTTGCGCCGCCATAAAGAATAATCTGGCTTTCGTATCTGCGGAAATATGCGTCCGGGTTCTTGGCTTTTTTGTAGCCGATATGGTAGGAGAGGTTAGCTTTGTACTGCTGTGCATATTTGATGATTTCCGCAAGGTCTTTGATGCGGTGTTCCAGTTCCACCACGCACTGTTTTGCAGACTTTCCGGCTTCGGTTTTCACCGCAATTTTGTGTTCCAGTTCTGACAGGGAACCGACTTCATTATAGCTTTGTGCCGCGATCTTTAAATTCTCGATGGTAGCCCACCTTTGCAGTCCCGGACTGCTTCTAAATTTCTCGTCCGAGGTGTCAATGAGCCTGCGGGCAGAGTAATCTTTTTTCGGAATCACTGCCTTTCGTTCCCGTTTCTTTTCAATGCGTTCCCGGATACGCTCCTTTGTGTATTCCTTACCCAAAGACTTCGCACTGCCACGCACAAAACGCTCTTTATCCAGAGGGCGGAATGAGATGTATTTGGCAGCTCCTTCTTCAAAAGTTTCCCCTTTAATTTCATACCCTTTGGCTCTCATCAGAAGCAGAAATTCTTCATAAGTGGAAGCCGACTTGATACAGAAATTGATGTTCTTTCTAATCTGCGTTTTCCATGCAGAACCGTTCTGGTCGGACTGCCATTCTTTGTATTTTCTGCCACGCTGGGCACCCGGAATGATGACGGAAAGATTGTGCTCCTTGCATAGTTCATCACTCAGTTTCCGGATGTGGTAATAGGACTGTTTGCAGTCGTGATATTTGTTATGTTCGATGTTGTCAGCAGCGCAAAAAATGATGTGATTATGAACGTGCCCTTTATCAATATGGGTGGTAACAACATACGAATATTTTCCCTCTAAAAGTTTATCTGCAAGCTCCTTTCCAATGCGGTGTGCTTCTTCAAAACCAACCTCTCCCGGAGCAAAAGCCTGTATCAGATGATAGGCTTTGTTGGGGCTGTTTTCCCGGCAGTGGTCGAGAGTATATTTAAAGTCATAAGCTGCGGTTTCCAGAGAACAGGCATAAGAGGAAACAAAGTAAGCGCCTAGTTTCAGGGTGGATTTAAAATTATCACAAAATTTGCCATAATTATAGATGATAGATGCCAGCATTTTACTACAGTAT
>ERZ1673740.2137-NODE-2137-length-12054-cov-4.385199_pt1 | contig 12054 bp, 9 predicted proteins | sample MGYA00580221_ERZ1673740 | MGnify/ENA primary metagenome ERZ1673740 (study PRJEB41218, sample SAMN15661786) | gut metagenome | host: Homo sapiens | place: Canada: London | collected 2015-08-20/2019-03-30 | study: EMG produced TPA metagenomics assembly of...
ACAGATGTGTTGTTGTTGATAAACTTACACCGGTCAACATAAAGATGCAGGCAAATCTTTATGATAGAAGAAAAGGTCACATAAATGCGACCTATGCGGATAACTTATGTCTTCCTTTTGCTCTTCTGCTTGCTAATACTTTTCTTCCATTAGCTGTCTGCATTCTCTTTCTAAAACCATGAACCTTTGATCTTGATCTTTTCTTTGGCTGAAATGTCATCTTCATTACAAAACACCTCCTTTATTTCTACTTCTACGCATATAATCACGCATATCACATATTATATTAGCAAACGAGCAATTCGTCAAGTAAAATTCTTGATTTTAGATGAATTTAATAAAACCAGTGCTATTAGTTTTATAAACTCCGCTGGTACACAGATGTTTATATACCATGATAACTTTAAACATTCCAAAATAACAATATTTACCCATATATCCGATTAATATGAACACTGTTAATATTAACATTAAAATCACATCATTTAACACATTTTCAACAGTTTTATTCACAAGTTAATACTGTTAATCAAAAAAATTGTTTATATGTTGATTGTATCAATAACATATTATAATAGGAAGAAACTTTTTTATTTCTATTTCCACAATTAATATTCCACATTAATAATCAACATCATTAACATAGCTGTTTATATAGTGTAAAGTCCTATAAATACTGTATTTAAGAATGTTGATAAAATGTATGTTCGTCAAGAGTTATGAACAAAATGTGCACAATTTGTTGATAACTCTCCCTCTTTGCAACATACTTTCAACAGTTATCCACAAAGTTATTAACATTATCCACTTTTTTGCCGAAATTTCGTGTTTTTTTGTCTTTTTTAATAAATAACAAGTTATGCACAATTTTTGTTAATTTAGTGTTGATAACTGTTAATTAGTTATAAATTTCAGTTTTAACTTCATTTTCAACATTATTAACAACATATCAACAGTTTTTATTAACATCTATGCACTTTTGTTGATAATAACTTGTATTTTATGCCTTTTTGAGATAAAATGATTATATATGATGTGTTATTAGTGCCTATTTTATCTTTATTTAGATAGGTTATTAACATTTTGGAAATTTTTAAGAAATGAGGTACAAAGTCTTGGAAAATGAACTTTATGAAAGATGGGACGAAATCCTTGAGCGGATGAAAGTGGATTTTGATATTTCTGATGTATCCTATCGTACTTTCATTAAAAAATTAAGTTTGTATGGCGTAAAAGACAATACTATTACCATATTAATAGATGATACAAGCATTGGAAGCAACAGCAAACAGTTTATTGAACAGAAATACAACACTTTTCTTTCTGTTGCGATTGAAGAAGTTACTAATGTTCATTATGAACTTACCTACATTTCTTTAACTGAGCTTGATGCCAAAAATTCCACTAATATGCCTGAAAAAGAAGAAAAAAAAGTGAGGTTGAACCCATCCATTAACCCAAACTACACCTTTGACACTTTTATTGTCGGCGACAACAATGACTATGCCCATGCTGCATCTTTGAAAGTAGCCGAAGAACCCGGTGATACTTACAACCCTCTTTTTATATATGGAGGTGCCGGACTCGGTAAAACCCATCTGATGCACGCCATCGCCAACTATATTTTGGAGCACGACAAGACCAAAAAGGTCGTTTATGTTACAAGCGAAACTTTTACAAACGAAATAGTTGATGCCGTTCGAGACAGCAAAAATGAACATTCCACAGCACGACAGGATTTTAGAAATAAATATAGAACGGTTGATGTACTCCTTATAGATGATATTCAGTTTATTGAAGGAAAAGAAGCTACGCAGCTTGAATTTTTCCATACATTTAATCATCTTCATGGTTTAGGAAAACAAATTATCATATCCAGCGATAAACATCCTTCTACAATGACTACGCTAGAAGAACGTCTTCGTTCCCGTTTTGAGATGGGACTTACTGTTGATATAAAAACGCCTACCTATGAGACAAGAATGGCGATTCTCCGCAAAAAAGTCATCGAGGAAAATATTGCTATAGACGATTCTATATTAGATTACATTGCTTCTAATATAATATCAAACATACGAGAGTTACAGGGTGCCATAAATAAAGTAATCTCTTTTTCAAACCTATGCGGCAAAGAAGTCACAATGGAACTTGCCAAAGAAGCTTTGTCAGATATGATAAATCCGAATATGAAACGACAAATAACCATTGATTATATTACCGAGACTGTTGCAGATCATTTTGGAATTACAGTTAAAGACCTTATGTCTACTAAGCGTAATTCAAATATTGCATTTCCTCGTCATATCTGTATGTATTTATGCCGCCAGCTTACAAGCAGTCCGCTTGCAGAAATTGGTAATAAACTTGGCAACAGACATCATTCTACTATACTTCATGGTATTGAAATAATAGAGAAGAAATTAAATGATCCGGACAACAATGAGGACCTTATAAAAACTCTTGATGTCCTGAATAAGAAAATTGACCCTCAATGATCTTTTAATTAAGTTTTACTTTATATAAGTAATAACATTTACAGTTTATATCCGACTATGGATGTAATCTGTGTATTTTTGTTGATATAAAATTGACATATCGACAATTTTTGTTGATACAGATTAACATTTCCCCAATTTTCACTTTTGTAATTGTGGATAATTTAGCAGTTATCAACATCAATTCAGATTTTGTTAAGATAGTTATCCATACTGACTAATTCAGTATCCACAGTGGTTTGAGGTACTTTTCAACTTATCAACACCCCCTACTGCTGCTACTGCTGAATTTACTATTATTATTTTTTATTTTTTTTCTAAAAAAGTTTTGAAGGGAGTTATACACAATGAACATCATTTGTGATAAAAGTAAATTACTCGACGGTATAAATATTGTTCTTAAAGCTATTCCGGGGAAATCAACTATGGCAATCTTAGAATGTCTTGTTATTGAAGCTGAGAATAATATTATTAAGCTTATTGCCAATGACCTTGAGATTGGTATTGAAACTGTAATTGAAGGTCAAATTGTTGAAGAAGGTAATGTTGCTATAGGAGCAAAAGTATTTTCAGACATTATTCGTAAATTACCATCTGAGCAGGTAGAGATTAGTGTTAATGAAAACTATCAATTATTTATTAAATGTGGAAAGGCAAAGTTCAATATTGCAGCTAAACCTACAGATGAATTTCCATACCTCCCACAGATTGTTAAAGAAAAACATGTAGAAATATCTCAATTTACGCTTAAAGATATTATCAGACAGACTGTCTTTAGTATTTCTGATAATGAAAATACTAAAGTTATGACAGGCGAATTATTTGAGATTACTGCTAATAAATTAAAGGTTGTTTCTCTTGATGGACATAGAATATCTATAAGAAATGTTGAGTTAAACAACTCCTATGACAATATCAGCGTTATTATTCCTGGTAAAACGCTCATTGAGATTAACAAGATTCTTAATGGAGGTGTTGATGATATTGTTAAGATTTATTTTACGGACAAGCATATACTTTTTGAATTTGAAAATACAGTAGTTCTCTCAAGACTTATAGAGGGGGAGTATTATAAAATAGATAAGATGCTTTCAAGTGATTATGAAACTAAGATTACTGTAAATAAAAAAGAAATGCTCGACAGTATTGACAGAACAACTCTTCTCATGAAGGAATCTGAAAAGAAACCTGTTATTATTGATATAAAGGACAATAGTATGGGACTTGCAATGAATTCGTCTATTGGTTCTATGGATGAAGAAATAGATGCAGTTAAGGAAGGTAAAGATATTCTTATCGGCTTTAATCCACGATTCTTAATTGATGCATTAAGGGTTATAGATGATGAGGAGATTACGCTTTATATGATAAACCCAAAAGCTCCGTGCTTTATAAGAGATAAGGATGAAAGCTATATTTATCTTATATTACCTGTTAATTTTAATTAAAATGATTGGAGGCTGAAATGGAAGCAATAGAGATTAGTGATGAATTTATAAAACTTGGTCAGGCTCTTAAACTTGCAAATCTTGTATCATCAGGTGTTGAAGCAAAGATAGTCGTTCAAAATGGTGAGGTTAAAGTTAATGGCGAAGTTGATACAAGAAGGGGAAGAAAACTTTATCCTCAGGATGTATTTGAGTATGACGGAAAGCAAGTTACTGTTATCGGGGAGTAAGGTGGAATGTTATGAAGATTGATTCAATAGAGGTGGGAAATTTTAGAAATTATGATTCTGCCAGACTTGATTTTCATGAGCATACTAATATTTTGTATGGTGACAATGCTCAGGGAAAAACCAACATACTGGAATCTGTCTTTGTAGCCGGGACTACCAAATCTCATAAGGGAAGTAATGATAAGGAACTCATAAAAATAGGCTGTGACGAAGCTCATATCCGTATGTTTATAACCAAGCGTGGAGTGTCACACCGTATAGATATGCATCTTAGAAAAAATAAGGCGAAGGGAATTGCGATTGACGGAATACCTATCAGACGGTCAAGTGAGCTGTTAGGCATGGTAAATATCATCTTTTTTTCACCCGAGGATTTAAAAATAGTCAAGAATGGACCGTCAGAGAGGAGAAAATTTGTAAATCTCGAATTGTCACAGCTTGACAATGTATATCTTTATGATCTTGGAGAATACAATAAAGTGCTTCACCAGCGAAACAAGCTTTTAAAACAGATGATTTATGAGCCGTCACTTATTGATACGCTTGATATATGGGACGAACAGCTTGTAAATTATGGTATTAGGATAATAAAAACCCGTACAAAATTTTTACAGATGCTTTCTGAGATTGTGACTAAATACAATTCAAGGCTGACCGGCGGAAAAGAGAGGGTTGAAGTTTTTTATGAGCCGGATGTATCATGGGAAAATTTTGCAGACAAGCTTAAGCAGACAAGAAAAAAGGATTTGCATTTTTGTAATACAGGTGTTGGACCTCACAGAGATGATATATGTTTCATGAATGGAGATATAGATATTCGCAGATTTGGTTCGCAGGGACAGCAAAGAACTTGTGCCTTGTCTTTAAAACTTGCGGAGATAGAACTTGTAAAAAAGATAATAGGTGATACACCTGTATTATTACTTGATGATGTGTTGTCAGAGCTTGACAGGAACAGACAAAATTTTTTGATGGAGAGCATAAGTGACATACAGACGATAGTTACTTGTACCGGACTTGAAGAATTTATAGACAAAAGTCTTGCTTTAGACAGAATTTTTAAAGTGACAGATGGTACAGTAAAGATAGAAAAATAAAGTGGAGAGTATTTAGAAGTAATGCAGTTAGCAGGAAATGGAGGAAAAGATGGGAACAGAAGTTAATGGTGAATACGGTGCAGACCAGATTCAGATATTAGAGGGACTTGAGGCTGTGCGTAAAAGACCTGGTATGTATATTGGAAGTACATCTGTAAGAGGACTTCATCATCTGGTCTATGAGATAGTAGATAATTCGGTTGATGAGGCGCTGGCTGGATATTGTACGGAGATAGAGGTATCAATAAATGAGGATAATTCCATCTGTGTAAAGGACAATGGTCGTGGAATTCCTGTAGGTATAAACAAAAAAGCAGGACTGCCTGCGGTAGAAGTTGTATTTACAATCCTTCATGCCGGAGGTAAGTTCGGAGGCGGTGGATACAAAGTATCAGGTGGTCTCCACGGTGTAGGAGCATCTGTTGTAAATGCTTTGTCGGAATGGCTTGAGGTTACGATTCACAAGGACGGAAAAATGTATAAGCAGAGATATGAGCGTGGAAAAGTAATGTATCCGCTCAAAGTGGTCGGAGATACGACAAAGAGAGGAACAGAGGTTGTATTTTTACCTGACAAAGAAATTTTTGAAGAAACTGTTTTTGATTTTGATACGCTCAGGCAGAGACTTCGTGAGATGGCATTTCTTACAAAGGGAATAAAGATAATACTTATAGATAAAAGACTTGAAGAGCCTAAGATAAGAGCTTTTCACTATGAGGGCGGTATTAAGGAGTATGTTGACTATTTAAATAAAAGTCAGACACCAATCTATGATGATGTTATCTACTGTGAGGGAATTAAAAACAACATATATGTTGAAGTTGCAATGCAGCACAATGATTCATATACAGAAAGTACATACAGCTTTGTAAATAATATCACGACACCTGAGGGAGGAACACATCTTACAGGCTTTAGAAATGCCCTTACAAAGTGCTTTAACGATTATGCGAGAACAAACAAACTTCTCAAAGACAGCGAGCCTAATCTTGCCGGTGAGGATATTAGAGAGGGACTTGCAGCAATCGTCAGCATAAAGATTTCTGAACCTCAGTTTGAAGGTCAGACTAAACAGAAACTTGGAAACAGTGAGGCGAGAGGTGCTGTTGAGAGTGTAATGAGTGAACAGCTTACCTACTTCCTTGAGCAAAATCCTCAGATTGCAAAGATTATCTGTGACAAAGCTATACTTGCACAGAGAGCAAGGGATGCCGCGAGAAAGGCAAGAGATCTTACAAGAAGAAAGACTGCACTTGAAAGCACAAGTCTTCCGGGAAAACTTGCAGATTGCAGTGATAAAGACCCAAAGAATTGCGAGATTTACATAGTCGAGGGAGATTCAGCCGGTGGAAGTGCAAAGACTGCAAGAAACAGGGCAACACAAGCGATACTTCCGCTTCGTGGTAAGATATTGAATGTTGAGAAATCAAGACTTGACAAGATTCTTGTAAACAATGAAATAAAGGCAATGATAACAGCATTTGGTACAGGTATCGGGGAGGATTTTGACATATCAAAGCTAAGATATGATAAAATAGTCATAATGACTGATGCCGATGTAGACGGTGCTCATATTGCAACACTTATGCTTACATTCCTTTACAGATTTATGCCTGAACTTATCAAGCAGGGACATGTATATCTTGCACAGCCGCCTCTTTACAAAGTAGAGAGAAACAAGGTCGTGCGCTATGCTTATGATGACAATGAGCTTGCACAGATACTTGCAGAGATAGGACGAGACAGCAATAACAAGATACAGCGTTACAAAGGTCTTGGAGAGATGGATGCAGAGCAGCTCTGGGATACAACAATGGACCCTGAAAAGAGAATACTTCTCCGTGTAAACATGGACAATGATTCTGAGGCGGAAATGAATGTAGTATTTAATACATTGATGGGCGACAAAGTAGAGCCGCGCCGTCAGTTCATTGAGGAAAATGCTAAGTATGTAAGAAATTTAGATATATAGCGTAAAAATCAATATATTCAGGATTTGTGCTTTGCACAAACTTGTTGTGTGCAAAACAGCACAGGATTAGTATGAAAATCAGCAAAATGCAGAAATGAGGATGAAAATGGACGAAAATATCTTTGATAAGATTAATGAAGTTGACCTTAAAAAGACCATGGAGACCTCATACATAGATTACGCAATGTCGGTAATAGCTGCGAGAGCTTTACCGGATGTAAGGGACGGTCTAAAGCCTGTTCAAAGGCGTATTATGTATGCCATGATAGAATTAAATAACGGACCTGACAAGCCACACCGTAAATGTGCCCGTATTGTCGGTGATACTATGGGTAAATATCATCCACACGGTGACAGCTCTATTTATGGAGCACTTGTAAATCTTGCTCAGGACTGGTCTACAAGATACCCTCTTGTTGACGGACATGGAAACTTCGGCTCAGTTGACGGTGACGGGGCAGCAGCCATGCGTTACACTGAGGCAAGACTCAGCAAGATTTCAATAGAGATGCTTAGAGACATCAAGAAAGATACTGTTGATTTTATACCGAACTTCGATGAAACTGAAAAAGAGCCCGTTGTACTTCCGTCAAGATTTCCGAATCTTCTTGTAAACGGAACAAGTGGTATCGCAGTAGGTATGGCAACAAATATCCCGCCTCACAATCTCCGTGAGGTTATTGACGGTGTCGTAAAGATAATAGACAATTATGAGATAGACAAAAAAACTGAGATAGAAGAATTATTAAAAATAATAAAAGGACCTGATTTCCCAACGGGAGCAGAGATACTTGGTACAAGCGGCATTGAGCAGGCTTACAGAACAGGAAGGGGCAAGATAAGAGTTCGTGCTGTTTCAAACATAGAGCCTATGGAAAACGGCAAAAACAGAATTGTTGTGACTGAACTTCCGTACATGGTAAATAAGGCAAAACTCATAGAAAAAATATCCGAGCTTCACAGGGATAAGAGAGTTGACGGAATAACAGACCTTAGAGATGAGACAAGCCGAGAGGGTATGCGTATTTGTATCGAGCTTAGGCGAGATGTAAATCCAAACATAGTTCTTAACCAGCTTTATAAGCATACCCAGTTACAGGACACATTTGGTGTTATCATGCTTGCACTTGTAAATAATGAGCCTGTCGTAATGAACCTTTTGCAGATGCTTCAGTATTATCTGAAACATCAGGAGGAAGTCGTTACCAGAAGGACGCAGTATGACTTAAACAAGGCTGAGGAAAGAGCACATATCGTAGAGGGACTGCTTATTGCCCTCGACAACATAGACGAGGTAATACAGCTTATAAGAGCATCAAAAACGGCAGCAGAGGCAAAAGAAAAGCTTATGGAGAGATTTTCTCTGTCTGAACCGCAGGCAAACTCCATTGTCGAGATGCGTCTTCGTGCACTCACAGGTCTGGAAAGAGAAAAACTTGAAAATGAGTATGCAGAATTAAAGAAAGTAATTGAAGAATACAGAGCAATCCTTGCAGACCGCAAGGTATTACTTGGTGTTGTCAAAAAAGAGATTATTGAAATCCGTGACAAATACGGTGATGACAGAAGAACATCTATCGGATATGATGAATTTGACATATCAATGGAAGACCTCATACCAAACGAAAATACGGTCATCACAATGACAAAACTCGGATATATCAAGCGTATGTCAGTAGACAACTTTAAGAGTCAGCACCGTGGCGGTAAGGGCATAAAGGGAATGCAGACGATAGATGATGATTACATCGAAAATATGCTTATGACAACGACACACCACTATATAATGTTCTTTACAAACAAAGGAAGAATGTATAGGCTTAAGGTGTATCAGATACCTGAATGTGGCCGTACGGCGAGAGGAACAGCAATAATCAACCTTATTCAGCTAATGCCAGAAGAGAAGATAACAGCGGTTATAACGCTCCGTGATTATGACGAAAATAAATATCTCTTTATGGCAACAAAGAAAGGTATTGTAAAGAAAACATCCATAATGGAATATGCCAATATTAGAAAATCAGGACTTCAGGCGATAAATCTCAGGGATGACGATGATCTGATAGAAGTTAAAGTCACTGACAACACAAAGGACATCTTCCTTGTCACAAAGCATGGTCAGTGTATCAGATTTGATGAAAATGATGTAAGAACGACAGGACGAGTATCTATGGGTGTTATAGGTATGAATCTTTCATATGATGATGAAGTAGTCGCAATGCAGTTAAATACCCAGGGAACGCATATGCTTATCGTATCAGAGTACGGAATGGGCAAGAGAACGGATATAGATGAATTTACCGTACAGCACCGTGGCGGAAAAGGAATTAAGTGCTATAAGATTACCGAAAAGACAGGTAATGTAGTTGCAGCCAAAGCCGTAAATGAAGATACAGAAGTTATGATTATCAATACAGAGGGTATAATCATACAGCTTATGGTAAGTGAAGTGTCAGTTCTTGGGCGTATCACATCGGGCGTAAAGATGATCGAGATGGATTCGGAAAATAAAGAAGTCGTTGTAGCAAGTATGACTCGTGTAAGAGAAACAATTCCTGAAGAAGTTGAGAATGGTCTTATCGAGGAAGATGAAATAAAATAATAAATCTTATTAGCCCGGTTTAATATGACCGGGCTATATTGAAATATATTAAAAAGATTTAATCTAAGAAAGAGGGATAAAATGAGAGAAGTTTCAACAGATGAAATCACAAAGAACATTAAGGAAATGTGTATAGAAGCGAACTATATACTTTCGGATGATGTAAAAAATAAAATAATAAATTCGGCAGCAGTCGAAAATTCAGAAATTGGAAAAAAAATATTGAGCCAGCTTGAAGAAAACATGGAAATTGCTGAAAGGGAGCAGATTCCAATATGTCAGGACACAGGTATGGCAGTCGTATTTATAAAAATCGGTCAGGAAGTACATATAACAGGCGGAAGTCTTGAGGATGCCATAAATCAGGGTGTCAGAGAGGGATATACAGAGGGATATCTGAGAAAGTCAGTAGTAAAAGACCCGCTTATAAGAGAAAACACAAAAGACAACACACCTGCAATAATACATTATGAGATAACTCCGGGTGACAAAGTAGAGATAACCGTTGCACCAAAAGGATTTGGAAGCGAAAATATGAGCAGGGTATGTATGTTAAAGCCAGCCGATGGCATAGAGGGGGTTAAAAATGCCGTTATAGAGACAGTAAAACTTGCAGGACCAAATGCGTGCCCTCCTGTGGTGGTCGGAGTGGGAATAGGCGGAACATTTGAGAAATGTGCAATGCTTGCCAAAAAAGCACTCACAAGAGATATAAACAGTGAAAGCAGCATAGAATATGTCGCAGAACTTGAAAAGGAACTTTTAGACGAGATAAACAATCTTAATATAGGACCAGGTGGACTTGGGGGTAAGATAACGGCACTCGGTGTAAATATCGAGACTTACCCGACACATATAGCGGGACTTCCTGTTGCCATAAATATGTGCTGTCATGTAAACCGTCATAAAAAGAGAATATTGTAAAAATTATAAATTTTCACACCTGAAATTTATGGCTTACATATGCTATGCACAAAAAATATTGCAAAAATGTGATTCATAAGTATTGTATATAAGGGCTTGAAATTTGTTTCTGAGCAAAAAAATGCTTTTATGGCAGATGGAAATTTGAGATTGACCGTGCCAAAAGCAAGAAATATTTTAATGTTAAAAGTCAGGAAAATTGAGTTTTAGAAAAAATAATTAAACGAAATATAAGGAAATGAGGGATAAAATGGACAGATATATAAATGCACCAATAGATAATGAAATTGTAAATTCATTAAAAGCAGGAGATTGTGTATATATAACGGGAACAATCTATACTGCGAGAGATGCGGCACATAAGAGAATGTATGAAGCAATAAAAAATGGTGAGAACATACCATTTGAACTTAAGAATAACATAATTTATTATCTCGGACCATCTCCGGCGAGAGAAGGACAGGTCATAGGCTCAGCAGGACCAACTACAAGCAGCCGAATGGACAAATATACACCATTGCTGCTTGAGCATGGATTAAAGGGAATGATTGGCAAAGGAAAGCGTTCAGATAATGTCATAGAATCAATGCATAAGAATAATGCAGTATATTTTGCAGCAATAGGTGGGGCCGGTGCATTATTATCAAAATGCATAAAAAAAGCGGAAGTAATAGCATATGATGATCTTGGAACAGAAGCTATAAGAAAACTCGAAGTAGAAAATCTGCCGGCAATAGTTGTAATAGATAATAAAAAGAATAATATGTATGAGTCACATAAATAGTTATCATGTTGTAAAGTAAAATGTTATATAAGCTCAAAAAGGGCAAATAAAAAATAAAAAAAATAAAAAAAGTGATTGACAAGTAGTTATAAAATTGATATACTAGGTATTGCTCAGCGGAAAAACGCTGAATGGAGAAATACTCAAGAGGCTGAAGAGGCGCCCCTGCTAAGGGTGTAGGTCGTTCACGCGGCGCGAGGGTTCAAATCCCTCTTTCTCCGTTGTGGTTTATTCCACTAAGTTTCAATTTATTGGACGGTCGTGAGACGAGATACAAAAGATTGAAAAAAAGTTCTTGACAATGTCGAAAAGATGTTGTAAAATACATATCGCTGTCGCAAAAAGCGATAAGAAACAAAGTGCGAAAGCATAAAGTTTCTTGTTGGTGCGAAAGCAGGGAATCAAAAAGATTTCCAAGATTTTGTTTTTTGAAAGATTTCAAAAAACAAAATAAAAAAGTTCTTGACAAGCTAAAGCAAAAGTGATAAGATATATATCGCTG
>ERZ1673740.2140-NODE-2140-length-12046-cov-25.184722_pt1 | contig 12046 bp, 10 predicted proteins | sample MGYA00580221_ERZ1673740 | MGnify/ENA primary metagenome ERZ1673740 (study PRJEB41218, sample SAMN15661786) | gut metagenome | host: Homo sapiens | place: Canada: London | collected 2015-08-20/2019-03-30 | study: EMG produced TPA metagenomics assembly of...
ACGATATTAAAAGAAAGGGAACATGTGATAATTAACTTCCTAATTATCATACAAGGTCAAAATGATTAATAAGGAAGAATTAATTAATGAGTATTCCCAGATGGCATATAAAGGAGAAGCTGCGTTATTTGTTGGTGCGGGAATTTCTATTCCATATGGTCTACCTGATTTTCAGGGGTTAATTAAGGAACTAGCGAGGGGAACTATAGATCTTGAGATAACACCAGAACTAAATTATCCTCAAATTGCGCAGTTTATTTGTAATGAAAAGTTGGGAAAAAAAGAAATAAAATATAAAATAAATCAACGTATTTGAAATCTATTGCAAACTCAAGTATCTCAACAATATGGACAACAAATTTTGATAAATTAATTGAACAGAGTATCAGCTTCTCTGGCAGAAACTATGATGTTAGAAATGAAGAAGAGCATTTTAAGTATTATAGTAGCAGGAATAATGTTGAAATACTAAAAATACATGGAGATATAATATCAAGTGATATTGTTATCACACAATCTGATTATGAAGATTTTAATATTAATCATAGAATAGCGATTAGTCGATTAGAGAAAGATTTACTTTCGAAATCATTTCTATTTATAGGGTACAGTTATAAAGACCCTAATATAAAGACTATTGTAAACACGGTAAAGCAGTTGCTGAATAGCAAATTTGTTTATAAACATTATATGATACTTGAACAACCAAAAGATACTAATGAATCTAAATTGCAAAAGCTATGGATAAAAGATATGGAGCGCTATGGCATATATGTGTATGAGTATCAGTATGGAAATTATAAAGAATTAGAAAGTATACTTGCTAAAGTGTCAAAAAAATCTAAAGGTCGAAGTGTGTTTGTAACAGGAAGTCACTTGAATAATCATAATACCATTGCAGCTGAGGTTGGGCGTGAATTATTTCATATAAATAATTTGATTTTGAAATATGGTCACTCAAAAGGAATTGGTAGTATAGTATGTAACAATTTTGTTCAGAAATGTATTTCTAATAATGTTGATATAGGTAAACGAATAGAGATATATGCAAATCCATATTCGTTTTGTGATGACTGGGATAATAAAGACTTTTTATTGGGAGCATTGGAAGAAATGCGAAAGGACATTTTAGAAAATGTTCAAATTTTGATTGCATTTCCAGGAGGAAAAGGTACAAAACTAGAAATTGAAATGGCTTTAAAACGTGGAGTAGTTGTAATTCCAGTGATGGGGGAAAGAGATAAGGAATTTAAAGAGTATATCTTTAAAAATTTACAATTGATAGAACAATTAAGACAATATTCTGTAGAATATATTAATAAATTAGAATGTAATCAAGTGAAAGTTGCTGATATTATAAATTGTGTAAGGGTGATATTAAATGATTAATTACACGGTCTCCTGGGGGAAAAAGAAGATATGTGTTGGAGGACAGGCACCAATACTAATAAATCAATTGGTTGGATGTAATGGTACTTCAGGGGTTAGAGAATGTATTGAAAAAATTGAAATGTGGGAACTGGATAATGAGAGCCCCGATATTATTACAGATGTGAGTCTGAGAAACGATAATGAGAAAAAAATATGGGAATATGCGGTTGAGAAGGAACAATATATTGTTGGGACGGTTCCAATATATACATGTTGTTCAAAAACAAATATTGAAAAAAATTAACTTTTAGAAGTAATTGAAAAACAATTGCAATCAGGGGTTAGAATTATCACAATACACATAACCCCTGAAATAGAGATTATTAATTTGGCACAGAAGAGAATTGTTCCAATTACATCTCGTGGAGGTGGAATAGTTGTTAAAGATTTTTTATTAGGGAAGAAAGAACAAAATGTATATGTTCGTGCAATTGATGAAATTATTTCATTGTGTATTAAATATAATTCTGTAATAAGTATTGGTACTACATTTAGACCAGCAAATATAATTGATTCTTTGGATGAAGCACAGATACTTGAAATAGAAAAGCAGCAATATTGGGCAAAATATATTACGGAAAGAGGAGTTAGAGTATTAATAGAAATGCCAGGTCACATGCCTCCAAAAAAAATAGAGGTTTTGAATCATATTTTAGAGAATAATGATTATCCTATTATGCCATTGGGACCAGTGGTAACAGATGTTGGGATAGGTATGGACCATATAACATCTTCGATAGGATTGACTTTAATGGGGCTAAAAAATAATGTTCAAATAATTGCAGCAATGACATCAGAAGAGCATACAGGAAAAATTCCATCCATTGATTCAACTAGAGAGGCTGTGAAGATAGCTCGTCTGGTTGCACATATTATAGATATGTCAAGATTTGAGGATTATACAAAGGATTATGAGTATGCAATTAAAAGGAAAACTAGTTGTGTAATTGGTCATGAAGAAAGTGGTTGTGAGCGGTGTGGAAGATGGTGTCCATTAAGAATGACATTTTAGATCACAGTAGAAAGGTGTTGAAACTATAAACACAGAAAAGAGATGAGAGCATATGCGTTGGTTTTGGATTGGGTTTATTGGCATTTATATAGTTCTATTGTTTTTAATTTTTATAATGAAGGAGTCAAACAAATTAATTTCAAGTATATTGGAAAGAGGTAAAACAGTTGTGTGTACAATTCTATTTACTTGGTTTGTTTTTCTATTTACCTTGTTGTATTCAATAGTTGCAATAGTAACAGAAAATATTGTAGTAAATGCGTTACTTTGTGCGATTTTTCTTGTGTTTTCTTGGTTTATAGAAGAAAAATTATATCAATTGCTGACAGGAGAAAACGGTTGTGAAGAGGAAAAAACTAAAATTTTGACAAAAGAAGATAAAAATTTATGCGCTCTTTTTGCTTTAATTGGTGTTATTTTATCAAGTATAGTGTTATTTTGTGAGGATGGAAATTCGGAGCACTTTATTTTGATTAGTATGGCTGTTAGTGTTTGGATGGGCACATATATTCCAGTGTCAGAGGTATACAAAGGTACATCAATAAAAAAAATAGTATGTATTATAAAAAAAGAGTTTAAAAATGAAAAAGTGTCTGTACGGATTTCAACAATAGGATCTTCTATTATAGTAACAATTTTGGCTTCCAAAAATGAAGTAATTTTTAAAGTTAACGAATTGGTCAATAAATTTGGAGGAGGTATTGCTTGCGGGTCTATAGTGTTGATTGTAATTTTGATAGTTGTTGCACTATGTAAAAAAGAATAAGTAGGTAAGGTAAGTGTACCTAGAAATAAGATAAATTATTGCATTAGCACGAGAGAATTTTGTGATGATGGAACGGACATAGTAGATTTGATGTCCTGTTTTACAAAAAGAAGTAAAAACCCGAAATTCCATGTATTTATTCGTAGAATGAAGAAGGGTCTCTATATCATGTGTGAAGTAATGCAGTCAAGATTTAGTACAAGTTAAAATGAAAAATTTCTCCTCATTTTAACTTGCCAGAAGCTCCGCTTTAGTGTGTGTTCTTTCATATAGATGCGTATTGTTAATCTGCTTGACCATCGCCCAAGCGAAGAAATGTCAGATGACCAGATGGAAGCACTAACGCCGTGGAGCGAAGAGGTTCAGGCTGTCTGTAAAAACTAAAATAGAGTAAAACGCTTGCATCTAGCAAAAAGCTGCAAGCGTTATTTAATAATCTAGCACTCTTTTCATAACAAGGGTTATACGGAGAAGCAGTGGGGGCGCGATTGCAAGGATCTTCCGGCTTTTATTATTAAGCGACTGCCGGTTCGACTGACGTTTGATAACAATTATTTTAATGCTTTGTATCAGGGGATTCCGGTGGGCGGCTATACGAAGATGGTTGCCAATATGCTGGATGGAATTGAAGTGCGTTTGGATACGGATTATTTCGAGAATAAGACAAAGCTGGATGCTTTGGCGGATAAGATTGTTTATACAGGGGCGATTGATGCTTACTTTGAATACCAATTGGGTGCTTTGGAGTATCGTTCTGTACGCTTTGAGACGGAAGTGCTGGACAAACCGAATTTTCAGGGAAATGCGGCGGTGAATTATACGGATCGCGAGACGCCGTGGACGAGGATCATCGAGCACAAGTGGTTTGAGTTTGGCAAGGATGATGCCGGAAATGATATTCCGAAGACGGTGATCAGCAGAGAATACAGTTCGGAGTGGAAGGTCGGTGATGAGCCGTACTATCCGGTGAATGATGAAAAGAATGGTGCACTGTATCAGGAATAAATATAAGAAGCTGGCACACAAGGAGCAGAAGGTAATCTTTGGCAGACGGTTGGGCGAGTATAAGTATTATGATATGGATGCTGTGATTGCTTCGGCGTTGGAGCTGGCAGAGAAGGAAGTGGCGTAGCTATTTGATAAGATAAGAGAAAAATGGTGGTCGGTATGAACTAGCATTTTTGTGAGACACTCTAAAAAACACGAAAAAACTAATTCAAGTGGGATGATATCATTCACAACAGTTTAGGATGTATGATCGGGCGCATGATTGGCGGATATATAACCGCTAGGCTCATCTAAAATAAAAAACCCTATCTATTCGGGACAGAGCATTTATAGATGAAAGAGATTATTTGGCAGGCGTCGCGGCTCCTGCATCTCTTTTAACCCATAGGGTGCGTGGTTGCAACGAAATTTACCACCTCAAATAATCTCTTTACTATCTTATACGTATTATAGCTTAATTATGCTTTTTTGTAAATAACATCCTTGTTACGCAAGTAGTTATTCAGCCTCTTTTCGGTTATTTTCCAACTGGTAATTACAGAATTTTTATAATCCTTATTATCATCAGAAGTTATGATTTTAAGAGCCAAAAGAGAACTTTTTTCGTCATTTTGGATTTTTTTAACAACCAAACCAGTATTGGGATGCTTGTCCCTAAAAATATAATCCGGATCATCTAATATTTCTCTTACATAATGCATCGTGTCTATGTATGCTTCTGGATGCCTTTCACGAATATGCATCATTTGTTCTTCTGTAATAATTACCTCGTCGGCTATGTGATTATTGGAAATGCAATCATAAATATTCCAGTCCAGAGTTCCGAGGCTGTGAATTACAACATTTTTCTCATTAGCGATAACGCCATCTCCTATACGAACCTGATTATACTTCATATTGGTTCTCCTTTCTGCCAATAACTTTTCTTGGTTTGTGATTGCGCCCCTTTTGCACAATCAGTTTACATCATTATCATAACATAGATACTTAACTATGTACAAGTAGTGTAAGCGCAAAATAATTCGACGGATTGCATACCCTCACATTCAATTTCATAATAAGAAGCAGGAAATGCTAGTTAAGAGAAATGGTGGTCGATAGAAATTGGCCACCATAAATTTTACGGATTATTTGTTTTGTTTAGCTAGTGCAGCCTCCAATTCTGCAATACGAGAAGCTTGGTGATCAACGGTTTGAGTCAACTGTGAATTGGCTTCTTCCAGATAACGAAGTTTATTGTTCTTTAAGGCTTCCCAGTAGGCGGCATCAGCGCGTGACTGCGCACACTGGCGGGCAACTGCGTCAGAGTTGAGCTGATATAAGGAGTTCATTGATAATTGAACCGAAAAATTGTTCGTTATGATCTGGCAACTAAGCTGCTTGAAATGGATATATATGTTGTGAAATTAGAATAGCGAATGGCAGGAGAAAAGTCAAGAATTTTTTGAGGATGGCATTTTTTATCTAGAAATCGTATAATTGAGGAAGATGATGCGGAAGATAATATGGAAGATAACGGAGAAGTTTACATGGGGGATTGAGAATGAATACATTTGATGATATTGTTTTAAGTTATGATCTTCAATTGAATCAATTTAAAGAAGAACTTGCTTTTGACCAGGAACTTCTGCCGGCTGAAATGGAATACAAATCTGTAACCGAGCGTGAGTATAATCATGATAGTTTTGCATTCTATACAGGTGATGATCTATTGGCGCGGAATCATTTTTTTATGCAGATGCGAAAACTGGCAGAACTGCCCAGGTCATCTGATTATCAGGAGGAGAGATTATTTCTGCTCAAGATCGCTTGCGAGGATTTGGAGAAATATGTATTTGCGTTGAGCATGCGTCGAATCTCCGAACCGCAGATCTGCTCGTATGGACCTAGAATGGCAACTTTGATTTTGGCATACGGTGGTGCAGAATCTTTGTATGCTCTAATTAAAGAAAAACATGCGGAGACCATTCGGGATTATGATGGTGAATATGCGGATAATGTTAGCGATGACGGTTTCTTTGATTTCTATCAGATATATGAACAGTATGGTGATTATGCTCTCTTTATTTTGCAGGATGTAGATACCGCTTTAAAATATTACGAGTTGGCAGCGTTGGATTGGTATTATTTTGAGGGTGAAGTTGAGTGGGATATAAGTTCTGCAAAAAAGGAGGCAATACTTCGAAGAGGACAAGAGTTTCGTCGGATGAGTCAGTTAGTACGGAATCCGGGGGAGAGTGTTAGTCTGTGGCGGAGAATGGTTGTCTGGGACGGAGAGGAAGCTTATAAAGAGAGTTTTATTGAATATATACATAATCTTAATGCGAAAGATCACAGTGGGATTTATCAATGCGCGACGGCTTTTTTTCATAATGTGAGTGGAATGATAGATGCCGGTGCAGCGAGGGATGATCTGCGCGTTGCAGTACTTTTGGCGCATGTTGTGCGGGATAGTTCGTTGTATTCGACGATGGTCATGATTGCGCCAATGGTAAATAAAATACAACTGAGTGCGAAAACGAAGCACGATATGTTTGAATGTTTATGTGCAAACCAAAGCAAAACGCTTGTTGCCATCCGGAAATATCTGGTAAATGTGGGAGAATGCGAGGAGAGTTTCGATGTTTGCTTTCGCCTTTTGACCATTAAGGAATGTGTGCAGCGTATTGCGCGATTCTTGCGGGTGAATCCGACAGAAGAGACGGAACTGGCGTATTATACAAGTTTGCAGACGTTTTCCTATATGTTGCCTTTTAAGGCCGAAAAGGGGATGGAAGGAAAGCTTTCTGTTATGAACATTGCGTATATGAACGATCCGAACGAGGGACGGACGTTGCAGAAATCCTTATTTGCAGGTGAGATTCCGTTTGAAGGTGATATTAGGCACCGAAAAGATGCACGATATCCATATGTTTTTATAAAGTGTTTTACGCCACAAATCGATTTCCTTCCCATGTGGGAAATGTATGGTGATTATGCGAGAGGTTGCTGCCTGGTATTAGACTGGAGCCGGATCAGGACGCAGAAGATGGAAGTCCCGTTGTATCACGTATGTTATCTCAGCAGTGATGTTGAGGATTTTCATGTGGAGCAGCAGTTTAACGCGAATTTAACATCATATAAGGAAATGGAAGAGGAATTGCATGAACTAGCCGCTCTTTGTGATTTGCTTTATCGCAAGAATGACGCGGCGTGCTTGGAAGCGATGCACAGCATCCTGAATGAAATTCTTTATCTGTTTAAGGATTCCAGCTATGCGTATGAGAAGGAAGTGCGTATATGCTATCAGTATCCGGGGGTGGATGAGGCATTTCGGCATACGTCGGGTGAATTTTGCAAATTATATGTGGCAACGGATTTCCCGGTTGCAATTAAGGAAGTGATTCTTGGACCGAAGTTTTTGAACCGTTCGGAAGTGATGCCGTATTTGCAGGAACAGATTGATCGAATGAGTGAAATGTGTAAGATGCAGGTGACACAGATTACGTTGTCGGATATTGAGTACTTGTAAAATTCGAAACAGACGAGAAGGGTACGGGAGATATGAAGATACTAATGATTGGAAACGGCTTTGACCTAGAACACGGTCTGCCTACAAAATACACGGATTTTTTGGATTATATCATTACTTTTCGGGGATATTATGCAAGGGTCTATCAGGGACAGGTTAAGCCACGATGCTATGCTGATAAAGGCGACTATTTTGAAAAGTTATTTTCCGATAAGAAGAATCACTATAAAGTAGAGGCGTTGCAGGCGATGACGAAGGATAATCTGTGGATCGATTATTTTATTAAGGTCAGAGAGCAGCATCTAAAGAATAAGGAGAACTGGATCGATTTCGAAAGTGAGATATCGAGAATTGTTCAGGATCTTGATGAATTTCAAAAGATTGCAGGCAGTTCTTCCCGGACAGAAGAGTACTATCATTACAAAGAGAAACTAAGAGAGATTCTTGAACAGGAAGATCTGACTCCGGAAGCTATCCCAAAAACGATTGATAAACTTATGCTGGAGTTGAATAAGTTGATCTGTGCATTGGAGATTTATCTGGATGATTATGTTGGCGGGAAGGAGATTATACTGTACAATCCGGATATTGCGCAGATCCATCCGGATAATGTGATTTCGTTTAACTATACGGATACATTTCGGAAAGTATATGGCGAGTATGATACGAATACCCTGCCGTCATTTGTTCATGGTATGGCTACTGATCATACAGATCGATTTCGGGTTCGACTTAGAAAAAAAGGCGATAAAAATGCCAATCGGGTTGAACGAACCATTGAGAAGAACAATATGGTCCTTGGTATTGATGAATATTTGCCGGAGGATCGTAGAGCTGCAGAGATTGATTTTATTGAATTCAAGAAGTTTTATCAGCGGATTTATAAAGGAACAGGCAATGAATACAAGAAGTGGCTGCTGGCAAATGAACCGAAAATGTTATATATATTCGGACATTCTTTGGATGTTACGGACGGGGATCTCTTGCGGGAATTCCTCGAGCGGGATGATGTTAAGACGGTAGTCTTTTATCTGGATAATAAGCAGCGCCGACAGCTGATCACGAATCTGGTAAAGATACTTGGAGAGGATGCGGTCATTGAGAAGACATATGGGAATAACCCAAGTATTGTTTTTCAGAAACAAAGTCCGGCAGAGAAGATTGAAAACAGCAAGTTTGATCTGCTTCGCGACATCGGCAGAGTGCGGCGTCTGTGTGAGATGCCGGAAGCATCGGCAAGAGTGCTTTTGGACAAAATCGATACGAAGATCAACGATCGGGATCTGGAGTATTTCGGAACGCAGGTGGAAGTGATCGATCTGTTCGATGCGTTGCAGAGAATCGGTCTGGGTGAGCGATACAAGGATGATTTGTACCATATTGCGGTTTCTTTGGTGGAAGAGGTTGGCTGTGAACCGAAGCAATTTAACGAGGAAGATTGGAGCTGCGGTGAATACGATGGCTCGTTTGGACCGGATGCAGATACGGCAGCGTTTATTAAAGAAATTAATTCATTTACCTGGATTTATCAAAATGCGCACGAACAAGAGCATACAGATGAGGAAGATGATATATTTTCAAAATATGAGTATCTTTTTCATAGTGATGGAGAGGTTCGGGAACCGATATTTAAAAGAGTATGGGAAGATTTTAGAAAGGCATGTTCCGAGGGGGCATATAGCCAAAAGAAATTGTGGGATTTCATGCGTTCGATTGTTTTAGGACCTGCGCAAAATATTGCGTATGGAATGATTCGTAAATTCCGTCAGGAAACGGATGATCCGATCGAGATTGCACAGCTCACAGAGCTGATGTATGAGATGGAGGCGAACGAGTACATGGAGTCTGTGGCGGAAAATTTACATAACAAATTGAATTAGGAAAAACAGGAACCGCCCCAGGTGAAGACATGGAGCGGTTCGGTGCTACATATTATTTGTTTTGCTTAGCAAGTGCAGCTTCCAATTCAGCAATCCGAGAAGCTTGTTGATTGATCTGCGAGGCCTGTTGGTCAATTTGAGAGGCCTGTTGGTCAATTTGAGAAGCTTGCTGATCAATGGTTTGCGTCAACTGTGAATTGGCTTCTTCCAGATAGCGAAGCTTATTGTTTTTTATGTTTTCCCAATAGGCGGCATCAGCGCGTGACTGTGCGCACTGGCGGGCTACTGCGTCTGAGTTGAGCTGATATAAGGAGTTCGCAGCTTTTTGCATTGTTTCATTATTTTTGTGATCATACGCAAATCCTCCCATGTCTTTGTTTTGAAAAGTTTTGCCCAACGGTCAATTCCATAGTGCAGGTCCTCTTCTGTGGCAAGGTCGATGCGGCTTAGATCAATCACATGAATCGAAAACTTTTCACTGTACAGAGTTTTCGTTTTCACATTGAGAAGCTGATACAGAGCATTGAATTCCGGCATCTCTTAGCGTAAAATTGTATGCTACCTTTCCTTTAGTATATATCATAAGGATTTATTTTCACACCCCCAAAAAGCAAAAATAAATCAGAATGATTTAAAATATTTAATTGTATTATCCATTGATAATTGAACCGGAAAATGGTTTGTTATGATCTGGCAACCGAGTTGCTTGAAATGGATAGATGTGTTGTGAACTCAGAATAGAGAATGGCAGGAAAAAAGTTAAGAATTTTGAATTGAACATGCGTTCGTGTTATGCTATAATACGTTTTGTATAACTGAAAAGAAAGTAGGATGTGGATTTCCGATTATTAAGATGCCCTCTAGTATTACGAAAGAGGGTTATGCCCTATGAACACAATGGAAGTGCTTACTCTATTGCTAGTAGTTTTTGCGGCACTGTCTTACATAGATAATCATAATAAAAAGAAATAGCATCCCAGACCGTCCAAAGTTGAGGATGCTATTCTTTGTAGTTTAACTTTACTGAGGGCAAATCGGATAACACATCCGATAACCTTTCTGAGTAAATTATACATGAGGGTGCTTGATTTTTCAAGTGCCCTTTTCGATACAATTAGCAAAACAAAATTGCTTGGAAAATATTGGTGTTTCAATAGTTGAATTTGACCAATCATAACCTTGATATTGCATCTTAACTTAAAGTAAGTTATAATACAAAAAAAGAGTTATAAATGGAGGCGATAGAGTGGAATACCTTAAGCGGGTTTTAGGAATTGAAGTGCTGTATGAAAATAAAACTTTAGAGCATTTGCCAAACTTCATCAGTACAAGGTACGATTCACAGAAAGTATCTCTGAGTGGTCATAAAGCCGTTTTTTTGTACCCTAAAACCGAATTGGAACAGGTGGAAACATTAAAAAAGCATCTGGAACGTGTGAAAAAGGTTGCAGATCGCCCTGTGGTTTTAGTACTGGCACAAATCACTGCACGGCAGAAAGAGTATTTACTTCGAGAAAAGATAGCATTTATTGTGGATGGAAAGCAAATTTATCTGCCCTTTATGGCGGCATATTTGCAGGAACGTTGTGATGCAGAAAAGAGCGACAGAGAAGAAATCTTGCCATCAGCTCAGATGCTGTTGCTTTATTTTATTTATGAGGGAGCAAAGGAACTGTCCACAAGTCAAGCTGCAAAAGATTTGGATTTGACACCAACATCTATTTCCAGGGCGTCCAAACAACTTGAAGAAATGGGAACGCTGCAATCGAGAAAAATCGGAGTACAGAAGATACTGTTTTCAGAAAACTCCCCCAAAGAGTTGTTTTATAAAGCAGAGAAAGTTCTGCTCAATCCTGTGAAAAGGACTGTCTACGTTCCATGCGAGGAAGTAAAGAATGAATTGTTGGAGAGCGGATATTCCGCATTGGCGGAGTATTCGATGCTCAATGCGCCTGGTGTTTGGTGCTACGCTTCAGAAAGAATATCTCAGTGGAATGACTGTATGACAAAGGATTTACAGGACTCAAATTCACAGGTGGCTGTTGAAATGTGGAGATATGACCCACGAAAATTATCGAAGAAAAAAATGGTCGATGAACTTTCTCTGGCATTATCGCTCAGGGAAGATGCAGATGAACGGGTAGAAGAAGCAGTAGAAGAAATGTTAAATGATCTGTGGAGGAAGATAGATGGTAACAGGGATTGAAAGCTTTAAGGAATGGTTCAAGGGTAACGAAAGCCAGTATGCAATTATCGGTGGAACTGCGTGTGACATCTTGATGACGGAAGAAGGCTTAGACTTCCGTGCAACAAAAGACATTGATCTTGTTCTAATTATTGAAGCCGTGGATGTGGCTTTTGGAAGAAAATTCTGGGACTATGTAAACATCGGTGTACAAGGGGTACAAACAAGATAAAATAGAAATGAGGGGCGATAG
>ERZ1673740.2142-NODE-2142-length-12029-cov-6.299065_pt1 | contig 12029 bp, 10 predicted proteins | sample MGYA00580221_ERZ1673740 | MGnify/ENA primary metagenome ERZ1673740 (study PRJEB41218, sample SAMN15661786) | gut metagenome | host: Homo sapiens | place: Canada: London | collected 2015-08-20/2019-03-30 | study: EMG produced TPA metagenomics assembly of...
TTCCATGGCAGCCATCTCACAATCTGTTTCTTTCAGCCACGAAACTAATTGGAGAATATCTTCCGTCATTGTTGAAAACTGACGGATTTCTTTTTTTCTGACACTCGTAAAAATACAGGCTACCATCATTTTTTTATGAATGTCAATCCCACAACACCGCTTATACAATACTTCCATAAAGCAAACCTCCTTCGCATAAGCCGATGCAGCTCCTTGCTTAATTGTTGGCTGTCCTGCGTCCTCATCAAAACCCGATGGAAACAAAAAGTGGTACACCTAAGGAGATGAAAATCAGTCTGTCGGACGGGCTTGTAAGCACCAATCCCCTTCCGATCTTATTCGGCACCTTAAGTATACCACTACATAATGTATAGCTAGTATCCGGTTTTCATTTATTGTGGTGAGATTTTCTCATGATTGTCTGTCGGGAAATTGTTCCAAACAGCCCAAATTAACACCTTATAATTTAATACCACCTCATGTATGAGTGTTCCCACATCAGTGAACTATCTCTGTTCGTAAATTTCCCAATCCAGAATATCTCCTTCATTAAAATACTCTTTACGATACTCATCAATATAAGTTTTAAACTGAATATGTTTGCTTAATACTGTCACCTTATTTGAATCATTATGTCGCCACTTCAAATTTGATTAATAATGTACGCCTTATCCAATAATAATATCTCTTTCGAATTTTCTCATCCCTTATTCTGTATCTTTTTAAACAGTTCCTACCTCATCTTCATCCTGTAGACGTTCTATTATTTCAATCTTCTGTATACGTTGAAAGCAAATTAAGGATATCACTATCGGCAAAATAATTAACACAGGCGTTACAACTAAAAGTGGAGTAATAGAAAAATGATATGTCGCAGTCCATTGCGTTTGTAAATAAGCACTCACACCGACACAAATGGTAACTAAACTCAAAAAGTACGAGATTATTAGCGTTATAATTGAAATATTTATAGCTTCCATCATTAGCAACAACCTTAGCTGTTTCTTGGTCATTCCAATACTTTGCATCATAGCAAATTCTTTTTTTCTTGATGTAACAGAAATAATAATTACGTTGGCAAAATTAACAATTCCAATAACCAAAATCATAATGCTTACGATATTCTGTAATAATGTGGCTGATTTTGTTGCATTGTTGTAGTTTTGCTCTATTGTTTTTTCAGTTTCAATCGGTACTCCTTTCTCCATGTATGGTTTCAAGATATTTTCTATCTCATTTTCTTTACCCTTTTCAACATTTAAAAACCACTTTCTTGGTGTATTTTCTGGATACATTTCCAAAAAACTAGATGAAGGAACATAAAATGTCAGATTAAACTCTGAACCTGGATTGGTTTTTCCTTCTGTAATTGGATATGGCACTTCTGCAATCGCCATAATTTCAAATTCTTTTCCGTTCAAAGATATTTTATCTCCTACGTTATATGTAGGCTGTAGTTCGTATTCTCCACTATCAGATGAATATCCTTGTGCAATCATATATTTTCCAGATAAAAATTTTTCTTTGTCAATAGTACCATCTATAATTCTGTTTTTGTCAGTAATTTTATCATTAAGCAAACCATCTATTCCAAAAATTGTGGCTGTACATTTTCCTGTTTGTTTGAAGCTTTGATAACCTTCAGTCCATGCTACATCTTGTTCCATATACTTTAATCTTTCACATTTATTCTGTTCATAATATTGAATTACATTGTTGTACGCAGTTTCTGAAGTTTGTAATGAAATGTCTTGAGAATACAAAACTCCTTGTTCGAGAATATCTCCTGATGCCTCTAATTTTTCCATAAATTCCTTTGTAATGGTATTGCCTTTAGGATTATATTCCCCCCACGATTCTACTAATGTCTTTTCTGTAATTGTAATATCACTCAAAGCTATTTCTGCCATGTACTTACTAATATCAAAACTGTGATTTATCACGTAAACACAGCTTGTCAATACCAATCCAACAGTCAAAAGTGTAATTGCGATTACATTCCTTTTGGAATATCTTACTAAATTTGAAAGGCTCAATTCAAATAACGCAGAAAATCCTGGCGACCGTCTATGTGTCTTTCCATGAAAGTTCAGATTATTCTCTTCACTCAAAATATCAGAAGGATCAACTGCACAAGCCCGGTACGCCGGACGTATAGCGGAAATAAAAACTACTAAAAAAGCCACTATGGTTGCGCCAATAAAATCTGCCACATCCGTATACACATATATATCATTATCTAAAGATGTAATAACTACTGGAACCATTTTACTTCCTAAAAAGTATCCTAAAATCAAACCTAACGGTATTCCAACTAGAGCATCTAAAAAATATTGATAAAACACAGAAAATTTCACTTGTTTTGGAGAAGCCCCTAATGTTTTAATTCGTCCATACAGTTTTCTATCCGAAACAATAGAAATTGCCAAAATATTATGAAGAATCAGGAATCCACAAAGTAATACAAATGCTACTCCTATTTTATAAGGCAACGTTTCTAATCGAATCTGTGTCTGCATATTATCTTCATAAACCCAGTTTGAAATAACTTGTTCTTTTGCTATTTGTAATTTTTCTACGACCTTATTTAATGTTTTATCATTGACTTTACCGTCTTTCAAATTAAAAGCTAAATCAATATTTCTATCCGTTTTTTCGATAAAGTCTTTTGATACCCACAAGTTACGAGTTGTATAAAGACTATTTTCTTCCCAAATACCAACAACCTTAAAGGTTTGACTTTGTTCTTGCATATCTTCATCCAGCCAATAAATTGTTATATCCGTACCAAGTGTTGCATCTTTTCCCAAATTATCAAGCACAGACCTATCTACTGCAATCTCATTTTTGCTGTCTGGCATTCTTCCCTGAGTGGGTAACGAAAACATATATTCTGCATAATTTGAATCTGCATAACGCAATTCTGACGGTCTATTGCGAAATTCATTATTTATGACATTGCCTATATAAACACTCTGTCCTATTTCTTCTATATTATCCATTTTAAAGTTTTCAAAACTTTCTAATGGGACATCAAAAGCTTGAATCTGGCTTGTATTTCCGTTTTGCTTTAAATAATCCTCTTCCACATTATTATAAGTACTGCTACTCACGATTTCAAATGCACAGATAAATATTGTAAGGCACATAATAACTATTATATTTAAAGCATGACGAAATTTATGCTCTATAATATTCCGATTTGACAGTTTTCTTATCGTTGCATATTTTTTACCCAACATAATTTTTTTGCCTCCTCTCCATAGCTGCTATTTTCCCGTCTTTCAAAAAAATCACCTGATCTGCCATATCTGCAATTTCTTTTTCATGTGTAACCAATACAACCGTTTGGTTAAATTCTCTACAAGTCATTTTTAATAGACCGATTACCTCTTGTGCCTCTCTACTGTCTAGGTTACCTGTCGGTTCATCTGCAAGAATAACAGCCGGCTTTGTTGACAAGGCTCTTGCAATAGATACTTTTTGTCTTTCCCCACTTGAAAGAGCTTTCGGATAACAGTGCAATTTATCATCGATTCCTAATAAACCAGCAATTTGTTTTATATATTCATAATCTTCAATTCTTCCATCCAGCCCTAGTGGAAATACAATATTTTCATATACATTTAAAGCCGGAAGAAGATTATACTGTCTAAAAATAAATCCTATATATCTTCTTCTAAAAGTTGCCAAATCCTCTTCATTGAAAATTGAAAGGTCTGTTCCATTAACATTAATACTTCCACCAGTAGGCTTTTTCAATCCGCCAATCATTTGTATAAAAGATGACTTCCCGCTTCCTGATGGACCTGTAATAACTGTAAATCCCTTTTTTATCTCTAGTGTAATATCGTCAATTGCTTTCTTAATTCCCGCTTCTAAGCTATAATGCAGTTTTAAGTTTTCCACACGAATGATGTCCATCGATTATCCTTCCTCCATTCTAGCTCATGACTGTCACTGTAGGCATCATTACAGCTTTAAAACATTCCGAACTACATCTTGCTTCGTTCATGCCTTTACAATAACTATATCCATCAATCTCTTCTACCAAGAAAAATTCTTCATCTGTTAATGCTAAATCAGCTTCTGAAAATCCTGCCTGTTGCATTGTATTTTGGGTTTCTGCTTCCGTTTTTTTCTTCTTTTTAAAAAACATATTCTGCCTCCTTCTCCTTTATTTATATATACTTTTGATTGTTCCATCTGATTCTTGTGTTAGTAACATTCTCTCATATGTATTTATAATTGGAAAAACAGTTACAACTTCTATCTGTAATGTAAGCAATATATCTAAAAGTCGCATTAAATACTGCTGATTATGATTAATAAATTGATTACTCAATGCCCCAATAAAAAAAACATCAATTCCTGTCAATAGCTTTTCCATTTCTTCAAAAGATGTTTGAATGAATTGATTAAAACACTGGCGAATATCACAAATTTCCTGATACATATGATACATCTGCAGGTTATTGTAATCCATATCATCTGCAAAAAATAAGACTTTTTTCCCTTGTAAAGAATACCTTTCTTTTTCATCATTTTTATCAAAAAAGATTTTAGAAATATTTTTTGTATCACTGAACTTCTCCAGAAAATCAAAAAAAGAGTCTATACTTCTCATATCTTCAGCGTCATTTCCATTAACAAACCTACAAAATAAGCCTGCCAAAAAAGGACATAAATAACTGTTTCCCCTTCTAATAATGCACCTCATTTTATCTGGTACATACACATAATTATCAGAAAATTCTATCACTCTACTCTTATAGGAAACTTTGCAAAACTCTTTTTGATTCTCAGGTGCAACTACCCCTATTACATTTTCAAAATTAGCCGGATATGATTTTTTCCCACTGATATTATTATCTGCCGCAAAAATTACGATTCCTCTTTGTATTGCTCTCTCACATACCTGTTGAAGCTCCTTAAGTCTGCTAGAAGTGGAACCACAGCTTCCAAGACTTAAATTAATAACATCCACTTTCTGTTCAATACAAAATTCTAATGCATGGATAATCGCCGAAAGCATACATCGATTATCCGCCTGAAGTGTCCGCACAGAAAGAATTTTGATATCTGGTGCCTCTTTTAATAAGACTTTGATAATTTCAGTTCCATGGGGATTAAGTTTTCCAACATAACAAGTTTTAAATTCCTGATCTTCATAATAAATGTCCTCAATGTCTTGTTCCTGCAGCATACCATCCATTTTGTTTACACCTGAGTCAATGACTGCCACTACCATTTTTTTCTTCATTACTCGCCAACTTTCCTACGATTCTTATTTTCGATATTTCTTCAACTTCTCTACTCGATCCATCTGCTCCCATGGAAGTTTCAAATCATTTCCAAAATGTCCGTATACAGAAGTCCTATGATATATTGGTTGTTTTAATTTCAGCATTTCTATAATACCAGAAGGTGAAAGTGAAAATTCTCTTTCTACAATCTCTGCCAATTCTTCATCCGATATACAAGATGTTCCGAAAGTCTCTATCCTAATGGATACTGGTTCCGCAACCCCTATTGCATAAGCCAACTGAATTTCGCACTGTTTTGCTAAACCTGCACCTACAATATTCTTTGCAACATAGCGTGCAGCATACGCTGCAGAACGATCTACTTTTGTATAATCTTTTCCACTAAAGGCACCGCCACCATGTCTAGCCAACCCGCCATAACTGTCAACAATAATCTTTCTTCCCGTCAAACCGCTATCGCTATACGGACCTCCTATTACAAATCTACCTGTCGGATTAATCAAAAATTTAGTATCTGCATCCAGATACTTTTCTGGAATACATTTTTTAATAACTTCTTCAATTATGTCTTTTTCAATTTGTTCATGTGTTACTGTTTCGTCGTGTTGTGCTGATACAACTATCGTATCTACTCGTACTGGATAACCATCTTCCCCATATTCAACTGTCACTTGACTTTTTCCGTCCGGTCGTAAGTAAGACAAGTTTCCTTCTTTTCTTATTATTTCCAATCTTTTGGCTAAACGGTGTGCCAAAACAACTGCTAGCGGCATATATTCTTCTGTTTCGTCTGTTGCATAGCCAAACATCATTCCTTGATCACCAGCTCCAATATACTCGCTGCGATTCACTCCCTGCGATATATCTGAAGACTGCTGTTTAATTGAAACTTTTATCTCAGCATTCTGAAAATCAAATCCATCTTCTGCTGTCTCATATCCAATTTCTTGAACTGTTTTTCTTACAATGCTTGGAATGTCTATTATAGCCTTTGTTGTAATTTTCCCCATTACCAAAACGAAATCTGTATTGATTGCTGTTTCACATGCTACCCTACTGTCTGAATCCTGTGATAAACATGCATCTAAAATCGCATCTGAAATTTGATCACATACTTTATCAGGATGACCAGCAGTAACTGATTCTGATGTAAATAGTCTTTCCATATATTTTCACTCCTTAAAATATCCTCTGTTGGTTATGAATAGCATAAAAGAAATTACTTTTTCTTACAATACGTATTGCCTAACTGGCATCTGTCATTGCCTAAGTCGATTTGATTTTTTTACAGTTTCAAAGGGCACATATTTTCTCAACACAAAAAACTCAAGGGCGCTGCTTTTCAGCAACATCACCTTGAGTTTTAGCTTAACTTCTTTCTTGAATTATTTCTTATCTACTCTCTTTAATTTTTTGTTTCAATTGATTATCTATCGGAATCTGATAACTCGTACCCATACAACATTGTGAAACAGATATACTTGCTAACAATAAAATTAAATTAGCCGAAAATCTTAATCCATATAAATATACTTTTTTATTCATATCTCTTATCTTTGAAGCGGAATTACCGCATTTACCAAAAACTCCTTTCCTGTTATGTTTACTTTTATTTCACCACCATAATTTTTTACACATCTTTGTACATTTTTGAGACCATATCCATGATAAGATTGATTCCATTTTGTTGTTTCTAACTTTCCTTTTTTCAATTCACTCATACTATTCTTAATCCTTAAAATTAAAAAGTTTCTCTTTACTCCTACATTTAGAAAGATATACCTTTCTTTTTTGGGAACCTTCCCCATCTCTTCAAGTGCATTATCTAATAAATTACCAAAAATAGTACTAATATCTAAGGGAGTCATAAAACTTCCTTTTGTAAAATCTACATGACACTCTATTTGAATCCCCATCTCATAAGCCTTACGTATCTTTTCAGCTAAAACTATATTCAAAAAATCATTTCCTGTCTCGTAAAATCTTTCATACATTTTCAATTTCTTACGTATCTCTTCACTAACTTTATCATCATCTGACAAAAGAAAATAATTTTTTAGGTCATGATAAATTTCTTTTACTCTTTCTTCCTCTTGCAATTTTTGCAAATAGTATTCATTTTTCATTTTTAATTCACTTATTGCTTGTTCCTCCTCTTTGCTCCGATCTAATATTTCCAAATACCTTTGTACATACAAAACTGTAAAAACAAATGCAATAAAAACTCCTATTGCGCATATCAAAAACCATCCTCTAATCCTAGACTCCTGCACTTTTGGTAAACTCGCATGAAGACTTGCAAGTACAAGTAAAAAAGGTACGCTCAAAATAATAAGTGAATAACTTTCTTTCACTCTTACTTTTCTATTACTTTTTTTTAATATTTTCCCTAAAAGGCACATAATAATAAAATATACTGCATTTGCCATGATTATCACTTCAATGACAAAGTCATCATACACCATGTTTTGAGAATAAACCGGTTCATTAAATAAATTCCATGTCTGTATTACTAACATTTCACTGCAATATGTTGTAACTACCATTATAATTCCATATAAAAATAACTTTATTTTTGAGCACTGATAAACAAACTGCCCAAGCATGACTACTAATAATACAGTAATGGTTAATTTAACCAAAATTGGTGTGGAGAAATAAGAAAGTATTACTAGGACAGTACTAATACTTAATATAAAAAAATTTTTGAAGTTTTTATTTTCTTTACCTTTTTCATTTATCGCTAATAATGTAAAACACCAAATTTGAAATATCGTAATTATTGCATCTCTGAATATCAAATAAAAATCATGACTCATATAAGATTCCCCCAATATTCAGCAATATCTTCCATAAATTCCTTTTTTTTCGTTTTACTGATGGGCAATCGTTCACCTGTACTGAGCTTCACTTCATTTTTTTCAATATTTTCAACATAAAACAAATTCACGATATAAGAGGAATGGTTTCTTGAAAACCCATAAGGTGCAATTTTGCTTTCCATATCCTTCATTTTCCAATAGCATACAATGTTTTGTTCCGCCGTATGAATTAGCAAGTTTCTATTATATGTCTCAATATAGCTAATATTCTTTAACAGAATCCTATAATTTCCATTATCATTATGAAAACAAATATAGGGTTCCTCTTTCTGTAACAATGCTCCTGTCCAACGATCTAACTCCATCTCTATACGTTTTTTACTGATAGGTTTTATAAGATAATTTGCAGCATTAACATCATATCCTTCTAATGCATATTGGACTAAAGAAGTCAGAAAGATAATAATCACATTGGAATCATTTTCCCTTATCTTTTTTGCAGTTTCAATACCATTCATTTTCGGCATTTTTATATCCAAAAAAATAATATCAAATTTTCCAGTATAGTTTTTTATCAATTCACTTCCATCATGGAAAGAAAAGGTTCTTATTTCTTTCTCATTTTTCTTTGCATAATCTTGAATATTTCCCTCTAAATTTCTTAATACATTAGAAGAATCATCACAAATCGCAATCGAAATCATTTTAGAGCCCTCCCTTGTCTTTTAAATAACAGCAATTTTTTATAGAACCAATTATCAACAATATCGCAATCTCGCAGATAGCTGACATTGCATATAACATTTCATCCTGCAATTCCGGTACAAATAAATATATACTTACTATAAGACAATTTATCAAAAGTAATATTCTTCTTACAATATACTTGTATTTTTTAATTTCTTCAAGTTCTAGTTTTTTGTGAATATCTGCTACTGGAGCCAGTACAATAATTACAATATCTGACACAAACACTCCAATCAATAAGAATAAAGCTAGCGTTTCTTTTTCAAGGCAACTAATAATGATATTAATAAAAAAGTAGGATAATAGATAAATCAAATTACAATTCCGATAACAAGATGCGTGAAATCCACCTGCATACACCCTTAAAAACGTATATGCAAGATAATAAATCACAGTTTCTTGGAATTTTCCTAAGGCTATACCCATTCCTAAAATTGCAACCGTTGCAAATGTTTGTGATATAACCAACTCTGCTCCATATTGATAAACATCTACCTCTTCCTTAGTGATTACATTATTTTTCAAAAAACTAACAGCAACTTTTTTCCCCATTTCTGCAATCATTTCTCATTTCCTCTTTTGCTTTTCTTCCTTGTCCAATTTTATCAAATCTTTTCTTATTATCAAGTGCTATTGCCTAAATAACCACTGAAAATGTTTAATTAGACAGAAAAAACAGGGATATGTCAACATATCCCTGCCAATTGCTTACCTATCATTTTATTTGCTATCACTATATTCAACAAAAATACTTTCCCTGTTTCCATCCGGAAAAATATACACAAACCTACTGTTTTCATTTTTGCAAAGGCAAAAAAAGAAGTCCATTGTTTCTATTTCATATTCTGCAATATCTTCAGAATCGTCCATATGAAACACAATTTTTTTAAAACATTCTTCTGATTCTATTTTCAGATTTCTCATCTGATGCTCTATAATTTTGTAAATGTGCTCTTTCTGCAATGGTTCCTCAGTAGTTGAGAAAAAATTGAAAAGTTTATGATCCCGGTTGCTATTTATCACATTCAACAGATATTGTGTATATCCTGGCGGCATAATAGATTCAACTGGTATTTCTATCGTATGATTCTCCATCCCATTAATTTTCTTTAAAAGCAATGCCAATACTTTCGGAGAAATAATAATAAACTCTTCCATGCCAGTAATCTTCAGTCTATATTCCTTCATCTGTAATTACCACCTTTTCTCCTTGCTTCATCGAAATCCGATACACAATATATTGATATAAGCCAATCACTGCACAGAGAGCCAATTCTACAAATACAATCTTTATTTCGGATAAAACAATCCTTCCATCATTCTGCCACAACATAATAGTATACCATAATACCATGACAGAACATCCCACAAGTGTTGGCAGAATATATACACGTCTAATCTGATCAGCTAAAATTTTCTTCAGATACTGATTATTTCCCCCAAGTTTTCTTACATCTATAAAAACCTGCTTATTCTTGACTGCAACTGTCATACTTCTTGTATACCCAATAATTCCTACTGCTGCCAAACAGATTACAGATACATAAATAAACAACATGTAGAATACCCCAAAGGATATAAATCCATTATTGATGTCTAATATTTTAAAGAATGGTGCATATTTCCAATCACAAAATTCCTCCGGGTGTTCTGCATTTGGGAAAATCTGATCACCATACCCATAATAACCATTTTCCTCTAAAGATAATTTTTCCTGATGTTCATCATACGCAGTCATTTTAAGCATATCCCCGGAAGCTCTATTGCAGTACTCCTTGTATAGATCTCTGGCAAAAGCATAAGAAGATTCTAAATCATTCACGTTAAAAAGAATATTTTTTACAATCATATCATCTGGCAGATCTTTTTTCAAAGTTGCATAATCAGTATCACTGATTACATACCTTGCTAAATTATCAAAACCTGTCAGAGCAACCAGCCCATCGTGTTCTGCTGTCCCTGCATATTCCAGTTCTTTTTCTATCCTTGAAAAGCGATTCTGCACATAATCCAAATCACTATATTTGTTATACTGATTTTCATACATACTACTCTTTCTTATCATAAAATAGGTACCGTCTGCCACCTTCAGGTTTTCACCGGTTATCTGGTTAAATGTTGTTTCATCCATAAAGGAATAATATACATATTCTTTTTCATATTTTTCGATGAGATTCCCTTCGTCATCAATATTATCCCTGTTTACTCCACTGCCTAGCAACCTAATAAATTCTACTTCCCAGTAATCTTTGATTTCTACATCATGTTTCTCAGCTAAATTATCTATATCCACTTTATCAATTTCATCTGCTGATAATGGATATGACAAGGAAAAATCCACTGGATTTTTTTCAATGATTTCCCGATCAGACATGTATTTAGTAGGCGAATACAAGCAGGCAAATAAACTACAAATAATCAAAAGAGATACAATCAGCATATTTTTCACTACCGATTTCCCCTGAAATTTCAATAATCCATAAGAAATCAAGTTCCTATAATATTTCTGAGGATTTCGCCCTCTTTTGTGTACCGCAACCGCATACATCAGAATTCGATACAAACCAAACAGAGAAAGCAGATAAAAAAGATTTACCCATGCTCCTAGTGTCTGCTTTGTCAACCTTGAGTATACCTGTATCCCTACCCCTGCTATTAAAATTCCGGAAATAAGGCATATTATACCTATTATCAGATACTTTTTTGTTAACTGATATTTCACAGACTCATTGGTTCGCTGTTCATTTAAGACATCAATAATATTGGTTCTTTTCATAAAAGTAACAGCAAGCACCAGCATTGAAATACCAACTACAAAGCTGAACAATACAGATACCAAAATCCCACCTATAGATATTAAAGACGGATTTCCAATACCAAATGGAAAAAATACTTGAAAAATTTTCAGCGTAATGTATGATATAACAATCCCTGTTATGATACCAATTGAGGAATAAGACACACTAATTTTGACTAATTCACCATATAAAGCCTTTGATAACTGCTTTTTTTCAGCCCCTAGAGCCATGAAAATGCCGATCTCCCGACTACGATATCTCAAAAATAGTCTGGCAGCATAAATAGTGAAAATCGTACAACCTATAATTGCCACTGCAAAAATCATATAGATCATCTTGCGGGAATCTCCCCCGCTAGGCAGCACATTCTGAATTGCAGGATTTAATACCGTTGA
>ERZ1673740.2158-NODE-2158-length-11931-cov-10.971960_pt1 | contig 11931 bp, 9 predicted proteins | sample MGYA00580221_ERZ1673740 | MGnify/ENA primary metagenome ERZ1673740 (study PRJEB41218, sample SAMN15661786) | gut metagenome | host: Homo sapiens | place: Canada: London | collected 2015-08-20/2019-03-30 | study: EMG produced TPA metagenomics assembly of...
GTAGAGCACTTGACTTTTAATCAAGTTGTCCGGGGTTCGAATCCCCGATGCTTCATTAATAGCGGAAATCTTTTGTGAGGTTTCCGCTATTTTATTGCTTTTGCAGAGTGCGAGAATGATTTTTCGGATACACTCTGAGAATATGAGAAAATGCGGATATGGCGGAATTGGCAGACGCGCTGGTTTTAGGTACCAGTGGGCTTCCCGTGCAGGTTCAAGTCCTGTTATCCGCATTCAGAAAAAGTACCGGTTAAAACGGTGCTTTTTTTTGTTTTACAGACATGGTTTTTTGTTGTATAGTTAAGTTATAAACAGGACAGGGAGATTTTGACTATGGATATACAGAAATTTCAGCAGAAACTTACAGAAGTATGTGAACTTGGAGAGAAGAATGGCAAAGTATTGAAACCGGAACAGATAAAGGAATGCTTTGGCGAACTTGACCTGGATAAGTCACAGCTGATCAAGATATTACAGTATTTAAAATTAAAAGGTATTTCCATTGAAGGTGCGGAGGAGATTTCAGCAACATCTCAGGCCGGACCGGAAGAAGTATCCGAAGAAAAAGAAGAAAAAGTTCCTCTGACAGCGGAGGAAGAGGCATATCTGAAAGAATATCTGGAAGGTCTTGAAGAACAGGAGCAGGGAGAGAGAAGTGCGGAAGAACTTTTTGAACTGCTTTCAAAGGGAGATGCTCTGGCACAGGCAGAGCTGTCACAGAAGTATCTGCATGCAGCAGCCGAAATGGCGGTTGAAATGAACTGTGAGGAGATTTTTATCGCTGATCTGATTCAGGAGGCAAATATAAGCCTTCTAATGGCTCTGGGAGAGGAAGAACCGGAAGAGAAAGATGAGAAATGGCTGCTTGGACGTATCCGGTGTGGGATCCGCCATGCTATCGAGGAGCAGACACAGAGGAAATTTGAGGATGACTATCTGGTAGCAAAGGTGGAGAAGCTGGAAGCGGCAGTCCGGGAACTTACAGAGGATGAAGAGGATGAAAGTTCAAAGTTCAGTGTAGAGGAGCTGGCGATCATTCTTGATATGGATGAAGAAGAGATCAGGGATGTGCTGCGGCTTACAGGTGATGATAAATAATGCAGTGATGTAGCATTACGGGAAAGGAGAGGGTGATTATGAGTATTCCAACACCACACAACAGTGCAAAGAAAGGTGATATTGCAAAGAAGGTTCTGATGCCGGGAGATCCGCTGCGTGCGAAGTATATTGCGGAGACATATCTGGAGAATCCGGTATGTTTTAACACAGTGAGAAATATGTTTGGTTATACCGGAACTTATAAGGGAGAGCAGATATCTGTCATGGGCAGCGGTATGGGGATGCCATCTATGGGTATTTACAGTTATGAGCTTTATAATTTTTATGATGTAGAGAAGATCATTCGTATTGGTTCTGCAGGTGCGTTGCAGGATGATGTAAGCGTAATGGACGTTGTGATCGCTATGAGTGCATGTACGGATTCAAATTATGCAAGCCAGTATCAGCTGCCGGGGATTTTTGCACCGACTGCAAGCTATAATCTGGTTGCGAGAGCAGTAGAGGTTGCAAAGGAACAGGGAACTCCGGTTCGTGTGGGTTCTGTTATATCTTCAGATGTGTTCTATGGAGATAATCCGGAGAGTTCGAAGGCATGGAGAAAGATGGGGGTTCTCTGTGTGGAGATGGAGTGCGCGGCGCTGTTTATGAATGCTGCGAGAGCCGGTAAGGAGGCACTGGGGATTCTTACGATTTCGGATCATGTTTTCAGGGATGAGGCAATTTCTGCGGAGGCCAGACAGACTTCGTTTAACAGGATGATGGAGATTGCTTTAGGAATTTAAGGGTTAATGACGACTGTTCTCAAGAAGAGCGATTGAAAAATTTCTCATATTGTGTTAATATCAAAACAATATGGGAGGTATTTTGAATGCAAATTAGAAAATCGGCGGAGGATTATTTGGAGGCAATTTTGGTGTTGTCTAAACAGGGGGGCGGTGTTCGTTCTATTGATATTGCGACGATGCTTGGGGTATCGAAACCGAGTGTGAGTCATGCGATGAAGCTGTTACGTGAGGATGGCTATATCGCGATGGATCGTTATGGTACGGTGACGCTTCTGGATAAAGGGGCTCAGATTGCAACGCGTATTTATGAACGCCATACAGTGTTGAGTAAGATGTTGGAACGTCTCGGCGTAAGCCCGGAAGTTGCAAAAGAAGATGCGTGTAAGTTAGAGCATGACCTGAGCGATGAGAGTTTTACTAGGATAAAGGAGCACTTCCACAAGGTGATTGGGGAAGTTGAATAGCGGATAAAATAAACTCCCCCCCGTCGGATGAATTTCTGACGAAGTGGGGAGTTTATTTTTTAAAGTTAGTCATCTACTATTTCTGTTACATCGCTTCCATGCCTGTCTATAGCAATAACTTTTTCTTTTCCATCTTCTGTTTGAAATATCCATGGAGCAGAATAAGGATTACGAAAAAAGGCTTACAACGAATGGTGGTGTGGTACAATGCTGTAGAAAGAAGAATGCTGGAAAGCCGTATAGTCGTATGAAGGAGAAACTCACATGCAGTTTGATGAGAGGAAAGAGGGAATAGACCCTCTGACCTACTCTGCATATTATTCTGTCTGCTTCTGTGGAAGCTGTGCAAGGATGATAGCAGCAAACATGATGACACATCCAAGGATTTCTTTAGTACTTAGTTGCTGTCTGAGAATGATCCATCCGGCTAGGACAGAGATGCAGGATTCCAGGCTGAGTATCAGGGATGCTACAGTTGGGTTCATGTTTTTCTGACCGATAATCTGCAAGGTGTAAGCTACTCCGCATGACATGACACCTGCGTAGAGGATTGGCTGCCATGCTGCCAGGATGGATGAGAGCTCCGGATGCTCAAGGAACAGAGCGGGAATGCCGGAAAGGATACCACATGTCAGGAACTGAATGCAGGAGAGCTTTACTCCGTCTACTTTTGGAGAAAAGTAGTCGATGACCAGTATGTGCAGTGAAAATAGAAATGCGCATACCAGTACGAGCAGATCTCCTTTTCCGATAGAAAATCCATCTGTGATGCACAGGAGATAAAGTCCGATCAGAGCCATTGCAACGGCAGCCCAGATAAATTTCGTGCATTTTTTGCCAAGGAATAGTCCGATGACAGGGACGATCACAATATAACAGGCAGTGATAAAGCCGGCTTTTCCGACGGTTGTATACTTGATGCCGAACTGTTGGAAATTGCTTGCCAGACAGAGGCAGATACCGCAGGCGATACCGCCGATAATCAGAGTTTTTTTCTCCTGCATATTGGATACAGTATTACTTGAGGTGTCAGATCTGCCAGATGCTTTGGAAGCAGAATCTGAAGGGGAGTTTCTCCTTTTCAGAATAAAAATCAGTGGAATCAGAACGACTGCTCCGATAAGGGAACGGACGGCATTAAAAGTAAAGCCTCCTACGTATTTCATTCCTACGCTTTGAGCCACAAAAGCGATACCCCAGATAATCGCTGCGAGAAGCAGGAGCAGGGAATTTTTTAAAGGGATCTGTTGTTTTTGCATGATGTGTGTAATCCTTCCTTATATTAATGTGTAAAATAATAAAGTGTAAATAGAATGTATAAAATGTGGATAAAACAAAATATTTATTCATTCAGTGTGGACAGAGGCACTGGAATTTTGTAACTGTTCAGTGCCCTCATATTATAAAATATTTCAAATATATTTTAAGAGTGCCGGTGCCTTATTGATCTGAAAATGAATAAACACTTTCATAATTATACATCATAGATATAAAAAGAGAAAGAAGATTATAGAAATAAAAAGAAGCCTCTGCAGGAGACTTCTTTTTGTAAATGTGTATCTGATATTTATATCAGATAAAGATATATTTCAAAATAAACAATACAGCGAGCACATACATCAGTACACTGATCTTCTTTTCTTTTGCTTTACCTGTAACAACGTTGATGATCACATAGGAGATAACACCCATGGAGATACCTTCAGAAATGCTGTACAGGAACGGCATTGCGATAATCGCGATAAATGCCGGGATTGCTTCAGTCAGGTCGTTGAAATCAATCTTGGTTACTGATGTGAGCATCAGGAATCCAACGATGATCAGAGCCGGTGCTGTGGCAAAGGATGGGATTGCCAGGAAAATCGGGGATAACAGCAGTGATAATCCGAAGAGGATGGCTGCTACCAGGGAAGTAAGTCCTGTACGTCCGCCTTCAGCAACACCGGAAGCACTCTCTACGAAAGTAGTAACTGTGGAAGTACCACACATAGCACCTACTGTAGTTCCTACTGCGTCAGAAAGAAGAGCACCTTTGATGTTTGGAAGTTTGCCTTCTTTGTCAAGCATATCAGCTTTGGAAGCAACACCGATCAATGTTCCAAGTGTATCGAACATATCTACAAACAGGAATGCAAACATAATGACTACGAAATCAAGTGTGAAGACAATGGAGAAGTCCATTTTCATAAATGTGGGAGCCATGCTTGGAATGGAGATTCCGTTTGAAAAATCAGGCAGGAGGCTGAACCAGCCGGCTGCAGGATCAGGTTTGTAAAGTCCTGTCAACTGACAGATAATGCCAAGTCCCCATGTGATCAGGATACCCCAGAGAATGTTTCCTTTTACACTCTTAACAAGAAGGATGGCAGTGATGAGAAGTCCGATCAGCGCCAGAAGAACTGTAATTCCTTCTGTATTGAAGGTTCCGCCGGAAACGGAGGATTTAAAGGAAAATACACTTACCAGAGTGGAGTCGTTGTTAACTACGATCTTAGCATTCTGCAGTCCGATGAAAGCAATAAACAGTCCGATACCAACAGATACCGCATGTTTCAGGTTCATTGGGATCGCATTGAAAATTGCCTCACGCACATTGGTCAGAGATAACAGGATAAAAATAATACCCTCTACAAATACAGCTGCCAGTGCCTGCTGCCAGCTGTAACCCATGCCAAGAACAACAGTGTAGGCAAAGTAGGCATTCAGGCCCATGCCAGGTGCAAGAACGAATGGATAATTAGAAAGCGCAGCCATCAGACAGGTGGCAATAAAGGATGACAGTGCGGTCGCTGTAAAAACAGCTCCTCTGTCCATGCCGGACGCTTCCAGAATGTTTGGGTTTACAGCCAGAATGTATGCCATTGTCATGAATGTGGTAATACCTGCCATAACTTCGGTCTTTACATCTGTGTGGTTCTCTTTGAGATGGAATAATTTGTCAAGATTCATAATCTTTCCCCCTTTTGATTTTAAAAATTGCCGGCTGTTTTGTGGTGTCTCAGATAATCATCCCGAAAAAACAGGGTGAAACTCCTGGAATCAATCGTCTCGGCATATCGTTTTGTTAACGATATGCCGGAAAAACACCATCAGAATCTGTATTTCCTGCAGTTACAGAATCTTTCTTCCGGCTACATATTTAGCGGTAATATTGCGGTCATCGGAAAGGTAGATCAGTCTTTCAAGTCTGTCCTTCGGAGAGAGCTTCAGTGGAGTTGGAATAGTGCTGTCATTAAGCACAACCGCATCAAATTCATACCCCTCCTTAAAGCTTCCAACCTTTCCAAAGAAGGAACCGCCTCCTTCTGTTCCCATATAAAAGGCTTCTTCAACAGTGAGCGGCTTCATGGAAGAATCAACCAGCCGCCAGTACAGCTTGGAAACCTGAATAGCATCAGCCATGGCACGCAGAATAGAAACGGAAGTTCCACCTGCAATGTCAGATCCCAGTCCGATGTGTAAGCCTTCGTCCAGATAACGTCTCGTAGGAGAGATACCTGAGGAGAGATTTGTGTTGGACTGCGGACAATGAGCAATATAAACGCCCTGCTTTTTCATAAGGGCAATTTCTTCATTCGAAGAATGAACACAATGAGCCATAATCGTCGGACAGTCACCGCCGAAAAGATCAAACTGGCTATATGCTTCTCCATAAAAATGTGTATTCGGGCAAAGCTCCTTCACCCAGGCAATTTCACCGAAATTCTCAGAAAGGTGAGACTGCATCGGCAGGTGATATCTCTTCTGAATCTCCGAAAGCTTCTCCATCAGCTCATCAGAACAGGATGGAGTAAATCTCGGAGTAAGGATCGGCTTTACATTTTCAAATTTATCAAGCGTATCCTTAATCCACTGAACCGTAGCATCAGCAGAAGCCTGAGCACTCTCTTCCTGCAACTGCGGAGAACCATTACGGTCCATATTTACCTTGCCGACCATAGCCTTTATTCCGGTTTTATCCAGTTGTTCCATCAGGATCTCGGTAGCAGGGACATGCAGAGTTCCGAAAATACATGCTCTTGTATTCGGGCTCTTCTTCATATCCTCAGCGAAAACAGAATAAGCCTCTTTTGCAAACTCCGTATCTTCATAACGCGCTTCCTGCGGAAAAGTATAAGTATTCAGCCAGTCCAGCAGCTCAAGATCCATACCCGAGGCACGAAACGTATACTGCGGAGCATGAAGATGCAGATCAGTCAGTCCCGGAATGATCAGCTCATCGCCAAAATCTGTACATGAGATTCCTGCAAATTTCTCAGGAAGCTCATCAAACACCCCTGCACATCGCCCATCTTCACATACTAAATATCCATTTTCAGTGATGGAAAGTTCTGTCAGAGAATTACTGTAGCAAATCGTTCCCTTTAAAACAAAAGTCCGTTCGTTCATAATCATACCTCCTCTTTGTGGTTAAGGAAAGGCAAAAAAAATCTACCGATGCTGCCTTTACCTCATTCTTTCTCCCTGGGGAGAGAACTTATAGACAACTATTACGGTAGTTGGTAGAAACGTCCAACCGATTATGGACATATATAAGTTTACTTATATTGTTTATAAAATGATTATAAAATATTTGTAGTTAACTGTCAATTCCTTTCTGCAATTTAATTTAATATTCTTTTTGCATTGCTATTTGATAATTCATAGTCTATAAAGCATTTTACAGGCAGAATTTATATAAAGTATATGATATCCCATGTGAACTTATACAATCTCTTTCATATTTAAAGTTTTTCTTATTCATGTAGGCTTTTAACATGCGAATTGATGCGATATTTTCCACCTTCCAATTACCAGCTTAGAAAAATATTTTATCTGCTATGCATTTGCAGGCATCTTAGAGATTCTTAGTCCTCTTAAATCTGCGTTATGAGAAGAAAAGTCCATTGCCTGAGCACCAGCGAGCAATCACAGACTTTTCTTCTCATGCTTTTAGCAGATTTCAGATGACTTAGAATCTCTTAGATGCCGAAACCGCATAGCAGATAAAATATTTTTCTAAGCGTCCGTTTTTTGGGAAAATATGATATAATACTCTCCAATATCAAAAAGAAAGGAAAAACAAACATGCAGCTAGACAAAGAAAACATAAAAAAAATTCGATGGCTCATCGCATTCGCAATTCTCTTATATCTGGGTGTCCAGAACCTGCACATAGTCATCAGCACTGTCAGAGTTCTGCTTGGCTTTCTCTTTCCGTTCATCATTGGCTTTGGAATCGCTTTTATCCTCAATATTCCAATGAAATTCATAGAACATCATCTGTTCGGAAAAGCCTTGAAACAAGAGAAAAAAACAGCACAAAAACTGGCAAGGCCGGTCAGCCTGGTGCTTTCTATCTGCTTTGTGATCTGTATAATCGTGATCGTTATGCTGGTAGTAGTACCGGAACTGGGAGCAACATTCGTAAACATAGCGAAAAAGATAGAAGAAAATATTCCGGTTTTCCAGAAATGGATCGACAATGTATTCGGAAACAATCCGGAAGTTGTGAAATGGGCGCAGTCTCTTGACATTGAGCCGGGAAAAATAATCGATTCTGTACTCGGCGTACTGAAGAACGGAGTCAATAACATTGTTTCCTCCACAGTGTCCATCACCATGGGACTTCTGACTACTGCAATGAATGTATCCATAGGCTTTGTATTTGCCTGCTACGTCCTTTTGCAGAAAGAAAAACTTATGCAGCAGGTAAAAAAAGCAATGTACGCAATGTTCCCGGAAAAACCGGTCAGATATCTGGCACATGTATGGAATCTGGCAAACAGGATTTTTTCCAGCTTTATTACCGGACAGTGTATCGAAGCTGTGATTCTTGGAAGTATGTTCTTTGTATCCATGACAATCCTGCATTTTCCATATGCAATGCTGGTGGGTGTCCTGATTTCATTTACAGCATTGATCCCGCTGTTTGGCGGAATTATCGGATGTTGGGTAGCATTTTTTCTGATCCTTATGATAAGTCCTGTAAAAGCAGTTCTGTTTCTGGGACTTTTCCTTATCCTGCAGCAGATAGAAGGAAACCTGATCTATCCTCATGTGGTAGGTGGTTCTGTCGGGCTTCCATCCATCTGGGTACTGGTAGCTGTAACACTTGGCGGCAGTCTGATGGGAATTGCGGGAATGCTGATCTTCATTCCGACAGTATCTGTCATCTATACACTTTTCAGAGAGTGGGTATATGCCCGTCTTGAGAAAAAACAGCTTGTTTTATGACGAAATGATTCGTGATGTGTAGAAAGATGTATTATTGTCCGGATAAACTTGGTAACAAATTTGTAAAAGGACTGTAAATCAGTGTAAGGTCTCTGTAATTGTAATTAATTCGATATTTCTGTATTATAGTGATATCTGGTTAAAAATGGAAGGAGATCTTAAGATGGACATCTTAAAAGGTAAACGTTATGATATTATGAATGTGCTTTGGGAAGAGGGAAGACCATTGTCTGCTTTTGAGATCAATGACATTGCACCGGAACTGAAAATGCCGACAGTAAGAAGATGCCTGGAGCTTCTTTTGAAAGAGAACCTGATCCAGGTTGCGGGAACTTCAATGAACGGCAAGGTGTATGCAAGAAATTATACCCCTCTTCTTTCAAGAGAGGATTATTTAAAGGGAAATGCCAAAAGCAGAAAGATTAATCCGGTGGAAATGATGAATGCGCTTCTGGAATCTGATGGGATTACAGTGGAAGAGCTGGAAAAACTTCAGGAGCTTATCGATAAGAAACGTGCGGAACTGGAAAGCAGATAATCATAAACATAGCAGATAAAAACGGACATGGCCATCTGGCTGTGTCTTTTTTGTGCCATTTTTTACAGAATTGCAATACTGTATCAGGTAATAAAAACAGCCAGATGAATAAAGTGTCCATCTGGCTGAATCTGTTATCAATTAATTATTTCTTGTTCTGCTCAACTTCTTTTAACATCATAGCGCGAACTTTCAGTGGAAGTCCGAACAGTGTGATGAATCCATCTGCATCGTGGTGGTCATAGAGGTCACCTGTTGTGAAAGATGCAAGAGATTCATTGTACAGGCTGTATGGAGAAGTTGTACCGGCTTTGATGATGTTGCCTTTGTACAGTTTGAATTTAACTTCACCTGTTACATATTTCTGTGTGGACTCAACGAATGCCTGAATTGCTTCACGAAGCGGTGTGTACCATTTTCCTTCGTATACAACCTGAGCAAACTGGCTGCCGAGTTTCTTCTTGGTTTCCATTGTCTCGCGGTCGAGTGTCAGTTCTTCGAGCTGTTCATGAGCTGCCATAAGGATTGTTCCGCCAGGAGTCTCATATACACCACGGGATTTCATACCAACAACACGGTTTTCAACGATGTCAACGATACCGATACCGTTCTCGCCGCCTAATTTGTTGAGCTCTGTGATGATCTCGGAAACTTTCATTTCTTTGCCGTTTAATGTTTTCGGAACACCCTGCTCGAATGTCATGGTAACTTCTGTTTCTTTATCAGGGGCTTTCTCAGGTGTAACACCTAAAACAAGCATATTGTCATAATTTGGAGCCTGTGAAGGATCTTCCAGTTCCAGACCTTCATGGCTGATATGCCATAAGTTTCTGTCACGGCTGTAGCTGTGGCTTGCATCGAATGGAAGGTCGATTCCATGAGCTTTACAGAATGCGATCTCATCTTCACGTGACTGCATGGTCCATTTGTCTGTCATACGCCATGGAGCGATGATTTTGATGTCAGGAGCAAGAGCTTTGATGCCAAGTTCGAAACGGATCTGGTCATTACCTTTACCTGTTGCGCCGTGGCAGATAGCAACTGCGCCTTCTTTACGTGCGATCTCAACTAATTTCTTAGCGATTGCCGGACGGGCCATGGATGTACCGAGGAGATATTTGTGTTCGTATACAGCACCTGCCTGTACACATGGAACGATGAAGTCATCACAGAATTCATCTACGATATCTTCGATATATAATTTGGAAGCACCGGAAAGCTTTGCTCTTTCATCCAGTCCGTCCAGTTCGTTTCCCTGACCGCAGTTTACGCAGCAGCAGACAACATCGTAATCAAATGTTTCTTTTAACCATGGGATTAAGGCTGTGGTATCAAGACCGCCTGAGTATGCTAAAACGACTTTTTCTTTCATGATTGTATTCCTCCTGAAATTGGATTTTATTATTTTCCTGATTTGTAAAAATTTCCTGAGATATCCGTTTGCCGAAAGTAAATGAATAGGTCGGGAGTTCAGCGCATTATTTTTGAATAAATGCGGTAATTTCTGATTGAAATTTTTGAATAAATATTCAATGCGGAACAAGATGATTTCGTGTGATTCCGCTTAACAAGTGATAATATACACCTTTTTTTATAAATATGCAATAGAAAAATGCAAAAAAGTTTTATCTGTTTTTGCATAAATATGCAACATAATATAGGAAAAGACAGGGGGAAATCCGTGAACTGAAATAAAATCCATGTAAAAACATTGAAAAATGACTATTGCATATTATGCAGGTAAGATGTATAATTAGTCCAGCACTCTGATAGAGTAAAGTTTTACTATGAAATGAAGACCGCCGGATGAGGCGAAGATGGAGGAAATTATTATGATTAAAGCAGGAATTATCGGTGCCACAGGATATGCAGGTAACGAGATCGTGAGACTGCTTCTGGGACATAAAGATGTGGAAGTTGCGTGGTATGGTTCAAGAAGTTATATTGACCAGAAATATGCAGATGTTTATCAGAACTTTTTTAAGCTGGTAGATGCGAAATGTATGGATGATAATATGGAAGCATTAGCTGATGAAGTGGATGTGATCTTTACAGCTACTCCTCAGGGACTCTGTGCTTCTTTAATTAATGAAGGAATTCTTTCTAAGGCGAAAGTTATTGACCTGAGTGCGGATTTCCGTATTAAAGATGTGAAGAAATATGAGAAATGGTATGGAATTGAGCATAAGGCTCCGCAGTTTATTGATGAGGCGGTTTATGGTTTATGTGAGATTAATCGTGAGGAGATTAAGAAGGCAAGACTGATTGCGAATCCGGGATGTTATCCCACATGTTCCACCCTTTCTATTTATCCGCTGATCAAAGAAGGGCTGATCGATCCGTCTACCATTATTATTGATGCGAAGTCCGGTACTTCAGGAGCAGGACGTGGAGCGAAGGTTGCCAATCTGTTCTGTGAAGTGAATGAGAATATTAAGGCTTATGGTGTTGCAAGTCACAGACATACACCGGAGATTGAGGATCAGCTTGGTTATGCGTGTGGCAAAGAGGTGCTGATTAATTTTACACCTCATCTGATTCCTATGAATCGTGGTATTCTGGTGACTGCTTATGCTTCTCTGACTAAGGATGTTTCTTATGAAGAGGTGAAGGCAGTTTATGATAAGTATTATGAGAATGAGACTTTCGTTCGTGTGCTGGATAAGGATGTTTGTCCGCAGACTAAGTGTGTGGAAGGAAGTAATTATGTGGATGTGAACTTTAAGATCGATCCGAGAACTCATAGAGTTATTATGATGGGGGCTATGGATAATCTGGTGAAAGGTGCTGCGGGACAGGCTGTGCAGAATATGAATCTGATGTTTGGATTTAAGGAGGCTGAGGGACTGCTGCAGGTGCCGATGTGTCC
>ERZ1673740.2176-NODE-2176-length-11841-cov-4.907772_pt1 | contig 11841 bp, 9 predicted proteins | sample MGYA00580221_ERZ1673740 | MGnify/ENA primary metagenome ERZ1673740 (study PRJEB41218, sample SAMN15661786) | gut metagenome | host: Homo sapiens | place: Canada: London | collected 2015-08-20/2019-03-30 | study: EMG produced TPA metagenomics assembly of...
GAGTAGTGTAATTTCATAAGGTACTGAAACAAACAATAGTTAACTATATCCATACTCTCTGTTTGAGAGTAGTGTAATTTCATAAGGTACTGAAACTCAACATTATTTAAATTGCTTTTAAGTTCGTGTTTGAGAGTAGTGTAATTTCATAAGGTACTGAAACAGTATAACAGAAAGGACAATAGAGATAACGTTTGAGAGTAGTGTAATTTCATAAGGTACTGAAACTTCACCAAATAGAGACATTCCACGATTGATGTTTGAGAGTAGTGTAATTTCATAAGGTACTGAAACGAGCTAAAAAAGATAAAGCTTTTTACATCTGTTTGAGAGTAGTGTAATTTCATAAGGTACTGAAACGAGTATAACAGAAAGGACAATACCGACAACGTTTGAGAGTAGTGTAATTTCATAAGGTACTGAAACTGGAAAAACTCGCTCATTTTTCATCTTGCAGTTTGAGAGTAGTGTAATTTCATAAGGTACTGAAACAAACAATAGTTAACTATATCCATACGATTTGTTTGAGAGTAGTGTAATTTCATAAGGTACTGAAACACAAAAAAGGGTACAAAGTCCAAGAGCTTGGTTTGAGAGTAGTGTAATTTCATAAGGTACTGAAACAACGCGGGTGTTGAGAGCCGTTTAGACGAAGTTTGAGAGTAGTGTAATTTCATAAGGTACTGAAACGAACAGCACAAACGACAGCGAGAACGCCGAGTTTGAGAGTAGTGTAATTTCATAAGGTACTGAAACCGTTGAAGGAACGGAAACGCCGAGAACATCGTTTGAGAGTAGTGTAATTTCATAAGGTACTGAAACTGGTAGCAGACGGATATGCAAGCAACAAGTGTTTGAGAGTAGTGTAATTTCATAAGGTACTGAAACGAGCATTTAAATCTTTTAAACAAGAAAGCGGTTTGAGAGTAGTGTAATTTCATAAGGTACTGAAACGACACCTGAAGCACAAACCCGTACGGAATGGTTTGAGAGTAGTGTAATTTCATAAGGTACTGAAACCTTCTTCTAGCGCTTTGGCTATCTGCGTTAGTTTGAGAGTAGTGTAATTTCATAAGGTACTGAAACTTTCAAGAATGTACCTTAAAACGTCCTTGGGTTTGAGAGTAGTGTAATTTCATAAGGTACTGAAACTAACCGCAACTTTAGAAAGCTTACGTTGTAGTTTGAGAGTAGTGTAATTTCATAAGGTACTGAAACTTTAAATTTGTTTAGGAGTGTTAAAAAATGTTTGAGAGTAGTGTAATTTCATAAGGTACTGAAACAACTACGCTTGCTACTTGGTTTGCGCAACGGTTTGAGAGTAGTGTAATTTCATAAGGTACTGAAACAGGTCGAAAAGAAACCTATACTTTCGAAGCGTTTGAGAGTAGTGTAATTTCATAAGGTACTGAAACTTACTTGGGCAAAATGGCAACCTCAAATTGTTTGAGAGTAGTGTAATTTCATAAGGTACTGAAACGAAAATCAAACTTAAAGCAGCCCTTACAAGGTTTGAGAGTAGTGTAATTTCATAAGGTACTGAAACATCGTCATTTGGGCTACGTAACACGCCATTGTTTGAGAGTAGTGTAATTTCATAAGGTACTGAAACTCATAGACAATTCCAATTCGTCTTGGATTGTTTGAGAGTAGTGTAATTTCATAAGGTACTGAAACAATGGTCTTTTGACATTTTTACTTGCGTATGTTTGAGAGTAGTATAATATCATACGGTACTTGCCGATTGTGAGATTGTGAATACAGATATGAAGAAGAAAAACATTGCAATGACCGGGAATTTTATAGTGATGGTATTGCTGATTCTCGGAGTGGCCGCATACTACATATTAAAATGGGCTTTTAAGCTGTTGTGCCTGATAACGGCGGTGATCGTAAGGGCTGTGAGGGATGCTGTCAAAAAGCACAGGAGAAAGAAAGCCAAAAAGGACATTACCGACGTTCCGTTTGTCGTAAATATCGAAGAGACTTCAACAGCTCCGGCGGAAGTGAGCAGGGAGAAATTAGGCTTATTTGATAAGAGAATTTATGACGGCTTATTCCGCCCATTGATACGAGAACGCGGAGAAGCATATTGCTCCGACGGCAAAATCAGAGACCTTAAAAAAACGGGGACTCATTATTCCTGCATTGCAAAAGGTACCGCCGACTATAACGTTGAGCTTTCATTCGGAGACAACGACAAAATAGTAAGTATGAGCTGCACATGCCCCTATTATACGGAGAGAAAGCAAAACTGTAAGCACATATATGCACTTTTGTATAAGGTGAAATGCGGCGAAAACAAGCAAAAAATTATTGCGGAGATAAACCGGCAGATAAAAGGCTGTAAAACAATGATTAAAAATGCGGAATGTTATTTAGAAAAAAATAAGCAGCATTTTCCGTCTTCGACTGTTAAGGAATTTAAACGCTATTCAAGGCTGTATAGCCTAAACGTGCAAGATTACGAAAAAATCCGCTTGGGGAATTTATCGGAGGAAATACTGCTGCGCCGCCTGAACAGCTTAATTGCCGTTTCCTTTGAGCTAAGGCAGAAAATAAAGTGCACATTAAGCGAAGAAATCGCCGAATCCGATACGGTTGTTCCCGAAGCCTGCGAATTAAGCGAGAACAAAGACGGGCTTATGACCGGGATTGCGGACCTTATGGTTTTTGATGAGCTGATGACGGATTGTTCCGATGAAAAAGATAACTCCTACGATGAAAAGCTTGAAGCGGAAATGAATTCTTATTGCTTGGAGGATTGGCAAAAGGATTTGGTCAGAAACGGCAGCTATGATGTCTGGAACTTTGATGAGGAGGAGCTGGAGGAGGACGATTACTATTCGGAGGATGACGAATAAAAGCCCTTGAGCAGAGCATCATTCTCTCTCGGCATATATATTATGTTTCAGCCGTTATTGACTTAGCGGCGAAAGTGTGTTATATTACATACCGATAAAACAACGTATGGATTTTTCCGGTCTTAAAAAGATGTGTTTTCGCCATGCAATTATTCGATTTTTGAGTAATTGCGTGGCGTTTTTAATTGAGAAAATACACTCGGATTCGAAAGGCAGATGTATTTGTATGAACGAAAAATTTATGAAGGAAAAGCCTGTTTTTCCGCTTATTATGTCTATGGCCACCCCCATGGTAATATCAATGCTCGTCAATTCGCTTTATAATATAGTGGACAGCTTTTTTGTCGCCAAAATAGGCGAGGACGCAATAACCGCTCTGTCGCTTGTCTATCCGGTGCAAAATCTTGTCAATGCGCTTGCAATAGGCTTCGGTGTGGGACTTAATGCCGTTATCGCATTTCACCTTGGCGCAGGTGAAAAAGAGGCAGCCGATACCGCCGCCACACACGGGTTTTTGTTCTCAATACTCCACGGCATTATCGCCGCCGCAGTCAGCATTCCGATTATGCGCCCATTCCTTAAAATGTTCACGCAGTCCGAAAACGTAATTTCGCTCGGAGTGCGCTATTCAACAATAGTTTTTTCGTTTTCGATTGTAATTATGATAAGCCTTGCATACGAAAAAATCTTTCAGGCTGTCGGCAGAATGAATGCCTCCATGGCAGGACTTATGACGGGCTGTATTGTAAATATCATACTTGACCCGCTTTTGATATTCGGTATAGGCCCATTTCCGAAAATGGGAATTGACGGTGCCGCCCTCGCAACAGGCATAGGGCAGGTGAGTACCCTTTTACTGTATGTAGTTTTGTACGCCGTGAAAAAACCGAGCGTAACCATAAACCGCAAATATTTAAAACGTAATAAGGCTATAGACCGTAAACTGTACTTTGTGGGTATCCCGGCAGCAATAAATCTTGCGCTGCCGTCACTTCTTGTGTCAAGCCTTAATGCAATGCTTGCTTCGTTTTCACAGATATATGTTGTTGTGCTCGGCGTCTACTATAAGCTTCAGACGTTCTTATACCTCCCCGCTAACGGTATAGTGCAGGGAATGCGACCGATAATCGGTTATAATTACGGTGCCGCCGAGCATAAAAGAGTAAAGAAAATTTACGATATAACTCTTGTGCTGACGGCAGGCATAATGCTTTTCGGTACTGTGCTGTGCCTTGCGCTGCCGCATAAGCTGATAGGAATGTTCACCGATAATCCCGCAACGATAGACGCAGGCAAAAAGGCACTCAGAATAATCAGTGCCGGGTTTGTTGTTTCGTCAATTTCCGTAACGTCATCCGGAGCTCTTGAGGGACTCGGCAAGGGTGTTGAATCTCTCATAATATCACTTTGCAGGTATGCAGTAATAATAATCCCGACAGCTTTTGTATTAACACGGATATTCGGCGCTGACGGTGTTTGGAATGCCTTTTGGATAGCAGAAGCCGTGTCGGCCGTAATTTCCGCCGTTGTTTATAAAAAGGCGGTCGGTAATAAGCTGAATTCACGCAGAGCTGAAAACAACTTTTAATTTGTATATATTGTCTTAAAATAATTGACACCGCTCTCGTTGTGGCATATAATTTGCACATAATGATGTATGTAACGTTTTGGAAGTTTTCCGAGATTTTCATTACTGTGATTTATGCGATAACGTAAGGGGCGATAAAATGAATACGGTAAAATTAAAAACCGAGTGCGGAGATATCGTCGGGCTCGATAACGGCAGCTATGTTGAGTTTCGCGGCATAAAGTATGCCGACGCGGGCAGGTGGGAGTATCCGGTCGTTACCAATAGGTGGGACGGCGTATATGATGCGACCGTTTTCGGCGATTGCTGCTACCAGCACCGCGGTTTTGAGAACGACGCAAAGGTTAACCCGTTTTATCACAGAGAATTCAGGCGCGGTATGAGCTTTACATACAGCGAGGATTGTCAATATCTCAATATCAGCGCGCCCAAAAACGCAAAAAAATGTCCCGTTTTGCTGTATATACACGGCGGTTCTTTTACGGGCGGCAGCTCAAACGAGGGGCATATCAGCGGTAAGGCATATGCCGAAAATGACATTGTTTTTGTCTCTGTGAATTACCGTCTCGGGCCGTACGGCTTTTGTTCTCACCCCGATGTCGCCGATGAAAACGGAGTATGCGGTAATTTCGGCCTTTTTGACCAAGTTGCGGCACTTAAATGGATAAAAAACAACATTTCTTCCTTCGGCGGAGATCCAGACAGAATAACCCTTTTGGGGCAGAGCGCAGGAGCCATGAGCGTAGACGTGCTTCTGTCAAGTCCGCTTACAAGGGATATGGTGTCGGGCGCCGTTATGTTGAGCGGAGCCGCGCTTCAAAGAGTTTTGTCACGCCCGCTGTCGCCGCAAAAAATGAAAAAATTCTGGGACGAAATAATCAAAAATGCCGGTAAAACAAGCCTTTCTGAGCTTAGAGATACGGACGCGAAAACCCTTTACTATGCATGGCTTAAGGCGTGCCGCGACGAGGGAATTAAAAGTACACTTTCTTACACGCTTCCGTGCGATGACGGAAAGCTTCTTACGAAAGATACGTTTAACATAAAAACAATAAGCGCAATGCCGAAAATACTCGGCGTTACAACGGCAGATATGATACCGATAGTTTTAAAGCTGCTTGTGAAAAAGTGGGTGCGAAACGATAAGGGCAGTAAATGCTTTGTCTATCTTTTTGCGCGCAATTTGCCGGGCGATAACTGCGGCGCATGGCATTCGAGTGACTTGCCGTATGTGTTTGCAACTCTCAAAAACGGTTGGCGGCCGTTTACCGATATCGACTATCTCATATCGGAGCAAATGGTGGCGGCAATCAGCGCTTTTGTAAAGTGCGGAGACCCGAATTGCAGGGAAATCCCGACCTGGAAGCCCGGAACGCACAAGGTGATGAATTTTTGCGAAAAGACGCGCCTTGCAGGCTGGAAGACAGCAACGCTTATAAAAAATACACTCTTCAATAAGGGGCCGGTGCTGTAATGAAGTTTTCATATGATTTTAAGCTGTCCGAGCATAGCGGCAGCAGCAGAGTTTACGTTTGCGGCGATATTACGGCGCGAATCGACTTCTTGAGCGGCAGTATGATGCGCGTCGCCTTATTCCGTGACGATTGTAAAATGCTGCCCACCTTTACCGTAGACCCGCAAAACGAATTTCTTACAGAGGGTAGGGATAAGCTGAGCCTTGACGGATTTTCGCTGTTTGCTCCGCAAGTAAATGAAACAGCCGATGGTGAGCGCTTCTCTTTGGGAAATGTCGAAGCAGAGCTTAATACGCACAACTTTGTACTGAGCTATAAAAAGGACGGCAAGTTTCTTTTTGCCGACAGAGCACCGCTTGCCTATAATTTTCAGAACGAATTCGGAAACGGTACATATCATTATTTAACGCGCGAAAAGGACGAAAAAATATACGGCCTCGGCGATAAGGGCGGCAGCGTCAATAAGGCGGGGCGCACCTTTCGCATAGAGACGAGCGACAGTATGGGTTATGACGCGGAAACGTCGGACCCGCTTTATAAGCACGTGCCGTTTTATATGTGTGAAAATTCCGTCGGTTGCTACGGTATCTATTACGATACCTCCGACAGTGCCGTTATGGATTTCGGAAGAGAAATAAATAATTATTATCCCGCTTTCAAGTTCTTCAAAAGCGATGACGATTGTCTTGTTTATTATGTGTTCTTCGGCTCAAAGCTTGAAATTTTAAGGCAGTATTGCTCTCTTTGCGGAAAACAGACCCTGCCTCCGAAATGGAGCTTTGATTACTGTGCCAGCACCATGGCTTATACCGACGCGCCGAACTCCGAAGAACAGTTGTATGGATTCCTCAGAAAGCTTGATACCTTAAATATGAGCTGCAGCGGATTTTATCTGTCCTCGGGCTATACCTCCATCGGCGACTTGCGGTGTGTTTTTAATTGGAATTACGATAAATTCCCGAACCCCGCAAAGTTTATTGAGCGTTTTAACAGTGAGAAAATTCACTTGATACCAAATATCAAGCCTGCCTTTTTGACGTCGCACCCTATGTACAACGAAATAGCCGAAAGAGGGCTTTTTGTAAAGAATGAAGACGGCACACCGTTTGTAACCGAGTTTTGGGACGGTATGGGCAGTTACATTGATTTTACTCTGCCCGAGGGCTTTAAGTTTTGGCACGACAATGTTGCGGCAAAGCTTCTGGACTACGGAATAGACGCCACTTGGAACGATAACAACGAATTTGATATAAAAGATACCGACGCTGTGGCAAACGGCTTTAAAGACGGTAGCGTAAAGGCGAGCAGAATAAGACCGATACTCACGTATCTTATGGTCGCCTCCTCGTACTCTGCGCAAACAGAAAAATATCCGGGCAAAAGACCGTTTTTATCGACACGAAGCGGCAGCAGTGCCGTAAGACGTCTCGCAACCACCTGGTCGGGTGACAATTTTACATCATTTCATGACCTGCGTTATTGCCATTACATAGGTATGACGCTGTCTTTGTCGGGATTTTTCTTCTACGGGCATGATCTCGGCGGTTTTTCGGGCGATATGCCGTCACGTGAGCTGCTTTTAAGATGGATGCAGCACGGCATTTTCGAGCCCAGATTTACAATACATTCGTGGAATTCGGACGGCTCCGCAACTATGCCGTGGAGCTATCCGGATGCCATTCCTGCCGCACGAAAAATAATGGCGGAAAGAAAAAAACTCATTCCGTATCTTTATAATTCCGCCTTTTTATCTGTCGAAAACGATGTGCCGATGACAGCTCCGCTGTTACTCTACTATGATGACAAAGAGATAGACTGCGACAGCACATCGTTCCTCGTGGGCAGAGATATTCTCGCCGCGTGTATTCTCGATGAAGGAGTGAGCGAAACCGAGGTCTATCTCCCCAAAAACGAAATTTGGTATTTAAACGATAAAGTATACGACGGCGGTACGTCCGTAATACTGAATATTCCGTCGGACGGGGAGGTCCCGTATTTTGTGCGAGGCGGAAGCGTTATAGCTACCGATGAGGGGGAGTACGGGTTCAAATCCTCGGAAAAATTAAGGCTTACCGTGTATCCGTTAAGGAGCGGCAGCTTTAAATCGGAATTCTTTACAGATGACGGCGAGAGCTTTGCGTATAAAACCGGCGATTGCGTTCACTTGCTGTTCACCGTGGATTGCGACAGCGAGTATGTCAGAGTCCGTATCGAGAATATCGGTGAAAAATCATTTACCCCGGATATTGTGCTTTGCGACGCCGACGACAGAATACTGACGGTAGAATAATACATTGTAAATTACAAAAAAAAGAGCCCCGGATATGCTTGCTTTGGCATGTCCGGGGATTTTGTCATTAAGACCTGTTTTTACTTTGATTCGGCTTCCGCCTTTTCTCTTCTTTCGCGCAAAACATTGTGAAGCTCATCTAGCTGCTCCTTTGAAAGCTTATAGCCGAACGTCAATACAACGAATATAAGAGCAAGCAATATTGCGGGGACTATTGTTGCTATGTCATATAGCCTTGTCAGAACCTCGGGTGATTGAACGGCGAGCTTGCCGTCATAGCCTATAGCTCCGAGAACGCCTGCCGCACCTGCGCCGGCCACTGTTTGACCGAGCTTGCGTACAAACGAATAAAAGCTGTAAGATGTGCCCTCCTCTCGTCTGCCCGATATGTATTCGTGATAGTCCGTGACATCCGTAACAAGTGCCCAGATTTGCATAATAAGGAAGGTTTGACCTGCCCCAGAGAAGAACGAGAGAACGAGAAATACATACGGATTACTCACAGCCGGAGTGAATTTAATGACGAACATTGCTATGTTTACAATAAGAGCAAAGAGTATTCCTGCGGAGCATATCTCTTTTTTGCCGTATTTTCTTATAAGCTTGCCCATAAACGGCAAAAGCAGTACCATCGGCAAATATGTACATACGGTAACAAGTGCGTAAAGACCCGGCTTTTCATAGAAATTCTTAAAGAGATAGTTGTAAACGGTCTGAGTATACATCTGGAAGCAGATAAGAAGCATTGATACTATGCAAAGCGCGATAAACGGCTTGTTTTTTAAAAGAGCGCGCATCGCTTTGCCGATACTATAATCCTTTTGATTCTGCGTCGGCGGTAAGGTTATTCTCTCCTTTGTCAATTTAAAGTGTAAGAAGAAAATTATTACAGTGAGAACCGAGAGAACGGCTACCGACAGCGAGAGCTTTGTACCGTCGAGTACCTTTGCGGTTGTTCCGTTTTCATTTGTCACGGTAGTATAAACGATGAGCGGTAAAATAATAGAGGCGGGAAGACCGCCGATGCCTGCACCGATGCTTCGCCACATCGAAAGCGAAGACCGCTCTATTTCATCATCTGTTATTACCGAGGCGAGCGAGCCGTAGGGAATATTTACGCCGGTGTACATCATGCCGTAAAATATGTACGTGATATATGCGTAAATAAGATATCGGTTGTCGCTGAGACCCGGAATTTTAAAGAACATAAAGAAAGCACCTACCGCAAGCGGCAGAGATGCCCAAAGTATGTACGGCCTGAATCTTCCGTATTTAGTGGGCTTCCTTGAGTCGATAAAAGAACCCCACATAGGGTCATTTACTGCGTCCCAAATTCTCGCAACTATCATCAGTACGGTTATGCGCGCCGCGGATATTCCGAGAACGTCCGTGTAAAACATATTCAAAAATGCGGAGACAAGTCCGAATGTCAGCAGTCCGCCCATATCTCCCATGGCGTAGCCTATTTTGTCTTTAAAGGTTATGCCGTGCATAGCTTCTTCTGATTTGCTCATACAATTCCTCCGTTTTTTTGTATTTTATCCACTTTGCATTTGCTGTTTGCTTTCCGATACCTGACAGGATGATACCGGGTAGTGTAAAGCAAACTACATTTACACACAGACCTTTTGCTTTCGGAACTTGAAAGAAATCCGCTATATAGCGCCTTTATAAGCCGTAGCAGCTCATCTTTCACGCCTATAAAAAGCAAAATCCTGTAAAGCATTATACTTTACATAGCTGCTGATAAGTTGATTTCGTTTGCGAAAAATCCGCAGCAGAGCAAAAATGACATAATGGAATTATAATACAAAAATATGCAGTAGTCAATCGTAAAAACTAAGCAATATACCCAAAGAGGTAACAAGTCAAAATTATTGCCTTTTAAGTCCGGGTTTAAACGAAAAACACTTTTTAACCTAATCTTAATAATTTCGACTCTTGTTTGTAATTTTGCGATGATATATATTGTATTGCAGTTGATAAGAGTACAATAAGATTTGACAGGAGATATTATATATGGATATACAGTATAGCGTTAAACCCGCCGGTTCGGAAATTCGAAAAGAAAAAATCAAGAGCCGTCTTTTCGGACTTTTTATAACATTGTTTATAATGTCCGCTCTGTTTATAAAAATGTTTGTCTTTGTTCCCATGCTGAACGAGCATCCGACATTCGGTGACGACCGCAACGGTGTCGCTCGCGTTATAGCGGCTGACAATATTCCGCAGAATATTATGTCGTAAAGCCGTACTTTTGAAACTATTACTGTTGAGACCGCCGTGCCGAGTGCACGACGGTCGTTTTTTATACATTACATTATATGGCGTATGCTGCTTGTGTTGTGCAATCGCACTAAATTTGCGACATCATAACCGTCGTTTTGTACTAATATACAAAAGTTGTAGAAAGTGACAAAAAATTCAGCTCAACTATTGACAAAACGACAACTCGGCTGTAAGATGTGTACAAATAAAGAAAGCAATACTTGTGCAATAGATACAAAGCGAGGAGCTAAAATGGCAGAAATCATCAGATCAATGAATTTGATAAGTGTGTTTAAACAGGAAAAAGGCGTAAAACGCTTTTTTATGATGATATTCAGCATACTGCTTATGGGCTTCGGTATTTCGCTTTTCTCTTATTCCGATATGGGCGTTGACCCGTTCACATCAATGAATATGGCGATAAGCGGTAAAATCGGTATCAGCTTCGGCTTTTATCAGATGTGCATCAACTGCGTTATCCTTATTGCAGTTGCTTTTCTCGGCAGACATCTTATCGGCTTCGGTACAGTAGTTAATATGGTCGGCGTCGGTTATATTTGTGAGTTTTTCACTTCGCTGTACGACGCACATTTGCCTGTGGAAAAATCCCTTGCTTTACGCTTAGTCTTAATGCTCTTCGGCGTAATTTTCCTCTCTCTTGCGGCTTCGATGTATTTCACTTCGAATCTCGGAGTTGCCCCCTATGACGCCACGGGCTTTGTCCTTGATGACAGGACTAAGATTAAATATAAATGGTGCAGAGTCATAACGGACCTTATCTGCACGGCTGTCGGATTTGCTTTCGGCGGACCGGTCGGCATCGGCACTGTGGTTACCGCCTTTATGATGGGCCCGGTGGTTGCGTTCTTTAACAAGCATGTGTCGGAAAAACTGCTTGCCGCAAAAATGCCGAGACTTGTTGTCCGTGTCTATGATCTTCGCCGTTTCGGCGGTGGAGTAATATCCTCAAACGGCAAATTCGCAGCATAAACTCGCTTATTCCATTTCCTCTCTTTTTATACACTTTTCTACGGCAGATTGTCTGCCACGGCTGCTTTTTGTTCTCCACACTTAAAGCAGTAAAAAATACCACCGTCAGGTGGTATTTTTTTGCCTTTTTTCGTGTTGTGTTATATTCGGCACGGGTAATGTTTTCATACGGGTAAAGCCTGAAACAAGCAACTCGGCTGAAAAAACAAACCGATTGCCTTATGTTCGTTTTCTTGACAAATGATGTGTAAGTTTGTTATCATATAAAAAGGTATTTATGCTATTTGGTTTTGGAGGAAAAAAGATGTTGACCGATAACTTATGTATGGGTTGTATGAGAGAGCTTGGGGAAGAAAAGGTTTGTCC
>ERZ1673740.2184-NODE-2184-length-11807-cov-10.819010_pt1 | contig 11807 bp, 8 predicted proteins | sample MGYA00580221_ERZ1673740 | MGnify/ENA primary metagenome ERZ1673740 (study PRJEB41218, sample SAMN15661786) | gut metagenome | host: Homo sapiens | place: Canada: London | collected 2015-08-20/2019-03-30 | study: EMG produced TPA metagenomics assembly of...
CTATTGATGGCGAGGAAGTGAAAGAACTTCCCTTGGAAACTGAAACAACAGTCGAGACAGTTGTACTTTTGTCCAAACTCAATACCAAGCAGCATATTGAGGTGGAGCTGAATCTGGACGAGCTGGATTTGACAGCGGCGGAGAGCAAGGCTACCTATGACGAGATCAAAGCCTATGTGCTGGAGAAGTATGGGTTGAAAGTGTCCAGCCTGTATATCTCCCAGGTCAAGCGGAAGTGTGGGCTGGATATGGGACAGAACTATAACCTTTCAAAAAAGGAAGATGCAAAAGTGCCGCAGTGCCCGCCGGAAAAGGAAGCGGCGATTGTAGAGGCATTGAAACATTTTCATATGATATAAGGATAGCGACTCATACTTAAAAACACGTTATCGGCTTAGTCGGTAGCGTGTTTTTATTGTTAAGGGAGACCGTGTAACTTGACTTATAAATAGTGAATATAGTATAATTGTTCTGTGTTATAGAACATAGAACGATTTCCAGAAAGGAGGTGCCGAATTGCCCAACAAGGTGGCTGTAGATCAACGAGCTAAAGATATGATCATTGAACTTGGTTTATTGATTCGTGATTGCCGTGGAACGCTCAGCCAATCTCAATTAGCCAAAAGGGTTGGCCTGCCCCGTTCCAACATGAAATACATAGAGGATGGTGTCAACGCTCCGACAGCGGATGTCTATGACAAGCTGATTAAGGAGCTAAAGCCGGATTTGCAGACGCACCACCACATGGATCATTTGTATATGGCGATTCGGAAAGTTCCTCCGCCGGATGTTTGCCGAACCATCACACAAAACAAGGATTTAGTAGATGCAATAAGAAAACTGGAAGGCTGTAATCTGTCCCCAGACCAAATCAAAAGTGTTGCCGACCTGTTTGCGTCTTTTCAAGAGAATAGAGAAGGAGAACCTATAAAATGAGAGAAAAGTATTTTTACGAAGTAATGTTCGATGATACGTCCATTGATGTAAACAAGGAGGTCGGATTGGTCTGGTCTATTGCCAATTCCCTCCGTGGCGCCTACACCTCGGACAAATATAAGGATGTTATTATCCCTATGGTCATCATCCGTCGGTTTGAGTGCGCTCTGGAGGCTACCAAAGATGCAGTTGTAGCAAAGCACAAGCAGAACCCCAACCTCCCTGCTGCGCTCCTTTGCCAGGTTTCCAAATATCCTTTTTACAACTATAGTGAATACACCCTCAAACGCCTTCTGGATGACAGCGACAGCATTGCGTCCAATCTCAAGTCTTACATTGAAGGCTTTTCCGCCAACATCCAGCTGATTCTGGAAAAGCTGCTGAAATTCAGCACCCAGATCGACAAAATGGATAAGAGCAACCGTCTTTACAGCGTGGTTAAAAAGTTCTCCGATTTGGATTTGTACCCTGCCCATGTAGACAGCATGAAGATGGGCTACATTTTCGAGGATATTATCCGCCGCTTTTCTGAAAACGCCGAGGCCGGTGATCACTATACGCCCCGTGAAGTAATTCGCCTGATGGTCAATGTGCTGCTGGCAGAGGGCTGCAATGATTTGCTGACCGATGAGGGCAAGATTGCCACCGTACTGGACGCTGCCTGTGGTTCGGGTGGTATGTTGTCCACTACCTATGATTTCCTGCGCCGCAAAAATCCCTATGTGGATGTGCGACTTTTTGGACAGGAAATTAACCCCGAATCCTACGCCATTTGTCTGGCAGATATGCTCATCAAAGGCCAGGATGTGAAAAACATCATGGGTGATGAGGAAGCCAATACCTTGAAAACGGACTGCTTCCCGGATCAGAAGATGCGGCTGGTGATTATGAATCCTCCGTTCGGTACTCCCTGGGGCGGCAAAGATGCACCGGAAGGACAGGAGAAGAAAGTCCGTGAGGAAAACAAGAAGGGCGGACGGTTTGAGCACGGTCTTCCTGGAACTGGTGACGCCCAGTTGCTGTTCATGCAGCACGCCATCAATAAGCTGGATGAGAAAAACGGGCGTGCAGCGATAATTACCAATGGTTCGCCTCTTTTCTCCGGCGGAACCACCAGCGGAGAAAGCCAGATCCGGCGCTGGATGCTGGAGGAAGATTTAATTGAAGCCATTATTGCCCTGCCTACCCAGCTTTTCTATAACACCGACATTGGTATTTATATCTTTATTCTGTCCCGCAACAAGCGCCCTGACCGCCGTGGAAAAGTGCAGCTAATCAATGCGGTGGATATGTGGAAACCCCTGCGCAAATCTTTGGGCAAAAAGCGCCGTGAAATCGACCGGGATAGCATGGTAAAAATCACCGAGCTGTACTCCAACTTTGAGGAAAACCAGTATTGCAAGATTTTCCCCAACGAGGAGTTTATGTACAAGGAGTATGCGGTTTATCAGCCGTTGCAGCGCCGGGGTGTGTTGGATGCGGAGAGCATCGAGCGTCTGCGGACCAGCAGTTACTTCACCAGTAACTCCAGTATTTTCAATGAGACGGATTTTGAGCAGTTGAAAGAGATGAACCCCCGCAGTGCTGCCGACGAGAAGAAATACCAGAAATATCTGGCGGGCCAGCAGTTTGTGGCAGATGTACTGACCATTCTGGAAGCCAACCGCTCCGACCGTGTGTTTATGGATTATGGCGAGTTTGAAAAGTATCTGAAATCTCTGCTGGGTAAGGTTGAGGGGATGTCTGCCAGCCGATTGACCGGCATTGCCATGGTGCTGGCGGTGATGGATAAAACCGCCGTGATTCAGAAGGACCGCAAGGGCGAAATGATCAAGGATACCACCACTAAGGACACCGAGATCATCAAGCTCACCCAGGACCCGGAGAAATATTTTGAGGCGGAAGTGTATCCCCATGTGCCGGATGCTATCTGGGCCTATGAATTTGACCCGGAGAAAAAGGAAAGCCCCACCAATAAGGAAAAGCTGGGCGCAGAGTTCCCCTTTACCCGATTCTTCTACGAGTACAAGGAGCCGGAAAAGGCGGATGATTTACTGGCCCAGTTTATGGAGCTGGAAAAAACGCTCTCCGAAAAAATTGCAGCCTTGCAGGAAAGCGAGGGAGTGTAATGTCAGAGCAGATGAAACCCAGTGGGATTGATTGGATTAGGGATATTCCAGAAAGTTGGAAGGTTAAGCCAATCGCATATATGACCAAATCACGTAGCGGTGGAACACCGGACAGAAATAATTTATTATATTGGGAAAACGGAACAATACCATGGATGTCTTCGGGTGAAGTAAACAAAGTTAACATCTATGATACGGATGAAAAAATTACCACATTAGCAGTACATCATTCCAGCGCAAAAATTATCAGTAAAAATGCAGTTATGGTTGCCTTAAATGGTCAAGGTAAGACAAAAGGAATGAGTGCGATCCTTCGCATTGATAGTGCGTGTAATCAATCATTATGTGCTTTTTCTTGTAACGCCGGTATTTTGTACTACGAATATCTGTTTTGGTGCTTTCAAACAATGTATACCTACTTGCGTCAGATGTCTGGAGATGATGTTCGAGATGGGTTGGCAGCAAGTTATGTTAAGAAACAAAATGTACCTGTTCCGAAATATGAAGAACAACAAGCTATCGCAGATTTTCTCGACAAAGAATGTGCCCAAATTGACAGCATTGCCGCAGATTTGGAAAAACAGATTGCGCTTTTGCAGCAATACAAAAAGTCCCTGATTACCGAAACAGTAACCAAGGGACTGGATAAGTCTGTGCCGATGAAGGACAGTGGAGTTGAATGGATTGGAAAAATTCCGGCGCATTGGGATCTTAAAAGACTGAAATTTATGTTGGAAAACAGCTCAGATAGTATGAAAGTAGGTCCTTTTGGAAGTGCACTCTCAGGTAGTGATTTCACAGATGAGGGTAAATGGGTATATAATCAACGAGTTGTTCTCGACAATAATTTTTCAGAAAATACTACCTTTGTTTCTGGAGAGAAATTTCGGGAAATGCGAAGCTTTGCTGTATATCCTGGCGATATCCTTATTACTACAAGAGGCACGATTGGAAAAGTTGCTATTGTTCCAGAAGGGGCTAATGAGGGTATCTTGCACCCATGTATTATCAAATTTAGAGTAGACAAAGAAATGATTATACCTGAACTGTTACAGCTCATTTTTAATGAATCAGACTTTGTTAAAGACCAATTTACCCTTATGAGCAATGCAACTACGATAGAAGTTATTTATTCTTATTCATTGAAAGATATTCTTCTACCGGTTATTCCAGCTGATGAGCAGGAGAAGATTTACGGCTATTTATCGAAGAAATGCATAGCAATTGACGGTATAATAGCAGAAAAGCAGAAGGCTCTTGCTACAATTACCAATCACAAAAAATCCCTCATCTACGAATATGTCACCGGTAAAAAACGAGTGAAGGAGGTGCAGTGAGATGGCTATTAAAGCAGGACAATTAAAGGAACGAGCAGATTATCAGGCATACATTCTGGAAATGCTGCGGGAGAAAAACGGCTATCAGGTCCGACCCTCTACTGCTTACGATCCCGGCTACGGTATGGATGTAGAACGACTGTTCTCCTTTTTGGAAGAAACCCAGCCGGATGCATTGGCTCGGCTGGAAAAGCTCTATGGCGACAAGACCCGCCAGACCATCCTCAACTACATCAACAATGAGGTCAATAAGAAAAGCCGCAGCCTGCTGGATGTACTAAAGCACGGCGTGGAGTTTGATAACGGTGTGTCCCTAACCCTCATGTACCGCAAGCCAGCCACCACCTTCAACCAAAAAGCGGAGGCGCTGTATCAGCAGAATGTACTCTCGGTGATGGAGGAAGTCTGGCACAAAGAGGGCGAGCGCATTGACCTTGTAATCTTCCTCAACGGCATTGCCATTTTCACCTTTGAGCTGAAATGCAACACCAGCGGACAGAATTATGAGGATGCGATCCGTCAGTATAAGTTCGAGCGGGATTGCAAAACCCGTCTGCTGAAATTTAAGGCGGGCTGTCTGGCTCACTTCGCCATGGACTTGAACGAAGTCTATATGTGCACCAATCTGAGAGGAAAATCTTCCTTCTTTCTGCCGTTCAATAAAGGCTGCGGCGTTGGGATTCACTCCGGCAAGGGCAACCCCCACAACGAAAACGGCATCAATGTTTCTTATATGTGGGAAGATATTCTCAAAAAAGATACGGTGCTGTATCTGATTGATAAAATCATTTTCCTGCAAAAGGAGACCAAGAAAGACCCGGATACTGGTAAGCGTGTTACTAAGGAAACGCTGATTTTCCCTCGGTATCACCAATTCAATGCCGTGCGCAAGCTGGTGGCAGATGTCGTAGAACACCACAGCGAGAAAAACTATCTGATTGAGCACTCGGCGGGCAGCGGCAAAACCAATACTATTGCATGGTTGGCACATCGTCTGGCTTCTTTGCACGACAGGGAAAACAAAGTTATTTTTGATACGGTCTGCATTATCACTGACCGTATCGTAGTAGATCGTCAACTTCAGAATGCCGTACTGTCACTGGAGCACAAGGCTGGTCTGATCAAGGTCATGGATGAAAAATGCACTTCCAAAGATCTTGCGGATGCCCTTAACGGCAATACAAAAATTATTGTGACTACCATCCACAAGTTCATGTATATTCAGGAACTTGTGCAGGAGCTGAAAAGCAAGACTTTTGCCGTAATCATCGACGAGGCGCATTCCTCTACCGCCGGAACTGCCATGGAAGCGGTGACATATGCTCTTTCAGAGAGCCGCAAACTGAGCGAGGCCACCCCTGTTGATGTGTCGGAAGAAGAAAAATCTATGGGCGATATTATCGAGGACGAAATTGCCCGTAGCGGAAAGCAGCCCAATGTTTCCATGATTGCCTTTACCGCAACTCCGAAACCGACTACCTTGCAGTTGTTTGGCTGTCTGAACGAAGAAGGAAAAAAGGTTGCTTTTGACTTGTATTCCATGAAGCAAGCAATTGAGGAAGGCTTTATTCTGGATGTGCTGCAAAACTATGTGACCTATAAGACTTATTTTGAAATTAATAAGGCTATTGAGGACGATCCTGAGCTGGAAACGATTGCCGCAAAGCGTAAGATTGCCAAGTATATTGAACTGCATGATACCAACATTGCTCAGAAAGTGGAGATCATTATTGAGCACTTCAAAAACAGAATCATGCAGGAATTGGGCGGCAAAGCAAAAGCCATGGTCATTACTTCGTCACGGCAGGCAGCAGTCAAATACCGGAACGAGTTTGAAACCTATATTTCCAAGCATGGGTATACGGGTATTCGTGCACTGGTGGCGTTTTCGGGCAAGGTTTCTCTGGACGGCCACGAATACACCGAAGCGGTGATGAACGGCATTAAGGAAGAAGATTTGCCTGAAGTGTTTGACAGCAACAGCTATCAGGTGTTGCTGGTGGCGAATAAGTATCAAACTGGCTTTGACCAGCCAAAGCTCTGCGCCATGTATGTGGACAAGCGACTGCGAGGAGTCAATGCTGTGCAGACCCTTTCTCGCTTGAACCGAATTTGTGCGCCCTATGATAAGAAAACCTTTGTGCTGGATTTCAAAAATGAATATGAGGATATTCAAGCGTCCTTTGCCCCATTCTATACCGAGACAATTCTGAACGAGACCATCACTCCTTCGGATATCCGGGCGGTGGAAGCCCAGGTGGATCAGTATAATTTCCTTGATATTGACGATATTGAGGAATTTAACGGATACCTGTATCAGGATAAACGAACCTCCAAAGAAAAGGCTCGGATGTGGACGCTGTTGGATAAATCCCTGCAAATCATCAATCGTCACCCGGAACTGGAAAAGATGGAGATTCGTGCAACAATCAAGCGTTTTCTGCGATTTTACAGTTTCCTGATTCAAGCAACCTGCTTTGAAAGCGTTGATCTGCACAAGAAATACAATTTTCTTTCGTACCTGGTTAAGGAGATCGAAGTGGGCAGCGGTGGAAATGATTTTGACATTGCGGATAAAATCACTGCCTCTAACTTCCGTCAGAAAAAGACCGGGGAAAATACACACGAAATTGAATCCAGGCCGGAGGTCAGCCTTCCGACACCCAATGAGGTCTTTATGGATGAAGCCGTGAAAAAGAAACTATCCGAGATCATCGACGAGATCAATGCAGCGTATAACAAAAACTTCGATGTTGACGTGGCCTCCAAGTCCGCTCTGCAAATGAGGGATATCCTGCTGAAGAACGGACATCTGAGGGACAGTGCACGGAATAACTCGCTGAAAGACTTCCGCTTCGCCTATTTTGACGCTGTACAGGATGCTCTGATTGCCGGGTATGAGCAGAACCAAGATTTCTTCGCACTTTTGCTGGATAATGACGAGAAGAAGCGTGAACTGATGCAGGTGTTCCTGGAGGATGTATATAAGCATTTGCGTAGTGATTAACCTTAGGCCAATTAACAGCGCCCACTGACTACAATGTCAATGGGCGCTATTATATTGGTTACAACTCAAAACTTTCTATCTGCCTGTTGCAAATGTCCTAAAACAAATCTTATTCACTTTTCTCGCTTTGTGTCAAGGAATTGTACTCCTTTAATTTGTTTTCTCGTACCTTTGTCTCGTATTGATTTGCCTTTTTTTCCAGAAACTGTACGAGAAAACGCTTTCCAACCGATACGGTATCAATCGTAGAAATTATTGCTAATATAGTTGCAATAATTAATGCAATTGTAAATAGCGTGTTTGAATGTGTAGTAAAGGAAAAAACTGTGCCCAAAACACCTAAAACCGATAATGCAAACATGACAACGGATAACAGTTTCTTACGAGGAGAAATCCATTTTTCACGAGCTTGTTTCGCATATGAATCGGCTGACTTTCGATTCTTCTCAGCTTGCATTTTCCGCTGTTGTTCTTCAGATTCTTTTTGCTTGCGAAGTTCACAAGTGATATTTGACAATTCCTGAGTATGTTTTTGCGAAGCTCTTTCCATTTCTTTGTTTAGTTGGTTCAATTCGATTTGATGCCGTTTTTCTCTTTCGTTTAGTTCAGTTTGGTGGCGGGCTGTTTCTTCAGCTATTAATTGTTCTTCATATTTCCTTTGAGCTTCTTGTACAGATGTTTCGGTGATGCTATCAACCTCCCCAAAAGAGCCTAACCAGATTTCATTTCGAAATACCCGGTCAGCACGTAAAGCCACAACTTGTTCTGGTGTCAACTTGCCAGATAGCTTAAGTTTTTGGAGAACCTCATCGACTTTTTTCATTATTTCTGGGATGGGTTGTAATGCACAATACGCATTCTTTAGTAATTCGCTTTCTGGCAAATTATTTACCTCACCACATTTTATCCAAGTAATTGCTGATAAATTACTATCAGAAATAATTAACTGAAAGGTTCTCTTGCTTATGTTCTCTTTATAGTATGTGTTAAAAGCTCTTGTAAAATCATAATTATTTGTGACAAAAATAAAACGGCATGTTTCAATATCGTTACTTGTATAATCTCCTCTAAGGCGATGAATGGCCAGTGCGGATTTTACGTCATTTTCCAAATTGGCTTCTGTATAATGCGGAGTATTATCTTTAATAAACTGCTTAAGTTCTGTCTCTCCTAACATTTTTTGTTCATCTACGGAACCATCGTCTTTTGTGTCATATGGAGGAATATCGTGTTCAACTATTCCAAAACGGCTTTCCAATTTGCTTGGTAGTAATTTAATCTCTCTATCGACGTCATTGGAGTTGTAGTTGTGAGCGTTTAAACCGTCTAGAGTACGATAGCCATTGGATATTGCCGTTGGACTCAAAGAGTACTTATATGCAGATAAAATATCAATTATTTCCTGTCTTATATGGGGAAAGTAGCAAAATTTTCCATTTTGCCGTTGCAGCATATTATGAAGCAATAGGGCGTTATGTTCTCTTTCGCTGCCGCTATATCCCAGTAAGTCTATTAAAAATGGTGTATCATAAAAGAACGTTGTATTTGAATAGTTGGCTGATTTTATATCTCCATTCTCTGGTTGAATATAGAGCGCTAAACGTAAAAAGTATCCTTTAATTAAATCGTTTAGATACTCAAATTCTTCATTACTCGCATCTTTGCACTCGAAAATGAATCTTGCGATATAGTAATCTGTTTCATAATCTTTTGGTGAGATACTGACACTTGCCAGATCATTTGTGCCTATCTGAAGACCGTATCGGGAAAAAAAGGTATGTAAACAATTAATCGCCCGACTGTCGGTAAAATTCCCTGCTCTTTTACAATGTGCATTTAGGTATACTGATAATTTTTCGCCTAAAACATGTAAGTAGCGTTCACAATCTTTCCGTCGAGAATCCATTTGAGAAATCTCCGAATCGATTGGAGAAACAAGATAATAATTATGATTTCTTCTTTCAATAGATGAATAAGGTTTACGTGCAAACACTTTCTTTATGATGACTTCTGGCATATCTGTATACGCAAAATTATGTTGCACATAATTTTGCACCTTTTGTGTGTCTACTTTTTCACCTGGAGATGTGAGAGTAGCGGTCGCATACATTACAAAAGGGGTAATAAGGTCGATCATGTCTTTTTTGCGACTTTGCCATACGGCTTCTAGCATTGCTGCACTAATCATTGTTTGATTATTGTTCATTTTCTGTCTCTTGTCCCTTTCTTTTTGAATTATCTCGTATGTAAACTAGCAGGCAATTGCTATTTGCTTAAATCATTTTTGCTTTTTTTTTTTTTAGACGCATAATACGGCTTTGGCCTTGCTTTTCCTCGCATATTATTGGGATTTTTGAGCAGCTTGGACAGGCTCAGTATCCTCAGGAACGCCGAGAAGTCCTCCGAGGAAATTTTCTCGAAGGGTATCTGCATCCTGTCACAAAATTCATGGATCGCCATTTCCTCCTGGCTACCCTGTTCGAGCGCCCGTTCAAACTTTTCCTTGACATCCTCCAGCGTGGGCTGCGGGTCGGCGGTGGTCTTGTCCTTCAAGTGGGCTTCCCGTATATCCCGGACGATGCTGTCTAGGTCATCGTGCATGACGTGGCTGTAAAAGTCGCTTTCCTGCACCTGCCCCAGCTCCAGCGTCCGCATATAGAGGTCATCTTCTCCGGGCGCATAGTTGCTGAGGACGGTCCGCCGGGTGGCCTCCATCACCAGATTCATCTGCTCCACCCGCATATTGGCGATCCGGTCGATACAAATTTCCATATCCACCATCAGCCGCCGGAAGTTCGGATGCGTGGCAAGTTCGCAGAGAAGCCGGTTGTTGATCTTGCCGCTGCTCAAAAGTTCTACCATATCGTCACTCAGATGCAGAGCCTGAAGCTCTGTGTTTGGGTGATTTTTATTTTCGGACAGCCCCATCAGATAGTCGGTGGACACGCCGTAAAACTCTGCCAGCGTTGCAATCGCAAACGGGCTGATGTCCTTGTAGTCATCGCTTTCATATTTTCCCAGCGCCGATCTGGACAGGCCGGTCTGCTCCGCCAACTGTTCCAGCGTCAGGTGTTTGTCCACCACCCGCAAGTCTTTGAGCCGCTCCGGGATTGACAGCTTTGTGTACATCCAATGCCCCCTCTCTCGTTATCGTTTTTTCAGTGATTACACCTATTATAGCACGATTCCATAAGCGTGGAAATATGCGGATTTCGAGCGTTTTTCCAACGTCTTGGATATACGGGAGCAGCCCCCTTTTTTCGGTAAACTGGTTCTTGCAGACAGGCACTGAACCTTGAAAATCGAATGACCGGCTGCAAGGGGTATGGCCTCCGGGGAAGTGACGCCAGGACAGAAATCGAGCGCACCAAAGAGGCCGATACGCCGGGAGAAATTCCGGGCAGGAGCGGCTTGCAGGCAGACCGGCGGACAGGAAACAAGTTCATCATGCGGGGCACATGGCTCCGCAGCAAAGAAATGGAGGAAATCATTATGACACTGAGTATGAAAGAAAAGAAGATTCTCTACGCTTACGGCTGTCCCAGCCACCACAATACGGTGACACGGCTGAAATGGCTGACGGCCCTGACGGTTGACCCGGAGGCCAAACGCCGGATGCTGGGGCTGGCCCGGAAGGTGGAGACGGAGGTGGACGAAAGCTGGTACGAGGATTTTTACCACCATCTGCGCATGGAGATGGACGAGTACCGCCGTCTCAAGCGCAGCCTGCGTGTGCTGAAATCTTACACTGATTATGAGGAGGATCTGTATGAGGAAGCTGTCTAAGTATGAGAAAGAAACTATCATCAACTGGAACGAGGCGGAGAACCTTGCCAGCATCTACACCTTCAACGCCAGCTTGAAGCGCAGGCTGGCTGATTTCAGCCGGAAGTACCCGCTGCTGTGCCGGTTGGAGCGCAGCACGCCGGAGGGCAGCGTGACCTATGTGCTGGACAAGTCCCGGCTGTCGATCCGGCTGGTGCCGCCGTACAGCGAGGAACGGAAAGCCGCCGCAAGGGAGTACGCAAAGGAGCATGGCTTTCAGGTGGTGGGAGCGGAAGAAAAAATCGCTTGAAATCGGGGCGATTACGGTCAAAATGCCGGGTCTGCACCCTCTGTTTTGACTGGCAATCCCCGCAGGCGTATTCCGTATCCACTCCCCGCCTATGGGCGCAAATGTGCGGATACGGAGCCGGTGAAACTGGCAAACGCCGCTCCTGCGGTGGAAGCCAGCTTCGCCGGTGCGGGAGTACAGAGGGCAGCCAGCCCTTTGTGCCGGGGTGCAGGGGCGGCAGCGCACTGCTGGGGTCAAGGGGCAACGCCCATTGGCGGGTTGAGGGCAGCCGCCCCATCGGGTCAAGGGTGAAACGCCTTGCCCAGGGAGAGTTGATGCCTGCG
>ERZ1673740.2186-NODE-2186-length-11799-cov-6.948825_pt1 | contig 11799 bp, 8 predicted proteins | sample MGYA00580221_ERZ1673740 | MGnify/ENA primary metagenome ERZ1673740 (study PRJEB41218, sample SAMN15661786) | gut metagenome | host: Homo sapiens | place: Canada: London | collected 2015-08-20/2019-03-30 | study: EMG produced TPA metagenomics assembly of...
CAAGGGCATTGGTAGCTTCCGTCCCCTCCGGTGGCGAATTTAGGATGATCTCAGACATTGCATCCGGGCGCAATGCATAATGGATTCCATCTGTAGTCATCAATACCAAATCCTGCTCCTGCAATTTTCCGGAAATTGTGTCAATCCGCGGGTTAATGATCTTTCCAATTCCACTGGTTAGCTTTAATCTTCCGTCATGCACATAATATGTCTCGCTATCAATCTTCCCTTCCTGTAATAGTTCGTACGCTTGCGTATGATCATGAGTAATCAGATTGACTTTTCCATTGCGGATAATATACAGCCTGGTATTACCGCTATGTCCAATTGCTATTTTGCGGTCCGGCAAAAACAAGCAGCATGTTACACTTGCCGAATAACCGGAAAACAATTCTTCATTTCCCATTTGAAATGCTCCCAAAATCCGATTCGCATCATTCATAGCCTTTTCGAGGAAAAATTTCGGATACTTTATTAGCAAATCCGGTTTTTTCCCAAACGAATCCTTGATGTTTTCAATTATGTCCATAGCAACAATAGATGCTGGTTGCGGTCGCTGCGGCATAGAACCTGTTCCATCCGCAACGATGCACAACAATGTTTCCTCATCAAGCTCGCAGAATTGCACAAAATCCTCCTGCTGCTCTCGTCCAACCCCAATGTCTGATGTCGCACCACATATATATTTTGGCATATTAAGAATCCCCTTTTACATTTTTCGAGTCATTCATTTTTTCTTCGAGATGTAAAAGATGTTTCTTCTTTCGAGTAAAGTGTAAAAACATGCCTGTAAGAACTGCAATTCCACAGCCGATAATCACAAGTAATATTAATAATACTTGTATTCCTCTGTTTTCATTTACCGTTTCTTCTACAGCATCTTTTACTTTCTCTGGGCTTGTCTTTTCAATTTTTTCTGCCGGGGCTGTTGTAACTCTTGCAGCGTTGGCAGAAGAACTTTCAGTCTTTTCAGAAGTTTGCTTATTCGAAAAATCATCTGTAACTGCAGTTTCCTGTACCGCAGTAGCAGCAGTCGGACGCAATTTATCCACAATATCGTTTGTTTCCTGCTTCTTTTCAGCTTTTAACGTATCACCCGATGTTGTATTTGAAACTGATACATTTGGTGTGAGTGGCTTCAGGTTTACAGCCTCTTTTTTGACAGAATCACTTTCGCTTGGTACTGTTGTTGGTTCCGGCGTAATCGTTGGTGTTGGTATCGGTGTAGTTGTCGGATTTGGGGAAGGTTCCGGAGCCTGTGTCGGAGTCTGTGTTGGTTCCGGCTCTGGCTCTGGTGTTACCGTTGGCTCAATTGTCGGCTCTGGTGTTGGAGCCGGCGGGGTAACAACCTTCTGTAAGGTCAACTTTTGAATGTTAGATTCTACCGTTTGGACAAGATTATTTGCATAATATCCATTTGCAACAGCTTTGATTTCAATCTCTTTTTCAGAAGAAGTTTGATTGCTTGCAGTGATTACCATATCTCTGCTTTGCGAAAACGTGCCATCTTTTGTATATACGACCATTTGAAAAGAACCTATTTTATCGTATAAAAAAATAGTTTTGTTCAAGATACTGGGATGTTGACCATTAATTGTAATCAAACGTTCTACGGAGTTTCCCTCTGAATCAACAAATTCCGGGACACGTATTGTTTCCACTGTCAAATCAGATGGAATATAAAAATCTACTACATAACCCGTGACAGATGTTGTCGCTGTTGCATTCATATTATTAAATGTAAGCTGTACATCATCCTGTCCAGGAATTATTGTGGCTGAACTGGAAACTTTTGGACTTTCCATCTGATATTCACAAATAAGCTGTATCTTTTGAGAGGCTTCTGTTTTTACTTCCTGATCATCACCATAGACCGCTTTTACGTATGCCTGGATCAAAACATCCTCACTTTTTGCATCCTGTTGAATGTTTTTTAATAACAGTGACAAACTTTTTGTTTGTTTGAAGTCATATGCAGGACTATTGTTGTCTTCATCTTGACTATTGTCGTCTTCAATCAAACTATTATTGTCCTTTTCGAGACAAATTTGTAACAGAACTTTGGAATCAGAGGTAATGATTCCTTCCGTATATTCTTTCCCATCAACAAATAGTGTACTTGTTGCATGTTCAAATTCTGGAAGATCAATCTGCTCAATTTCTGTTCCTTTTGGGATGATCAGTCGACATTCATAGCTGGAAAGTTCTGCTGTTCCGGTTCCAGCCAAACCATCCAATGTCACCTTGGCTGTTTGACCGTAAGAAAGCTTGTCCTGCTCTGTTTTCCATACTGGTGTTTCAATTTTATAACTCGTTTTCAAAACCGTTGCTGAGACTGTTTCGTCTACCTTTGATGTGAAGTTCTCCCCGTCTTCTGATTCCCGAATAGTTCCTTTTAATTCTACAGTATCAGACGCTTGTGACATATCAATGTCGCCATCAATTACCATCCCTGACATTGAAGCATCTGAATTTGCAATTTCACCTGCCGGCTGCAATTTGATGCTTGAAATTTCTCCATAATCAGAAAGTTCGACTTGAGCGTTTTCGGTCGTTTGAAGCTGATATTCCATTCCATCATCTTTAAGAATCGAAACAACGACATCTCCATCGTAGTTTTTCCAATCTCCAACGACTAATTTCTTAGCCACGAAAGCGTTATCCCACGACGTTTCGACCTGCGTAAATTTTTGATCGTTCCCATCTGATTGATAATCATATTGATATGATTGATCTAACGCTTCGTCGCTTATTATCTCTGTCTTCTGCATAATCTGCAAATTTGGCGTGAGATCCGCATTGGCCCCTGCCGGAACAGTTATTAGTCCAGAAGCCAAACTGACTGCCGTTATTGATGCTATTTTGCGTGCAATTTTTTTCTGCATTTTAACTCCTTTCTAGTATTCCTCTGTTGAGTGATCACGCCTGCCATTCAGATACCTGCGGTCCGCCGTAATCTTCTTAGAAACAGGTTCTGACTTGAACTGATATTTTTTCTTTTTTCTTCGAACTTTTAAGTATGCCACTAACGGAGACACAATTCCCAGCATAAGACCTGCCGCGCCAGCCGCAATCAAAGTTGAAAAATCATTCAAATCAATCACTCCTTTTCCATTCGCTGATTCAATGTATCTACGGAAACAGGGGTTAATACCAGCTCCCCGTTTTTAAGATATATAACCGACATAGTTTTTTTCCCATTTGTATAGTCGTATATAAGCCCCTGTTTTCTTTTGATACGAACATCTTTCCGCACAGCATTACTATCATATGCTATGTATAATTTGATGTTATCTTTTGGAATATAACAATCTTTTGATACCTTAATGTTTTGCATACCAGTTCCTCCTTTCTATTCCGATATATATAGTATTGAAAATTGTTCTCAAAATTAGATACAAAACTGGACCAGACAATGCTGGCCCAGTTCTATTTTAGTCATCCTTTTTAGGATAATGATATGCAGAATCTTCTTTTTCACGAGCATGTTTCACATGAGCTTCTGAATTCTTTCCTTCTGTCATACATATAAAATCAGTATATGGTTCCCGGCGTGTAAAACGGTTATGTATTGATCCTCGCTTATTTCGGTATCCCTTTTCTTTTTGTTTTCGCTTTTCCATTCTACATTTTTCAAAATGAATATTAAATCGTTTCGCATCTGCAATTATTTTTATAGAGATTCCTGCGCCAATAAAGAAAAACACTAGAAACACAAGTACAAAGAGAATCTGAATCATCATAAATATCGCCTCCACTCGTCTGCATCCAAACTATCATCCACCTCTGGCTCTATGGAACTTTCAGGGATATCTTCCGATAAAACAGGATCTGTATCCATAGTCTCTTGGGCATCTCTATCATCATCCGCCGTGCTTTTGACTTCCGCTTCCATTAAATCAATTGCTGATTTCAGGCTATCTACGGAAAAACTGGAGCCAACAATATCCGATAACGCGGTATCCGGAACATCTGTTCCTGTATTTTCCGCATGCTCAATAGCCTGAACATAGGAATCCAAATCATTGCTCATTTGATCTAAAAACTGGTTTGGTTCATAAAAGTCCAGTTTCTGCTGTGCATCTACGGATGATGATTGCGACATATCTACCCTATCTACTGAATCTGTCACACCAGAATCCAGATCCATAAAGCCTTCATATGGATCTGGTTGCTCAAACGGTTCTTCTGGAGATGCATATCGGTCGCTTGCCAACTCATATAAATGATCGACATGTTCTGCAGAAAGTCCATTTTGCTGTAATTTTTCAGCCATCGTATCCATATTATCCATTGGCTTACCGTCCAAATCAGTAACCTCATATACGAGATCTGCACTCGATTCAGCAGCTTCGGAATACGGCGTATCTGAATTATAATGATCTGTGATTGCATCCGCGGCTGCGTTTACAATATCCATATATCCAAGATTTTCATCTGAAAAAACGTCTTCTATTGCTTGTGAAAGGACATCATCTAATGCATTTGCCGCATTAAGACAGTCAGAAAATTGTGCTTTGTACTCTTCATGGAAACTATTTGCATTTTCAGATCCTATCGTTGGGCTTTCCGCCTGTGATTCCCCACGTTCTAATGTTGCATCATCAGTTGTTGGTTCAAACGTGTCATTTTTAGCATCCGCCGTTGAAAATGAATCACTATCTGAATGATCTTCACCAACACTCCCTATTAACAGTTCCTCCTGTCTATCTTGAACATCCAGGCTTTCTGGCATTGCACCAGAATCAGATTCTGGCTCATCTCTTGACTGACTTATTTCGAAATCTGCTGTCACATCCTCATCCGCGCTGCTTATTTCAGCAGTTTCCAATACATCAGATTCCGGGATTTCATGAACTTCTTCACCGTTCACTACGGATTCGCTATTATCCTTTGAATTTGCAGCCTCGGTCATATTGTCCTGATCGTTATCCTGACTTTCCATTCTGGTCTGCTCCGCAACCATAGCATCGTCTTTTGTGTCCTGATTCTCACGCTCAATCGCATCTTTTAAATCCATATGCTGCTCCTCTTCTGCTTTCTTTTCATCCGCTAAAGCTCCAGATTCTTCTGAATTTTTCGAGTCCATACCATCAGCAGCTTGATTCTCCGTCGTAACGCCTCCCTGCGCTCCTCCGCTTACCATTGAGGAAGTATCAACGGGATTTTCCTCGGGCTTTTCAACTGCAGGGACTGTTTCGTAAGCAACTTTTGCATGAGGATCACGATCAATCGTTTTCTCAATATTGCGAAAATACGGGCGAAATATCGTAGATGCAAAAAAGTTTCCTACCTTTTCCCAAGCACTAAGATCATATTTAGTGCCATATGTATAGGACTTTCCGTTTTCGGTTTCATATTTTTCAAGCCCCTCTTGTCCACCCGAAAGAATTCTTTGCTCAAGACTGATATAGTAGTTCGTTTTATAATACTCCTGCCGATCCATTCTTAAGTCATTATTGGATATATAATTCTTAATAACCTGATCCTTTCCATAGGCTGCACCAAGGTCAAGTGCCTTTTTAGCACAAAAATCATATTGCATTTTGTAATCTTGGTAAAAAGTATTGCTTCGGAGTAAACGGGAATCTCCAATTCGATCCTGCATTCCCTCCATTTTCCCTTGCAATTCTTTTAGCCCGGACAAATACGGCTTTATTTTTTCGAACGTTTCCTGAATCAAATTTCCTTTTTCTACTTCAATACTTGTTCCTTTGGACGATGCTATTTTCTCTGCCTGAACTTCTAACGCTTCAACTTTCTCTTGCGTCAAATGTAATTGACCTTCCAAATTCACCTCAGCCCGCGTCATCAGATTATACTGTCTGTTTTTTTCTATGCCAGATTCACTCTTTTCGGAGTCCGCCGTGGAATTTTCTGGTGTATTTTTTTCAACTTTATCCATGGTGTTTTCTTTTAAGTCCATGAATTTTTCTTTGATTTCGTCAAATGTATACGATTTTTCGGATTTTAGTATATCGTCAATTATCGGGCGATAACGTTCCACCGGATGCCCAATAACATCCATATCCTTACGAATGTAATCGTATTGATTTGCTGATTTACTTCCCAGAAAATCTCTTCTTACAGACTCTAAAATATCTGCCATTGTAGTATTCCCGCTCTCCGGAAGTGTATATCGCAGCGCATTCCAGGCATTGGTATAATCAACGCCGACCTCTCTTCCAATTAGCGGGGCATTCGAAGAGACGGGAATATGTCCATTGCTGACATCTGTCGTTATCTTGTTTTCTGATTCTTTGTAGTAGTATGTTGGCGCATCAATCTGCATATAGGTGTTGCCGTCTTCACGCTCTGTATAATAGTGCATTACATTTCTGGTTGTATCATGATAGTCATAACTGATACGATAGCCAAAACTGGTATATATACCACCGTCATCACCAATATGAAGCTTATACGCAGAATCTGTCTGCCGTTCGTTATAAGCATCTACCTTTTCTTGTACTTCCACCACATCGCGTAAAGAGTCTTTCAATGCAGAAGCATAATCTCTCATATCACATCCCATGGGGAAACGAGCCTCAAAGTATAAATATTCCCGCAAAGTCTGCATCGGACCATGATCCGCCAAAAATTGTCCCATATCTCTTTTTGAAAAAGCATCCTGTTTGGTTGCACTTGATATAATTGCATCGCACAAGTCAAGATATTTTTCAGCTCTTTCTATCGTTGGCTGCACTCTCTCCACATCCGCGCAATCTTTTTTATATGCCGCGTATTCTTCTCTCAATTCGCCAAAGGCTGCAACTGCCTTTTCTGCATCTTCAAAACGCCCAAAATCAAGACTGTCAATGATATTGTTTCCTTGATTTGTATAACGCTCTTGAAAATCATGGATTCGATCTAGCTTTGTGTTTCGATATTCGGTCAGTTTATCACGGATATCCATAGTTTGATTTCTCTGATCCAGATAGAAATCAAATTTTTTCTCCATGTTTCCGCCGAGCATAACACTCTCTTTTATTTCATCGACCGCATTATTAACAATATCTCTAACCGCTGCTGCAAATTTTGTTTCTACAATTTTTTCAACGGCAGAAACTGCTTCCTGATAATCATGCACGGCCAAAGCATATTCTTTCTGCTTTTCCGGAGATAACTCTTCAATAGCCTTATCTCCATCTGCTTTTGCAGAATCCACGAGTGTTTTTGACTCCTCTAATAGTTCCTGTATTTTCTGATAATTTTCATAGCCTTTATACATAGGCGTTTGTTTGAATTGGTCCAGCCGCTCTGGTGATCCTTTTTCTAACCGTTCTATCCTAGCCTTTACATCATTTGCAAACCAATTTTTTCGATGTGATAAGCTTAGGCGATCAAACGGAACCATCTTCTCAGGAGCATCATTTCCAGTAACAATTCTGATTTTGTGCGAACTTGATACCTGATCCTGACCGATTGAATACACATACACACCATCTGCCCGGATAGCATATTGAGCATTGATATGTTCTTTTTCCCCATCCTTTTTCGTGATGTCGCCATCAAGATAAATACGGTCTGTAATACCGAACTTTACGCCTTCTATTGAGATATAATTTCCGTATTGAGTAGACACGGACATACGATCTATAGTGGCATCTTGATAGGATTCTCCCAAGAGGTTTCGAATCGTTGCATTATCCACATGGATTGGAATTGTCTTACGTGTCATATCAATTCCATCCACTATGCCATAATAAGGATTGGACGCTCGTATTTCTTTTATTTCATCTGCATCCATATTCTTCCGAACTTCTGGAGGGAAAAAATTAAATAACGAATTGTAAGTCGGTAACTCTTCTCTTGCTGGCAGCGCGTACATATCGACGGGAGCTGGATCTGCTGTTTTAAAATATCCGATGTCTTCCAGCTTATTATACATAGAATCTATATCATATTCTTTTCCAGCTTTGTCCCGTATAATGGGAGATCCATCTCTATTTCCATCTAAGGAGAAATCTTCCTGCCCGTTTGTGCCATGCATATGCCAAGTCAGCGATCCCATTCCGCGCAAACCACGTTCCATTGTTACCGCCGATATAGTTGCTTTGGCTGACGCTTTTTCCATAGTCTGCATATGATCTAACTGCGTGTATTCATCTGAAGTAACACGATTGGAAAGCGACACATCTGCAACGCCAATCCGGGAGGCTTCTTCTTGTAACTGTTCGATATTCAAGACTCCATGGTTCGCTTCATATGCCGTTATTTCATGCGTATCAGGATCTCGTGTCAAAATAAATGTCTCTGTTTCATGATTTCCACGAATTGTCCATGTAATTGACGCATTTTCATCAAAATCAACTCCATTCGGCTGAATCTTATCATCAAAAAGGAAATTCACTTCCATACGCAGACGCGCAGGATTATCTGCTGCTGCATCAAGAATACGATTAATTCGCTCATCTGATGTAGAATCCTCTTCATGATCCCAAAATTGCAGTTGTTCCAATGTTTCCTGAAATTCTTTCAGTCCGATCGATGTACCTGTCTGGCTATGAAAAATCTGTTCCCGTCCTCCACTCACATCAAATGCGAAAAAATCCTTTCCGTCCAAAGAGCCTGTCTTATTAGGTACAGACAAAATAGTTACGTCCAAATGGTAATCTTTTAAAGTCTGAAATATGTTAGAAACACAGTCTCTTAATGCTTCAGGTGTGTTCTCAAGAAACTGCAGACGATGCTGGGCATACTGATCACATGCCATCTGACGATCTGAGTGTTCACTTAGTAAAAATTCAGATGGACTTAGATAGCTTTCAGATTCGGTATCCCATATGTTTATAGTTCCGTCTGAATTATTATATGAAAATTGGTAATCATGCGATCTATCCGGATAGTTTTCCAATGAATTCCAGTTAAGCGTAGAAATATCATTCTCTGCAAGCTCTTGAATTGCGTTTTCAACCTTCTGAAAATCGGTATCTGTACCAAGCACATAATCATTGATAACTTGTTTGGCATTTGAAGTAAGGATCTCTATCTTATTATCTGCCATATCTATCACCTCCGTACACTTAGTAGAATGGTAAATTTGCTTCTAAATAATTTTTTCGTACATGAGAATTCTTTTTTCAACTTTTTTTTCAATACTATAACTATGAGTTTGTCTTGCGGACACATTCTCGGTTCAAAATTAAAGGTACTAAGGAGGTTTATCTATGGAAACAATTATTATTTCTAGTGAATTTTATTTCAAAGCACCGTATTGTGAATTAACTTCCGATGCAAAATTGCTGTATGCGCATTTGTATACACAAGCCCTTACAGGTCAGGAATACATATCATGCACGCAAAAAGACGCAGCCAAACTATTACACTGCACAGAAGGCACTGCCGGTAAAGCGCTTCGCAGCCTCCAAGATATAGGATTAATTGAACGTTTCGTGGCACGCAGAAAAGAAACCTTAATTTCTGTTTATGGCACTGATGGGAAACCGATTCAACCCCAAGGTGATATTTTACCATCCACATTGGCAGAGACTAATTCAAAGGCAAACATAGAAGTGGATTCTGCAAGCTCTCACTCAGAAAACTTTACAGAAGTGTCAAACGCCACGAAAAATTGTTTGTCTTTGCAACAACCTCAAGCAGATTTTATGCAAGCTTTTATTCAAACCTTTATGGAAACTTTTTCAAAATTGTATTCTTCTACAACATCTAACCCCAAAATTCAAAAAGAAACACCTGTAAAACAACAGGACTCGGATATCACCAAAATTGACGAATATCCTGTTCTTGATGGAAACCTTATAATTGGCAACGATGGTCATATTTTGCCGTTGGAGGATTACAAAATGCTGGTAGATATCTACGGTGCAAAAGTCATAAAATACCAGATTGAAAAAATCCGAAAAAAATATCCACCTACATATATGAATCTCAAAATAATTTCCAGATGGGCAAATGATTATAATGCCTATCGCCGCCGTCATTCGAAAAAACATACCAAAAGAAGCAACACGGATAATGCCATAGCAGACACTACAGTTCATACTTTAAACGACAGTGATTGTTCCACAAAAGAAACTGCTTCGTCTGGTACTGAAGAGACAGAGCAGCCAGCTATTACTGGAATAGAATATAAACTTCAGGATTGCATTGATGAGAGCAATAAATTCAACAACTTCTACCAGAGACAATATAACATGGGATACATGGAATCGCTCCTTTTAACTGCTAACAGATGATTAAGATTCGTGTATCTTTCTATCCAAACTTCGCTTTAATGATATAACGTGATAAAGTTATGCTTTTGAGAAAAAGAAGTGAAACAGAATGGAAGTCGAATTTTGACTGCTAAAATCGACTTTTAAAATTAAAAAAACAACTTTAGTAGTTAAAATTTATATATTATATATTATTACACTAAAACATGACAATATAACAATATTACAATAGCAATTTTAGAAGTCAAAATTTAACTGCTAAAAAATTGAATTTTGTATTTACAAAACGTTTAAACATACACTCTATTTAGCCATGAGGAGGAACGATTATGCAGAATGGCTTTTTCAAAACCTATGGAAAGGTAATTCTTTTCGCCTTTTTAGGCATATCTATTGTTGCTGCAGTCATTGGGCAAAACAAGCAAAACAATACTCTGGCCGTATACACTTCGACAGATGTCGTCCAACAGGAAACGCTTTCTGACAGCTCAAGTGAAGAAGACAATATCGAAACGCAAATCTACGCAGATAATACATATCATTTTTCAATTAGCATTCCGAAAGATTGGACACAGGTTATAGACCACGATACTGTATCTTACATCCACAAGCCTTCTGGAGCTACGATACGCATGGAGGTTTTCGCGTATGATCCCGCGATTAATAACGTTGCCGCAGATACTCTCTCCGCGTCAATCACACAAGATGGAAAAACTTTTAAAAATTTCACACGAAAAAGCGCATCCAGTTATGAAGTGATGTATCAAGATCTTAAGAATAGCACTTACGATTATATTGAAGAAGTTTATTGGGACAGGGAGCATATTATACGCTTATCCTGCATATTTAACGATGAAATTTACGAAAAAATCCTTCCTTATATAGAAAAAATGCTGAATTCTTTTTCATGGAACGCAGAAAATCCCATTCCAGACGGCTATGCATTGCAGTATTTATCAGCCGATCAATTTGAATTTGCATACCCGGACACATGGGTCTTAGGAACATCATCTAATTCGATCGTCACAATGGATCAATCGAGCAATGCGTCCATGACAATAACGATGCAGGATTATGACAGCAGTCTGTCCTCTATGACCGCAACAGATATGGCACAGTTAATTGGAAGCGACAAGCAAAATTTTATGATGAATAGCTTTCAGGCTTCTGATGCAAAAGCCACTGCAAAAGCCACGTATGTTGTAGATTCTGTGCAAATGCAGCTTGTTGAATGCCTTATATGGGATGGCTCACATCTTTTTTCTTTAAATATTGCTTACGAGCAGGGAACGATATCCGATAACCTTCCGGAAACATGCATTTCCCTGTTTCGAAGTTTTGCATCACAAAATTAAAGCCCCCCTGTACGAATGAAATTCCTTATTTAAATGCTGAAAAATACTTGAATGAACTTTCACAGTTTTCAAAACCACCATATCCAAAATTAGAAAAACTTTTTTCCCCGGAAAAGGTAGTTCAAACTAAACAACCGAAAAAAAGCTCTCACGAAAAACCTCTACTATAGAAAAGGGCTGCCGCATTAGCAAATATTTTTGCTAGACGGCAGCTTCCTTTTCTTATGGCTATTCTTTTATTAATCCCACATATACCGGAAATTTAAGTG
>ERZ1673740.2191-NODE-2191-length-11779-cov-12.946861_pt1 | contig 11779 bp, 10 predicted proteins | sample MGYA00580221_ERZ1673740 | MGnify/ENA primary metagenome ERZ1673740 (study PRJEB41218, sample SAMN15661786) | gut metagenome | host: Homo sapiens | place: Canada: London | collected 2015-08-20/2019-03-30 | study: EMG produced TPA metagenomics assembly of...
CTGTCACGCATGGGGTCACGGGTTCGAGTCCCGTACGCACCGCAATAAATATTGAAAATCAATAGATTACGGAAATAACACCCAATTTTACACCCGATAATGTAAAATTGGGTATTTTGTTTTATTCAGGACACATTGTTTGCTCTGTCACGCTGTGTGGGGAATTGCGATTTTCAAATATTATAGGAATAGTCCAAATAGCATCTTTATATTTACCTTTTCCATGATGGTGTATTGTTGGTGTCCATTTTGGCATATTCCTGATTATTCGTATTACTTCTTCATCCCACTGTAGTATTCCGCAGCTTCTTAGCGTTTTCGCTTCTTTTATCTCCCCATATGAATCAATATGCATTTGGTACACTCCTTTGGTTTTTTGCTGCTCACCTAATAAACTGGCGTCATATGTGAGATTTTGGTAAATATAGTTTTGAGCCGACCATAGTTTCCCGTCTTGAAAGCTCGCTTGTTCTTCCCATTCTACAAAGCAATGCTTCAATTCCTCTTCCGCGATGCTATCAGCTATCAACCTATCTCTATATTGCTGTGGCAAGAATGGAACATACACCGTATAAAGACATTCTATTCGTTTACCGTTCTTATCCCGGCATGGCAAGCAATGGGGAAGGTTTCGGATAAGCCGAATGACTTCCTTGTCGAAATCTTTGTGGATGCTTGTTAAGATATTGATTCTACGCGGTAATCCTAATGTATCGAGAGAGAACATAGCTACAGAATATCCGGCTTGGTTCTTTCTTAACAGATGTGCCGGGTACTTCATTTGGGAAACAAAATACTCTTCCAAATCATAATTCCATTTTGCCCATTTGGGGGCTTCTATGGTTGACAAGTCTTTAATAGGTTCTCCCGTTATTTTAGCTACACCGAGATTCCAAATAATTTCCTTGCGCCAAAGGCTATCTAAATATGCTTCCTGATTTTCATATGAGGATTTATTCTCTTGCCCTTTTAAAGTAATGGAAGGATAGAAGCAAAGTATAAACGAAATAAAAAACAGAGATGTTTTCATACCATTATTCAATTCTAAACTCTGCTGCCATTGTCCAGCTTGGTGAATTAATAAAATCAACATGTTTAATGACTCTATATGTTCCAGGAAGATTGTTATTGAGTAGTGGATAAAGAGCTGCATGAAAGGTATATGAATCATTTTGTTGCATTCTAATTTCCACCAAATGCCATATTGGGTTACCATGTAAAAATACCCATCTGTCTTTTTCTTTTCTCACAATATAATAATCTGTTCCGATTGAAAGCTCATTTTCATTATTATTAGTAAGGGTTACTTTTACCAGCTTCGTTCCCACTGGATAAACTGGCTTTTCAGTTTTCATTGTAACATTCAGTGTATCAGTATAAGTCATTTTATCTAAAGTCTTTATTGTAGTTTCTTTACCATTATTGACAACAGTAGCCGAATAACTTAGGACGCGCTCTTTAAACAATCTTCTCATATAGGGAGAATTAACACTCCATGTCATGTCAAGGGTGTCTCCACGAAGTCCCCATGTCGAGAAATTTTGTGATACTGCATCCTCTTTATTTCTGTATTTATCCAAATATTCATCCACAATCTTCAGCATTCTTTCAGCCCCGTCTTCCGGAAGTATTTCAAACTCTGCATAAGCCACCTCTTTTTTCGTATCTCTATAGAATGTTTTATAAATACGATATTTACCCGAACGATTAGTAACTTCGGAAGTATAAAGTTTGATTGTTTGCTGATGAGAGGGATATTGAGGAAGTAATACCCAGCCAATATCTTCAAAGGCGAGATTGGTGGGTAATGTTTCCCATTGTCGTTTGCTGCTATTATAAAAAGTGAGGCTGTACTCGTTCCCACATGTGTACTTTTGTCGGGAGTGATTGGTGACAAGTATTTTCACTTTCGTAGTTGATAGCGGATAGTAGGCATATTCCGTTTTCATGGAAAGCGAATCGGGATTTACTTTTTTCCCAGTTGGAATGTTACTGGGTACCGGACGTAATATCTGTGTGGTTGATTGTGAAGTTTGGGGTATTTCTTCTTTTATTTTATCAAGCCTAAAAGTTACTGGAACTGTATATTTCACTTTTACGGCTTTCCCTTTCAGTGTGCCGGGCTTCCATTGAGGAAGCGTTTTTATGATACGTAGTGCCTCTTTATCTAAAGAAGGCTCAACACTTTTCACTATGTTTGGTTCTATTATGTAACCGTTTTCATCTACAATAAACTGAACTGCAACCCTTCCTTGTATTCCTTCCGTTTGTGCTTTGGTTGGATATTTCATATTATCATTGATGAATTGTAACAATTTATCCATACCACCGGGAAACTCGGGCATTTGGTCGATTACATTATAGATTGGTGGGTAAACGGCTTCTTCCTCCGGTGGTAATAAATTGTCATTCAATTGATTATAGGGATGTCTTTTGAATAGTTCAACCACATTATTTTGTAATTGAAATTCAGCCATTAAAGTGTATTCTTTGCTATATCTTCTTACTGTAAGAAAAAAACGATAACGACCGGGAGTATGCCTGAATAATTCTGCATTATAATAATATTTATTGCCTTGCCAAAGTATAATCTCTTCATCAAATACAACAAGTTGCATAGGAACATCCCTCCATATTCCTTTTTCATCCTCATAAGTATAGCTGTAATATCCCCCAAAGCCAATATCAGTACCACTATTGTTGTGCAATACGAAAGTGACTTGTTTCTGTTTTGTGGAATAGACTGGGAATTCAGGGTGTAAAGAAAGTCCCAGTGTATCATTTATTCCAACCGTATTGTTTATAGGAGCTTGTGGAGCCTCTTCTTGTTTGGGCTTATTTGTACAGCTAACAACAAATGTGCAAAATGTTAATATACATAACAAAATATTCATTTTCATACGATACGTCTTTATTGAGTTACATTTATTAAACATTTAATCAGTTGGCAAAGTAAATCTTACTGGAACTGTAAATTTTACCTTTACGGGTTTCCCATACAATGTGCCGGGTTTCCATTTGGGAAGCATTTTTATGATACGCAATGCCTCTTCATCCAAAAATGGCTCAACACTTCTTACTATATTAGGTTCTATTATGCAACCGTCTTCATCTACAATAAATTGAACAACAACCCTTCCTTGCATTCCTTTTTTTTGTGTTTCTACTGGATATTGAATATTATTATCAATAAAGTCCATCAGTGCTATCATGCCTCCGGGAAATTCAGGCATATTATCTACTACCTCATAAACCGTATTCTCTTCTACTGGCTCTTCTTGAACGGGAACGTATCTGATACCATACCCTTCCGGTTCCTTAGGGATATTCATTTTAATTGCCCGTTCCACAACTTTTTTGTTGTCAGTCAAGTGAAATTCGGTCATCATCAGTATGTCACGATGTAATGGTGTATCAAAATCAAGCGTTACTTCATAGAAAAAACGGTAACGTCCCGCTTTGTTGGGGTGAACTTCAGGATAAAGACGTGCCGTAAATAATTTGTGTCCACCGGGGAATACCACATAACCTATGTCTATAGCAGCTCCATTGGTGGGTAACGCCCGCCAAATGCCATTTTCATCTTCATAAGTGATGGAATAATGTGCGCCGCACATTATGTTCTTATTTCCTTGATTTAGCAAGACAAAAGAGGCAGTGGATGAATCAGTGGAGTATGCGGAATATTCCGGATGCAGGGAAATGCCGAGCGTATCAGTTATACCAATGCGCTCATCTATTATAGGCTGTTCCGGTCCTTCAAAGCGAATGGCGGGAGAATCCATGAGCTTTTCCCGGAAGGCTTGCCGGGCTTCGGGAGTGTTAAGAATGAATCTGACTTCAACGTTCCGTAATCCCGCGCCCCAACCACACATATTGCTTTTCAGCTTTTTGTCTGTCAGTGTGTCATACCGTTGATTCAACTCGTCTACGATGCTTATAAGTTGTTGCTGTGAATAGTTACTTTCGGTAACTTGCTCCAGTCGAAAAGCCTTACTACCGGCAGCGGATTCCAAAATTCGTCTTGCATGCGCTGTGTCACCTCTTACCTGAAACACCAGTGTGGAACCGTCGAAGAACATACCTTCCAAGAAAGAAGGACAACGCGAACTGCCGATGAAACCTCCCACGACATTCGGATCATTTCCATAGACCTTGCTTAAGGCTTCAATGATCTGAAGTCCGGCAGATTGGTCAACAACAGTATCTTCTACAAAATAGACAGCTTCACCTGCAGGGGCTGATTTGCTTGTAACATTTGATTTTGGTGCCTTATTCGCACATACCATAAGAGAGCAAAATAGAACTCCTATCAATATTTTCGTTTTCATAACATTGAATTGTTTAGTGAAAGATATGTTTATTCTATTTCAAATTCAGCATTGAGGTTAATCTTCTCTCTATCATTCCACAGTGATATGGAAATGCGATATTTGCCGGGAGTTGTTTTATAGTATTTAATAGGAAAACTGAAACAATAATATATAGGTGGGGTAATCGGTATAAATTCGTCATCCAAAAAAAATGCAGGCTTTTTCGTCCAAAGTCTTACCCATTGATTATTTTCCCATTTTTCTAAAATCCATCTTCTGCCATAACTAAGTGGAAGTTTTTGGGGATTAAGGACAATAGCAAACACTTCTTTGCTTTCGGTGGTATAATGCCCATGTAGCATATTCATGCGCACTGTTTTCCCTAAAGTATCGGTGCTTACACAAATTGCATCCGCACTGCCAACTTCTATACTATTTTCTTGGCTGGACTGATGTGTACATCCGGCAATGAAAATACAGAAGAAACATAAAAATATTGTTTTCATAAACTCAAATTATACTACATGAAACAGTGTATTTACAAAAATAATAAAAGTGCAATTCATTAACAAACAGAATTGCACTTTTTCTACCAAAGAATTACATTCTTAACCCCCTCTTTGGAATATTTTCCTCTTTTGGTGTGCAGCCTACACCCAGCTTTTCTATGAGTTCCTGAAACTTCATTTTAAACCATTCGAGTATGGGCATGCCGTCAATGCACAGCCGGAATTTCCCTTTCTCCTGCGGGTTCCTCTCCACGGTTGCCGTTGAGTGCTCCGTCCTGAACTTCTCCTTGTGTTCCTTTGAATAGAGTCTGCCTTTGAACTCTACGGGCTGCAAACTGATGATTCGCCTTGTCAGTTCTTCCGTGAACCCCACTTCCCGGCATTGTTCGGCTATGGGCAGCAGCTCCTTTACGATAGGGAAATAGGTGTCTATCAGTCCCAGCCGATTGTCGTATTCCGTGATTTTCTGCCGGTAGCTCCGGTCTATCTTGTTTATCTCGCTGTTGTGGCGGTTCTCCATTTTTGTCTGCTCTCTCTGTTCGGCTTGCACCTGCTTTTGCAGGTTGGCAATGTCCTGCTTCAAGCCCTCATTCTCCGCTTCCAGCCTCTTGACCTTGCTGCCGCCCAAAAGAGAACTCACCCCGTCCGCTATGGCTGTAGTTGCGTTCACTGCCGCCCCTTTCATCTTCTGCACGTTGATTTCCCCTTTGACCTGCTTCAGTTTCTTCTGCGCTTCCTTTTCCAGTTGCAGCAGGTTTTCTATGTTCTCCTGCAGGCTGTCCTGCTGCTCCACCAGTTCCTTGTAGTATTGTGAGGTGGGAACGTGCCTTGCCAGTGAGCCGTCCACGCCTCTCTGCAAGCCGTACTTGTTCATGGCTTGAGCATAGGTGTCCTGATAGTGTTTCAGCTTGTGCCTTGTCATCACGTCATCAGTGCACAGCCGCACATTCTGCGGGCTTTTCTTCTTGTATTTCTTTTTCCCGTTCTGTTCTTCCTTTCTGGCTTTCCTGCGTTCTCCCGTCACTATCGGTATGATGGTGGCGTGTATGTGCGGTGTTTTCTCGTCCATGTGTAGGACTGCCGATACGAGGTTCTGCTCCCCGTATGTTTCACGTAGCCATCGCAGGTTGTCATCACACCAGCCGTCAAGCCGCCCGTCTGCCTCCATCTGTTTCATGTCCTCATTGGTTCCGGTGAGTAGTACCCGGATTGCTCTTACCTGGTTGGTGCCTATCTTGCGTTTGATACCTGCCGTCTTTATCCGGTGTGCTATCGCCTGCGTGCGGTTCTTCACCCCTTCGGGAAACTGCACCAGTTCCCGGTTCAGGTGCGTTCGTGTTTTGTCCGCATTCTTAGGGTGAACGGTGCGTTCTATGTGTGCGGACATTCTGCCGTCCGTACCCTTTGCCTTTTCCAAATGCAAAACTGCATATCCCATAACTGTAAAATCTTTTTTAAGTTTATATTTCCCTCTGTTTTGCTCTCATGCCGCATGGTTCACGGGGTTTCAAAAGGGGCAGCGTCCCTTTTGCTCATTGGGGCTTTTTTAGCGATGCGTGCATTGCGTGAAGAAAAAGCCCTAATGAGCTATGGCTTTTTTAAAGCCGTCTCCTTCCCCACGCGCCTGCCTTCTGTTCCGCTTGTCCGTTCTCCCGCAGATAGTCGTTCAGGTCTTTGTAGCCTCCATATATGTGCGATGCGTCCCGGATGCGCAATCCGTATTCCTCTTGCAGTTCCCTGATTGCTTCCATTCCCGCCTTGTCGTTGTCAAGGAAACAGTGGATGCGCCCGTAACCGCCCAATGGTCGCATGGCTTTGGAGAGGTTGGCAGTCGAGTTCAGCACGATGTAGTCCTGCCCGTCAAGTCCGGGGTGCTCGGGATGCCTTTCCAGCCGCAGGGTGAGGAAGGAGAGGTAGTCCATGAAGCCCTCGAAGAGGTAGCAGGCTTCCTTCGGTTCTCCCTGCCGTATGTGGGTGATGTCCTTCGGAGCGATGCACCCCTTGAAGAGCTTGTTGCGTATCTCATAGCCTCCCGAACGGTTGGGAAAACCGACGGCAAAGTATGGTTTGCCGTCGGTCAGATAGCGTACCTCCCTGCATTCTCTTTTTGCCAGTTCCGTGTTTATCCCCCTTTGCCGCAGGTAGGCGAATAGGGCTGGGGAAGATAGCGGCACCGCCTCCAACTGCTGGAAGCTCGGCTTGGAGAAGGGTTGCCCGCCAAAAGAGAAGGAGACGGGGTGCACACTGGACGCCTGCTCCGCTATCCTTTCCAAGAGATAGGGCAGACTATCGGATGCGTAGAGTTCCTGCGCCAGTGCGATGATGTTGCCGCCCCTGCCTGCGCCAAAATCATACCATAGGTTGCGCTCGGTATTCACCTTGAAGGACGGTTCACCCTCGTCCCTGAACGGTGACTTGTACCATAGGCTGCCGCCCTGCCGCCTTACCGGGCTGTAGCCGAGACTGTGCAGATATTCCTCTATGCGTATCTGCTTCGCTTCATTCGTATTCATGTGGGTTTACGTTTAAGTGTTAAGTGGGTATTGTTTTTTGTTTTCGCCCGTGCCTTTTGCATGTTACGGGCTGCATCCGCTTTACTTTACTTCACTATATATATGTCCCCTGACCAAAGTAAAGCGGTTTCCGTGTTGTCATGTCCATGCTGCTTTTCTTGTCAGGCGGTGCGAATGTCTTTTTTGTTTTCGCCCGTACCTTTCTATACATTACGGGCTATATCCACTTTACTTTATTTCCGTATATATATAGTACGGGATTAAAGTAAAGCGGTTGTTCCCATGCGACACCGCTAATAGTGGAAATCGGGGTTGTAGGTATATTTCCTGCCGTTCTCCTGCACTATCATCCGTTTGTTCTTCAATAGGGTGATGAGGTCTGTCACCTTGTTCCCGCCAAGCATGACCTTGACAGAAGCGTAGGTTTCCCGCAATACTCCCGCAAGTTCCTTGTAGCCGTATTCGTCTTTGAGTGTGAATGCGGCTTCCAGTGCGATGCGGTGTTGCTGCTCGGTGACATCCTTGTAGGGGTCGAATTTCCTCCTCCCTTTGCCCGGCTCCTTCTCTTCGAGCAGGTATCCGTCCAGCAGTTCGGGCAACGCCTCCCCGTTGATACGGAATGCGAACGGCTCGAAGTCCACAGCCCTGATGTGTGCGGTTTTGACCGTGCTTATGTCAGGGTTCCTGCTGTCCTTTTCCACTTGCAACACGGTTTCCGCCTTGTTGCTGAGTTCGGTTCCGATATGCCCCCTTGCGTTCTCGTCCCCCTTGTTCTGGTGCAGTATGGTATGGATGTGGATATTCCTTTCCCCCGTCCATGTCATCAGATAGGAGATTACCTTTGTGGACTCGCCGGGACTGTTGATGTCATGCACCATGTCCCGTATTCCGTCAATGATTACCAGTCCGATATTCTCGGTGCGGTAGATTGCCTCCTTCACGATTGCTATGCGCTCTTCGGGCGTGTACTTCCTTAGGACAAGGAATTCAAGGTCTTCATGGTTTCTGTCTGCTGGCAGTCCCGCCATGCGCAATATCCGCTTTGCCACCTTTGCGCAGTGGTAGGTGCTTTGCTCGGTGTCCACATAGAGTATTTTCCGCTTGTTTCCGGGCAGTTCTGCGGTATATTTCAGCACTGTGCCGTTTTTCAGTGCAGCCGCCACGATTGCGGAGACATTGAACGTCTTCTTGCTCTTGGCTTTTCCGATTGACGCGCTGAAATTTCCCAGCGTGCCGATGACGGAGCCCTGCACTTTCAGGATTTCGGGTTCCTTCTCGTAATCTTCCGAAAGGTCGAGCCGTGAGGCTTGCCATAGGATTACCGCCTCCTCGGGCGTGATGTTTCTTTCCTTGTTGTCCATGCCGCACCTCCTTATCTGCGTCCCCCGCTTTTGTGTCCCGCCAGTTCCAGTGCCATGTCCGCATCGACGATGATTTTGCGTCCTATCTGCGTAATGGCTCTGTCTATCCTCCCGCTTTTCTTGATGCGGTTTGCTGTGGGTATGCTGCACCCGAACAGCCGGGCTATGCCGCCTATCCCGTACACATACTTCTTTTCCTTGTCGGCTGCCGGTTGGGCTGGCTTCGTTCCGCTTCCCTGCAAGGCGTGCCGGTTCAAGAATATGAACTCTTCGCCCGTCATCTGCCATACGGGCTTTGATAAAAGGTCTCTAATTTCCATATCAGAATGAAATTAACGTTTGTACTGCAAGCCCTGCGCATGGGCTTTTTACCTCGTTCGAACAGTGCAAAGTTACTTCCGGGTACGGGTGGTAAGGATGTGGATAGCGTGATTTGAATATCACGCTATCTTATTAAATATCAGTAAGTAATAAAGAGTGGTGGAAATTATTTTGAGTGGTAAAAGTGGTGGTATCGTGGAATGTCGGGACATATCATCGACTATCGGAATATTGACCGCATTTCCTTGGCAAATTCCCGGTTGCTGTCACTGGGGAAATCGGAAACGGGCTCTTTGTATTTTGACTTGTAGTATGTATCGTCTATTCCCAGCAGGTTCATGATGTCCTCTTTCCATTTCTCTCTGTCCGGCTTGGGCAGCGTTTCACCCATAAGGAAAATGAGATAGCATACGCGCGCCTTCTCCCTCGGTCTTGTTTTCAGTCTGCCTTCGCATGGTTGCAGGTTCATGCTGGCGTAGAAGTCCAGTTCGGAAACGGCTTCGAACTGTTCACCGTTGCATTTCTCATAAATGGCTGACAGCAGCCGCATGGGGAAATAGGCGGGCGGGCTTGCCGGGGTGGTACCGGATGCGGACATTTCCTTTTCTTCCCCTTCCTTTTTCTTTTGGTCGGTCAGGTATTTTTCAAGGATTGCCAATAGTGAGCCGCCCAGCCTGCAAATGTCCCCGCAACGGTTTTGCAGGCATTGCAGGGCTTCCCGTCTTGCCTGCTCCTTCTGCCTGTACAGTTCATCCAGTTTGGCTTTCTCCTTGTCGTATTCCCGTTTGCACCGTTCGTACCTTCTTTCCAGCAGTTCCTCTTCCTGACGGTCATGTTCCCTGAAACCTACCGCCTCCAAAGAGCCGTTGGCTTCCATGAGTTCCCGGTAATATCCGTTTGTGACTTTCATCTGTCTGTCAATACCCCAGTCAAAACGGCTTTCATGCTGTCGGCAGACATATCCGGTATCGAGACAGTCGAAAAACTCCCTGCAGGCGTTGTAAGTCGAGATGTTGCTTTCAATCTCACGTTTCAGGCTGTTCAGCAATATGGAGAAGTGCGCGGCGTCCATTTCAAGCATGAGGCTGATAAGTGCCGTCTCAAAGGTCTGCGTGTCTCCGTATTCTCTGTAAAAATCAGAGATGAACTGTTGCTTCTCAAAAGAGAAACTGCCGCCGGACATTATTTCGGTGTATATCTTATTGAGTTTCCCGTAGCGGGGTATCATTGAGGTTATTCTTTCTTCCATGATATTCTTGCGGTTACAGTTGGTTGAATTTGTTCATTGCATTAGCCTTGATGTCATCGGCTATGTCTATGTAGGGCTTCATCGCCTTGTAGTCGCTGTGCCCCGTCCATTTCATCACCACTTGTGCGGGGATGCCCAATGCCAAAGCGTTACAGACGAATGTCCGTCTTCCGGCATGGGTGCCCAACAGCGCGTATTTGGGTGTGATGGTGTCTATACGTTCGCTGCCCTTGTAGTAGGTCTCGCTTACCGGCTCGTTGATTTCCGCAAGTTCCCCCAGTTCTTTCAGGTAGTTGTTCATCTTTTGGTTGCTGATGACTGGGAGTGCCTTGTGTCCTTCAAACTCCACGTCCTTGTATTTGTCAAGTATCGCCCTGCTGTGGTTGTTCAGTTCGATGACAAGACGGTCTGCAGTCTTTACGGTGGTGATTTCTATATATTCGTCCCGAATGTCGCTCCGTTTGAGGTTGTACACGTCCGAATAGCGCAGCCCGCTGAAACAGCAGAACAGAAAGACGTCCCTTACCCGTTCGAGATATTGCTTGGTCGGGGGTATCTTGTAGTCTTTCAGCTTGTTCAGTTCTTCCCATGTGAGGAATATCACCTTCTTTTGGACGCTTTTCAGCTTCGGGTTGAAGCTCTCGTAGGCATTGTTCATGCAGTACCCTTTCTTGGTGCACCACCGCAGGAACCATTTCAGGTAGGCTACCTGCTTCATGATGGACGTGTTGCGCAAGCCTTCCACGTCCTTGAGGAAATTCACATAGCTTGTCAGCTTGGGTTCGTCCAGTGCCCCGAAGGTCAGTTCCTTGTCGAACTTCTCAAGGTGTTTCCTCACTGCGGCGAACTTCTCATAAGTGGCGTCAGACCAGCCGTTCTGTATCCCGCATTCCTTGATGAACTCCCCGAATACCTCCATAGGGGCGAACGTCAGGGTTTTCTGCTGTTCTTCCTCCCTCTTTTCGCTGTGCAGGCTGTTGAAAGCCTCCTTTACTTGTGCGGTGGTAGGCATGGTTCCCTGAACTTCGAATTCCTTGAAGATATTCTGTATCTCTGTGTAGTAACGCAGCAGGTCGGTGTTAATTTCGGATGCGCTTTGTTTCAGCTTGTTGGTGCAGCCCGGCTTTACACGCTGCTTGTCGACGTCCCATTTGGCTGCGTCGATGCGGTAGCCCGTTGTAAACTCGATGCGCTGGCTGGCAAATATCACGCGCATACGGATAGGCACATTCTCCACGATTGGTACGCCGTTCTTCTTCCGGCTTTCCAAAGAAAAGATGATATTTCTCTTGATATTCATATTCGGGTGTAATTAAATTAGCACCCAAATATACACCCAATTATTGAGATAGCAAAAGATTTTAGGTGATATTTTACGATATATACCAATCGTAATAAGCTGTTTATTAGTAGATAGTTACAAGTTTATGATATTTTGTAAAATCACAGGTTAAAGTACCGTACGCACCGCGAAAGGGAGTAACATTAGTTACTCCCTTTTTTGTTGTGTATC
>ERZ1673740.2207-NODE-2207-length-11736-cov-5.217190_pt1 | contig 11736 bp, 9 predicted proteins | sample MGYA00580221_ERZ1673740 | MGnify/ENA primary metagenome ERZ1673740 (study PRJEB41218, sample SAMN15661786) | gut metagenome | host: Homo sapiens | place: Canada: London | collected 2015-08-20/2019-03-30 | study: EMG produced TPA metagenomics assembly of...
AAATCACCTATGATTTATGTAATTATGTATGGACTGATTGGTTTGTCGTAGACGGTTTAGATTGTGAGCAGCAACTTACATTTAATCCGGATGGGAAAGGATGGGATACAAGAATTTACCATTACCCAAGCGGACGCATAGATCGAGAGGAAATTCCATTCTACTGGGACTGGAACAATTACTATACCGATATACTTTATATGGACTATGAAGACGGCCAAACAACACTAGAGAACGTATGGATTAGTGGTCGGACTTTTAAATGTCTATATAATGGCGAATGGGTAACGTTTAAGGCCTATCAAATAGGTCTCTAAAGGATATCTTTACGTACTTCCCCGGCAAAATCATACAATCCATCAAAAAGACAGGGATCTTTCCTCAATTGTTCGAACAGTCATACAAGTAGTCTCGCCGGGAATACCAACAATCACCGTAAATATCTATAAATCAATTCAATAATTCAAAACAAAGATCCTGCGGTAAGAATAGCGGTAATAAAACCTCTCCTTAATCGTATCTGTAAACATCACATTTGCACTGCGAAATCAATATTTATATCCAAATTACACTGCCATACAGCGGTATCGCAAGTAGTTTATTTAACTCATAAACATCCAAAGGGAAACAGAGGAATGATAGAAGCCCCCTGCTGCCGTCCACAGGTACAGGGCCTCCCCCTGACAATCGAACCCCAGTTATCTACCACGCTCCATATTCTATGCATGCCGTACCCTTCTGGGGATCTATACGCATTGTGAAGAAGGTTCCATCTTCCGAAATCTCATTAAAGTAAAAACTACCGTCCTCCGACATGCTCCAATGAGCCGGGGGATTCGTCTTCATCCTTTGTTGGAACTCTCCGTTTCACTACCCGAATCAAACCTAATGTCAACCTCATCCGTATCCCCATTTCGGCCATGAGAATTTACAATCTTGTATGCTGCCCCTATCCCTACCTTGCTTGAAAGATCTCTTCGGTTATAGAAAGGCTTATTGACGCACTTACATACCAATGAACAGATATATACTAAGTAAACAAGAGAGATTAGAGATAACAGCGTATCAATCCCTGTCCAGTCTCTATTAATAGCATTGAGATCTATTATCAGGCTATCAAGGTTATGGATGAAGCGATGCGGATCGAACGTACAGGCATCTACCAAGAAAAGAAAAGAGACTGGGGATAACAGCACAAATAGCGCCCTTCTTAGACTAGCCTGCTGCCACTTCCGCTCAATCCATACGTACAATGGTGGAAAACAACACCACGAGACCAAAGAAGCTAGCCAAAGACAAAAAGACTTAAATGTCCATCGCTCCGGTCTTGCCTTGAATGTAAGGATTATAAAAACCGATAATTCAAAGATTATAAGACTTATACAAACTAACACCATAACACCTCAAATTAAGAACAACTTATTTTAAACCACTGTCAATAACAAAAACTCACATGAAAACAAGTATCCCGCTTGTTTACCTCAATCACAAAGATATCATAAGGGGAGTTTAAATCTCGAAACTCGTATCTGTCCTCGTATTTGACCCATCGAGAACATGGTTTCCCCGTAATATCCTCAAGTCTTTTTTGCAAGGCTCTCTTGTTATCCGCTGATAAAGAATATGTAATGTCAATCCAACAAAGTCTAGGATATTGTGTCTTGCATCTACGTATCTCTCGATAAGGAGGAAATTCAACGCCAGATATTTCCCTTAAGTCAAATCCCGCCAACATATCATCATTCGTACAAGTACGTATCAATACCATAGTACACACTATCGAATAGATGATCAAAAACCTCGTTTTTACCATATTCACAACTTTACCGCTTTCTTTTAATTAGTGTTATTTGCATTCAGGCCGTTTCTTTTGCCCTCTAATGCCCTCTAAGACACGATATAGGACGGATCTATAAATAACCCCTTTATCAGTTATCACCCCTTATTCGCAAGGAATAGGCTCATGTTTCATATCCTCATCGCCAAGCACCACAAGAGAAAACGGGGCTGGTGTCCCCGCCGCCGCCTTCCGCATCCACTCGCAGCCTCCTCCTTTGGTGCCGCCCCGATCCACGCCATATAAAGCCATTCGTACCCCAAATACCCCCTAAAGATCATCCTTGAATATAGTAGGATTCAATTCAACAGGGGATCTCCACTCTATTCGATAGTCCTCCCATAAAAAACGCTTCATCACTTGCCAATACTCGAAACATGAGACCGGGGTACGAAACCAGCTACCAGAATCAAATCTTTTATCAGAGAAGTAAGATCGTAGCTTTTCCTCCAACTCCTTCTCTATAGACAAATAGGCCTCAGATTCCTCAACCGGATCATGTATTAAACCCGTGATCCGAGGTTTACAATCCCAGCTACAAGAAGCACGATCAAAGCATTTACTTGTTTTCATATCAAACCAATATCCGTTATCAACTCTTTTTCTTCACCTGTTTTTATTACCACAAAATAAGTACAAATCCTCCGATTTACCTCGGCCTTATGTTACCACTCCCAATCCAATAATATAAGGCATATACTAAAATCATGATATCTCCAACTCCCTTCAAAACAAATTACCTGTTGCCACACTCTCTGAGACCTTATTCAAATTGCAGATTTCAATAAGCGTGGCACCGTTCCGTTTTAGACTATAAAAATCATTTTCACTTAACAATATATAAAGCCACTGTCGGTTCATTCTATATTGGGCTCTCAGTTGATTAATCTTATTACACCATTCAAGAGTTGCCAATTGTTTTTGTCGGACATTTTTGTCGAAAATCTTGTCTTGTCCTTTCGTTTCTATAATATAGATGTGTTGTGATGTACATACCATAAAGTCCGGATGATAGGTGGCCAATAGACCGTCCTGCCGGATATAATGGATTGATGCGAAGCTATGTTGATTCTCATTTATTTTGATAAAGCAGTTCACTTCCGAGTCGGCATCCAAAAATTCAAGGAAAGCTTTCTCGAAACCTCCTTTATTGGAAGGGTAGCCCACTTTTTCATAGATAATCTTTTCCAAATCAAGTGAAAAACTTTCTCGTATACGCAGTGTAGGTATGGAAGAAAAATAAATCTTCTCAACTATTGCATCTGTTATATCTATTTGTTCTTGCATATAATAGATCGCCTTACTGATCTCTCTTACAATATGCTGGGTCGCGACTCCCTCATTGTGTAGTAAAATCTTCCAATTATAATTCTCGAACGGATTGAATGAACGTGAAAATAACTTGGTTCGGATATATCGGTCGATGACCCGTATGATTTCTTGCTGATTAATTTGCAATGTAGGTAGTTCCTTAGGCTTACTCCTTCCTACCTTGTCGAAGCGTGTTGTGACGATGCGTAATACCTTTTGCAAGTATTCATTGTAGCTTTGTGCATTGCATAAGTCTGCGTTTACCTCATATTTGCCGAATTGAGTACCGACTAAGACGTCATGCGAGATAAAGGATTCACCGGGTTTCGCCAAAATTTCTTTTAGTTGTTCATACGAAAAGTCTGTAAAAGGTGCGAGTCTGTTTATATCTATTTCTGAAGGATGTATCTCCTCCTCTTGCTCTTTGATAATAAGAGGCCAGAATAAATCATAGTCTTGATAATTGTCTTTTAACCCTACCTTTATAATATCACCGGTTACATTGGAGCCATCCGGCAAATCACCATCGTCTATACCGGCAAGCTCTTCGTTCATCAAATCATTGTAGAAATCAAGAAAGGCCGGATGTTCAATGATGGAAAGCATATCGATATAAGATTTAGGTGCTTTCTTTTTAACCAATACTTGCAATCGGTTTTCCCTTTTTTCTTCTGAATATTCAGGCTCTCTCCACATCAAACGAAGACCACGCCCTACGGTTTGTTCCAACAAAATAGCGGATTGCGTAGATCGTAACGGTACGATGACACATATATTGTTGACATCGAAACCTTCCCGAAGCATCAACACGGAAACGATGACTTTGGGTGATTCATATTTATCGATATTGAACAATCGTTCTTTGACTTGCATCCAATCTTTTTCTTTTACTTCGCCTTTAGCGTTGCTGTCAATACGGAGAACATCCTTTTCGGCTAATCCCTCTTCTTTTAGGAATGATTCGACAAACGGGGTGACATTGGTATCCTCACAAATCACCATCATCTTCGGTCGTTTCTTAGAATCCAGCTTGATAAAACCTTCTTCAAGGATTTTTAATTTTCGTAATCCGGCACGAAGCATTAAACGTTGTCCGTCGCTCAATCCAATCACTTTTTTTCGTTCATCACGTAAAGCGTTATAATCCAGATTGGCAAGATCTGTCAATTCTTGTCGGCGATCCAACAACAAGGTCTTAACCAATCCGCTTTTCATCGCTTGGCTTAAATCAAAGTCAGATATAATATGCGGGAAATAACATTTCATCTTTTTCTTCCCGGAACCGACCGTATCGTAGGGTGTAGCTGAGAAGTCGATTTGGATGAAGTAACCTCCTTTGTTGTGGGCAATCTTATTCAATCCTTTTTGCCATTCAACCTCTTCTATTTCTCCTTGCTTTTTATTCTCATGGATATGATGGGCTTCGTCATTGATTACCATTAAGTCCGATAGTTCGGATAGATAGTCCAATTCGCTTCCTCGTAGATATTTCCTATCCAGTGCCTCTAAGACATTACCACCACTCAGCCCTGGCGTAATAGGCAATAAATCTCTTATAATAGAGGGAGCGGAATCTGAGTCCATATTCTCTTTCTCTTCATCAGACAAGAACAGATGCCAGTTGGTTAAGGCGATCAGTCCGTTTCCGGTTATTTTTCGTCCGATTCCCTCTTCTTTGGTGACAACATTGTTTTGTATAAAAGAGAATACTTCGTCCCGATAAGCCGGAGGTATAAAAAGGTCTTTATGCAAATAAAGGTCATTCGTGAAAGGATCTCTTTCCGTGCAGTTCTCTTTCAGGCGTCCACAATAGGCATCCTTTAGCCGATCATAAACAATCAGGCCAGGAGCTACGATCAGGAAGTTTTGGGTGTAGCGTCCGCTTCGTTCTTCTTGTTCTTCATGTCGTGCGTTAAGGAGTTGCCATAAAAGTAAAGCGTGCATGACCCATGTCTTACCTGTTCCGGTTGCCATCTTTACGGCATATTTGGGAATACGATATTTTTCTTTAGCCAAATCACTTAGATTACATTCGGCTAATAGATCCGGCGCAACTTGCCGGTATATTTCTTCTACGGTTGTCACTTGTAAAACTTCATGCAGATAAATGATGTTTAGAATACTTTGTTTTTGTCCTTCATGAAAGTTCTTGGAGCGTTCTTCCGTATAAGGCCCCATGAACCAAAACTTCAGCAAATCTTGTGTTACCGGGGTAACGGCATCTAATAAACTGCCGTTTTCAAAGGCTGTTTTGACTTGTTCCGTTAACCGGCTTGCCAATTCCAAGGATATATCGTTTCTCATGTTGTGTGTCGTTTTTAAGAATGAATAGTCTCTGTTACCATGCTCTCAAAGCCGAATACATCGACCGCTTTCACGCAAACCGTCCGTTCTGCTTTTCGAGGAGTGATTAATGTAGCTGTATAGATACAATGAAGTGGATCGCTATCATTGTCCGTGTTTTCCCGATAGTCTTGCCATTGGCTGCGGAATGTGATGCCGTCGTAATCCGGATCGATGCTCCAATACTCGATCAAAGCCAGCGGATCTTTCTCCAATACCTGTTGCAATTTGGCTTTATCTTTATCATCCAACGGGATATTGTCGGGTGAAAGAAGCACATAATTATCCAATTCGATTGTTAGTTTGTCCTGTTCACCGTAATGCGGTTCTGTCTGAATAGGTTTTACCAATAGATATTGATAACTGCTGAAACGGACAGAGCCTTCCCTTATCAGTTTGTCATATCCTTTCTTGGAGAGTTTGTCCAACAGGTCTGGTGGAATCACCAAGACCTCAACATCCTCCTTGTATTGTTGGATAGCCGCAGAAATGTCAAAAGCAAAGTTCCAAGCTAATACGACCGCCTTGTTCCATCCACCTCCCAACAGGTTCTTTTTGGCTTCGTATGCTCGGCGGATTGTGGCGGCTCCGGTTACTTTATTAGGACTATCTACCAGTACCAAAGTCCGTCCGTTCTTGATATATCCCCAGTTCCGATCATTCAGCTGTTCTTGGGTGAAAGGGATGGCACCATACAGTTGCATGATGATCTGGCTCAAATCTCCAATACGTTTGTATTGTTTATTGTTTTGGAAAGCCTCTTTTTGATAATCGCCGATAGCTTGATAAAGGAATGGTTTTACCTCTTGGTCGATAAAGCGTTTACGCATCACCAAGGTTGCCGGTTTGCCAATATCCGTAGTAATCCAACGACGGCCTAAACGTTCGGCAACGGCAGCGGTTGTTCCACTTCCACCGAAGAAGTCGCAAACGAGATCACCTTCGTTGCTGCTGGCTTTGATGATGCGTTCGAGGAGGGCTTCGGGTTTTTGGGTTATATACCCTACGTCTTCTTTTGCTTGAGAATTAATAATAGGAATATCCCATACATTATCAAATTGCGCTCCTTCCATTTCATCCAAATATTGTTTTCTTCTTAGACCTCCAGTTTTAGTTCTATATAACCGTCCTTCGGATTCCATTTTAGCAATAGTATCTTCTTTTAATTTTCCCAGATTTTGATCAAGCCATAGTCTCCCATTTTCGTCTTTTTTTGCTCTATTTAAAACGGATATGGGTATATTTCCATATTGTGGGTTAAAAATCCTTTTTAATGTTTTTCCATATAAATAAATAATATCATATTTTCTAGCAAAAGCTGTTTTAATAGGTGATGGACCTCCATAGTGCCATATTATGTTATTTACAAAATTATCTTTACCAAACACGTCATCCATTAAAACTTTCACATACGCTCCCACATGCCAATCAATATGTACATAAATACTTCCCTTATCCGAAAGTAACTCCCGCATCAATACTAATCTTGGATAAAGCATCTTCAAATAAGAAACCGTTCCATCTTGCCATGTATCCGAATAAGCAAATTGTTCGATTACCGTTGGCTTCTGTTCAATATCCATACCCGGCAAATTAATCTTTGTCCGATAATCCGCTTTGCTATCAAAAGGAGGATCGATATAAATCAAATCCACCTTTCCCCGAAGTGAGGGTAATCCGGTTGCTTCATCTCCGGCTAACAGGGCTTGCATCGCCAATAAGTTATCGCCATAGACGAGACGGTTCATCCATTCTTTGTTTATCACTTGTTCGTTTTTTCCTTTCCATAATCCGGAAGTATCTTTGGCGGGAAGAACCAATTCATTTGTTTGTAATCCGATATGGGTGTTGCTACTCAAACGTTCTAAGATACGTTGCGCTTCTTGTCTTCCTTCTTTTACGATTTTAGGAAGTTCTTCTATTAAGGATGTTGCTGGCATAATTGAATATTGTAATTTGATGTTCGACAATGTTATATGTATTACAGGGAACTAGTGTTCCCCTTATTTGTTTTTTTTGCGAAGTAATTTTATGAAAAAATCCTTATATATTTCTGCTTCATAATCGCTCATTATGTATGACTCTGTTATATTTAAATACGGGCTTTTTCTTTTTAATAGTTTTATTAGCAATGAAGTTTCAATGTTCAATATATTTGATATTTGAGATAGACTCTTATTGTATAGAACACTTATTTTTGATCTTCTTAATCCTCCAAATCTGAATCTTCTGTTTGACATTTGTTTTGCAATTGGCATTATAATATCATGTAATTTTTTATGCCAATAATGGAAATTCACATGAGATATATTACCTAGATAATAGGGTTTATCTTTCAAACTATAAGTTTCTATCTTATTATTGTTAATATAAAATTTGTTTTTTATTCCATTTCGTGTTGTATATATATCTCTTATATCATTTTTAATTATTTGAATTTGATTTTCAAACTCATTTTCAGATAATAATAAAAATACATAAGTGGCGGTATAATTATCTGGCGATTCTAATACTCCAAAATATATTTTTTTACGTTTTAGCACATAAAATTTGGTATTACGAGTATTGTACGAGTACGAAAAAGGATCATAGGTAAAATTTTCATCCCATGTTTGATTATATTCAGAAATAGATACTCTTTCAAGGTAAGTTATGGTCGCTTCTCTTATGGGAAGGAGACTTAAATCTTCTCTATCTTTTTTAGGGTGAGCATTCTTTAAATCGTTTTGTGTTATCATGATGGAGATTGAATATTTGTCTTCCTGCTCCCCTATGGAAAGATTAACAAACAAAAAAGCGTGGGAACCGTACCTTGCTGCCCGTTCCACGCTCTAAAGGCTCTCGCATTGCCCTATCTGTCGAAACGAGCAACGCCGAAAGCCCCACGCCGATGTGAATATATATGATACACCCAGTTCCCTTATGGATACACCAATGGCTACACAAGGTACAATGAGGGCTATATAATACACCCTTGAGGACATCCACCGTTGCTTTGTTTTTGACAGATAGTTGAGAATTTGCGAGATTCTTAGAACGTCAAAACCAAAGCGTAAAGTAAACGCCTTTTCTAATTTATGTCAGTTCCCGCACCACCCTGATCGGCGTGGTGCTATTGAGAACTATACAAAAATACAATTTAATTGAACAAATAGGTAACGTTTTCAGGAAAAATTTTAATATTGTTTATGCCTCCAATGATAATTTTATCACAGCCATTCACGGCGCATTTTAGAAAAAGACAAAACTTAGAAACAGAATTATATAACCTAAAACGGACTTAAAACATCAACAGATACTATCAATAGTTATCTACCTAAGAGTATTAGATAGGTACTTTATTGATAGTGATCGTATTAAAAATAAGAGAGGCGAAAGATACCACCTCCTCGGAAATATCCCCCACCTCTCTAAATTTATTTGATATCCCCCCCAATAAAGGGTTATTTTCTAAAACAATACATTGAGTTATTTACAGAGCAACCGTTCTATCTTATCCTTAAGCGGAAATAGATCTGTTTGAATGGTTCCCCACACAATCTCATCCCGAATCTGATAATATCCATGCACCAACACATGGCGCATGCCTATGACCTCATTCCATGCGATCTCCTGATGTTCCTCCCGAAATTCCTTTGTAATCAAATAAGCAGCCTCCCCCACAATCTCCAAATTCTTGATGACCGCAAAACGCAATATCTTGTTCCTGGAATACTCCTCAAAAGTCACATCTGTCGTGAACTCAATGACATTATTTATCGCCTCCAGCATATGCCGTAGACGTGTATTGTCTTTAGGCTTCTCTCTCATATACCAATATTTTATCCCGATCTACAGAAGAAACGGCGAAATCCTTCAATTGTCCTTCCTCCACCAAATCAACCTTACGATGCAACAATTGGCTTAGAGCTTCCACCATACCCGCATACTTGAATAATGTAATACGAGCGTGGGAGTCAAAACGAACCAGAATATCAATATCGCTATCCTTCGTCTCCTCTCCACGTGAACAGGAACCAAACACCCATGCTTTCTCTATTGGTTGCAAAGAGAAAAAGCCTCTTAGCTTATTAATTATCTGTTGTTTCATCTTTTAGTGATTACCTCACGCAAATATAACGAACATTTTCTAAATTCCGTTTTATCGTGATTCTTTTTTGGAAAATCATTTACAGAACAATATCCTCTAAAAACAAAAGAAGCGAGAGATACCACCTCCTCGGAAATATCCCCCACCTCTCTAAATTTATTTGACAGATCCCCGACAAGGGTATTATTTCCTACATTTTATTAGGAAAAAACTAAGCCTAGATACGTTGTAAGCCTCAAATATGGGCAAAACAATGATATTTAATCAAATCTCTTTAACTTCAAAAATGACCTGAATTTCACATCAAATTCTTCCATCTCTGGGCCAACGTCTTTTCCTTGAGAAGAGAAACAACACCTCTTGATCTTTCCTATAATAGACTTATAGTTTCTTTGCGTCAATCCTCCATCACGCACAAGAGCATTCAATTCAGACTTCAACGGATCAAACCCCTTACGATTAACCCAATGACATAAAATACAATCTTGAAAACTCTTTATTCCATCTATCTTATCAAGAGGTAAAGACTCTTTACTCACCTTGACTTTGGAATAACAAGATAAGAACCGATCCAGCAAATCATTCCAAAAGCTAGGATCATATAACATTGACGCAGTAACCGATTTCCCAAAGTACTTCCTAACTTTCTTTATCCGAAACTCGCATCGAGCTATATTCTTATTATTACTCCCCTGTTCCTTTCCTTTATCGTAAAACGAAAGTTCTTTCTCTGCTGTTTGAAACGTAATTCCTGTAGGATATGAAAGACGCCTAAAATAAGGTAAATCTAACATCCGATTGAAATATTCTATTGGAGACCGCTGTAACTCCAAATCCATTGCTGAATCCAGTCTAGTCACAGTGACCTTATCCATAGGGATGTTTAAATCCTCTCCTATCCCCTCAATGGCTTTCCGTACGTCCTCTAAAGGGAAATCGTGCATGTTGGTACCGTAGTAATACTTACATAAGCTACATGTATTTATTTTTAACATTTTATCATTTACATATACCTTATACCCCTTATATTCCCCACATACATAAGAGGATCCACCTTCACCAATGCAATCTCTTCTATTCGTCAAATATGGCGATACTTCCGATAACAAATCTATTTCTGGAACATCTTTCTGATAAAGAACAAAGTCAACCGTATCATATAACATATGACCATGTACCATATCATGAAACATACTACTATATTCAGTACATGAATCATGTCCTTCCTTACAGCTTGATAGATACACATAGTATTTAGAAGCTATCTCATCCATTTTTACGTCCTCCCTTCTTTCCTTCTAAAGTATTCTCGATATCGGAAATAGCATAAAGGACACGTCTTCCTATTCGTTGAGCGGGAATCATTCCTTGTCTTGTCCAATCGGCCAAAGTTGGCAAAGAAATCCGCAACATCTTCGCAGCCTCATCACGAGTAAGGTACAAAGGAGTATCCTCTTTCCTCTGAGGTATTAAATCATTTAATCGATCATCAAGTACTTTACGAACAACAGCTTCGATATCAGACAGCGAAGCTTGTATTAATAAATTCTGTACCATAATTTATTTTTTTAAAATTACGGCGCAAAGTTTATCAATCAAGCATTTCCACTTTTTCCACCTTTTCCAAAGGGAAATAACTATTTTGGAAAATGACCACAGATAAGCTTAAAATCCTCGATCTCGTCTGTAGAAAGCCCCATAGTCCCACGATTCTCTATCACACGTATGTTTCTTTCTGTAACACTATTTTCTCCTATCGATGTTTTTCTAACTACAAGATTAAAATAGCCATAAAAGATACGTGCTACAGGCACTAGCCGATTATATTTAAGAATCCCCTGATTTTTCATGAATATCATTAATTTGGCAAGATAATTCTTATATTTGCAGACATAATCTCGCTCTCTTACTATATTAAACTCCTCTAACTTTTTTATCAGTCCGAGTACAACACCCTTGTCATAGCTATCAAATAGTTTATAAAACTCATCCTCTATGTTTGATAAGTTATCAGTACTCTCATCAGAAACATTTGATAGTTCTTCTTGAGAAACATTCGACAGCTCGCATTGAGAAGCATTTGGCAATTCCTCTTGAGAGACATTCGACAGCTCGCATTGAGAAGCATTTGGCAATTCCTCTTGAGAGACATTCG
>ERZ1673740.2209-NODE-2209-length-11729-cov-4.363029_pt1 | contig 11729 bp, 11 predicted proteins | sample MGYA00580221_ERZ1673740 | MGnify/ENA primary metagenome ERZ1673740 (study PRJEB41218, sample SAMN15661786) | gut metagenome | host: Homo sapiens | place: Canada: London | collected 2015-08-20/2019-03-30 | study: EMG produced TPA metagenomics assembly of...
CTGCATTTTGCAGATACAACAGATTCTTCCAACTTAATGAGAATTATCGGAGAGATCAGACCTACAGAAGTATACAATCTGGCAGCACAGTCCCATGTAGGCGTGTCTTTTGAAGTACCTGAATATACAGCAGAAGCAACAGGTGTCAGCACCCTGAAGCTCTTAGAGGCAATCCGTGTAAATGGCGGTAATTGCAGATATTATCAGGCTTCTACTTCTGAATTATTCGGTGGTATTCCTGAAACTGCACCTCAGAGCGAAGCAACACCTTTTTATCCAAAGAGCCCTTATGGTGTAGCTAAGCTGTACTCTTACTGGATTACAGTAAATTATAGAGAATCCTATAATATGTTTACATGTAACGGTATTTTGTTCAACCATGAATCTCCAAGACGTGGTGAGAATTTCGTAACAAGAAAGATTACCCTTGCAATTGCCAACATCATTGCAGGCAGGCAGGAGAAGCTGTCTCTTGGTAATATGAATGCAAAGAGAGACTGGGGCTTTGCCGGAGACTATGTAGAAGGTATGTGGCTGATGTTACAGCAGGACAAGCCCGGAGATTATGTACTGGCAACCAATGAAACGCATACTGTACGTGAATTCGTAGAAGCAGCATTTGAAGAACTGGGTGTAGAAATCCGCTGGGAAGGCGAAGGCGTTAATGAGAAGGGCTATGATGCACAGACAGGAAGACTTCTTGTAGATGTAAACCCTGAATTCTATCGTCCGGCAGAAGTGGAATTCCTGTGGGGCAATGCAGCAAAGGCAGAGAAGGAACTGGGCTGGAAGCGTAAGATAGACTTCAAGCATCTGGTAGCTATGATGATGGATTCTGACCTGAAGGAAATCGCAGGCATGTCCACTGAAGAATACAGAAATCGTTAGAATAATATAAAGAGGTGTTAGTCATGTTAAACAAGACAGATAAAATCTATGTAGCAGGACACAGAGGATTAGTAGGTTCTGCAATTGTAAGAAATCTGAAAGCAAAGGGCTATACCGATGTAATCGGCAGAACTCATAAAGAGTTGGATCTGACCAATCAGGCAGCTGTAAGAACTTTCTTTGAAACAGAAAGACCGGATGTTGTTGTGCTCGCAGCAGCAAAAGTAGGCGGTATCAATGCCAACAATACAACACCTGCAGAATTTGCCTATGAGAATATGCAGATTCAGTGTAATGTTATCAAATGCTGCCATGATTATAAAGTAAAGAAATTATTATTCCTTGGCAGTACATGCATCTATCCTAAGATGGCTCCACAGCCAATTCCTGAAGATGCACTGTTGACGGGTCCTCTTGAAGTGACCAATGAGGCATATGCAATTGCCAAGATTTCAGGGTTGGAAATGTGTAAATTCTATAAGAGACAGTATGGTGATGATTTCATCAGCTGTATGCCTACTAACCTGTATGGACCATATGATAATTATGATTTATCCGGTTCTCATGTTATGCCGGCAATGATCCGTAAGTTCCATGAAGCCAAAGTAAACAATGCACCAAGCGTTGAACTCTGGGGAACAGGTACACCTCTTCGTGAGTTCCTCTACGTAGATGATATGGCTGACGCATGCGTATTCCTTCTGGAAAACTACAGCGGAGAGCAGCATGTCAATATCGGTACCGGTAAAGAAGTGACCATTAAGGAACTGGCGGAGACCGTAAAGAGAACAGTAGGCTATACCGGAGAGATTGTATGGAATACAGCAATGCCTGATGGCACTCCAAGAAAACTGACTGATGTAACCAAACTGCACAATCTGGGATGGACACATAAAGTAGAGCTGGAAGAAGGCGTGAAGCTCGCCTATGACTGGTTCAGAGATAACGTATCTGAAGCTAGGATGTAGATAGAATGAAAAGAACTTCTAATCGCTCAGAGCAAAGGCTCTTTCGCGAAGAAGTTCTAAGTTTCATTCAGGAAAAACGCAGGCGTTTTTCGCTGGTACCTGGGAAACTCAAGGCTGTATGGAGGTATGAAAAGAACTTCTAATCGCTCAGAGCAAAGGCTCTTTCGCGAAGAAGTTCTAAGTTCATTCAGGAAAAACGCAGGCGTTTTTCGCTGGTATCTGGGAAGTTCAAGGTAGTATGAAATAAAGTGGAGAGAAAATGGAAGGTCAGCAAAGAGTAGAAGTATTGGGAGCAACAACTACAAAATTGTTGAGACTGGGGTTTCAGGCTCAGCAGATTGGATATCGGTACTTGAGGGAGGCTGTATGGGTAGTGTGCAGTGACCCGGAGATGATTACCAGCGTGACCAAGCTTCTATATCCTGAAATAGCCAAACGATTCTCCACCACGGATAAGCAGGTAGAACGTGCAATCCGCAACTCTATCGAGACTGCCTGGGTGAAAGGCAACCAGGATGCCTGGAAGGCTTTGACCGGACAGTCGATACAGGACAATGCAACCAGACCGACCAATAGGGAAATGATCAGCCTGTTGGTCGGATCTGTCAGTAAGGAGAGTTAAGAAGTGGGAGCATATACGAAGCTGTTAAGCATTATTGTCCCCTGCTACAATGAAGAGGAAAGTGTTCCTCTGTTTTATCAGGAGGCTATAAAGCAGGAGACTTTTTTCCATGAAAAAGATGTAGAACTGGAACTGATCTTTGTAGATGATGGTTCTAAGGATAAAACAGTTGAAGAAGTGAAAAAATTAAGGGAAAAGGATGAGAGAATCCATCTGGTGTCTTTTTCCAGAAACTTCGGAAAAGAAGCTGCAATCATAGCAGGGCTTGAGAAAGCAAAGGGAGATTTCACTGTATTAATGGATGCAGACCTTCAGGATCCACCTGCTCTTTTGCCGGAAATGTATGGCTATATTGAACAGGGATATGATTCTGTGGCGACCAGACGTGTTGACCGAAAGGGAGAACCGCCAATCAGATCGTTCTTTGCAAGAAGATTCTATGGTCTGATGCGTAAGATATCCAAGACAGAGATTGTAGATGGAGCAAGGGATTATCGTCTGATGACAAGACAGGTAACAGATGCCATTCTGTCCATGAGAGAATACAATCGTTTCTCCAAGGGAATCTTCGGCTGGGTAGGATATAAGACCAAATGGCTGGAATATGAGAATGTGCAGAGAGCTGCCGGTGAGACCAAGTGGAACTTCTGGAAGCTGTTTTTGTATTCGCTGGATGGTATTATGGCTTTTTCTACAATGCCGTTATCTATTGCATCTTTTTTTGGGATTTTATTTTGTATTCTGGCATTTGTCTTTATGATATTTATCTTTGTCAGAGCTTTGATTTATGGAGATCCTGTAGCGGGCTGGCCTTCCATGGTATGTATCATTTCTTTTATCGGAGGCGTTCAGCTGCTATGTCTGGGTATTATGGGACAGTATATGAGTAAGCTCTACATGGAAGTAAAAGACAGACCTAAATATCTGGTGAAGGAAGAATTCTAAAGATATGGAAATAAGAGACTGGAAAGAATATGCAGATACAGTCAGTATCATAGTACCTGTGTATAATGCCGGACGTTTTCTGGCAGAAACAATTGAAATGGTTCAAAAGCAGACCTATGCAGACTGGGAATTGCTTCTGGTAGATGACTGTTCTGCTGATGACAGTATGGAGATTGCAAAGCGATATGCTGCACAGGATGATAGAATCCATCCTATTATACAGGAGAGAAATGTCGGTGCTGCATGTACAAGAAATGCAGGAATTGGACAGGCTAAAGGACGTTTCCTGTGTTTTCTGGATGCGGATGATATCTGGCTGGAAGATAAACTGGCAAAAGAGATGGCATATATGCGTGCTCAGAATGCAGGCTTTGTCTTTACCGGGTATGAATTTGCAGATGAAAAAGGTGTAGGGCTTGGTAAGATCGTGCATGTTCCGGCAACTATAAAATATGAGCAGGCGCTGAAGAATACAACGATATTTACGTCAACAGTCATGATTGACAGAGACAAGATTGCAGATGAGGATATTTATATGCCTCAGATTGCCAGTGAAGATACTGCAACCTGGTGGCATATTCTAAAAAAATACCATACAGGATATGGATTGGATGAGAATCTTGTAAAATACAGGAGATCACAGGGGTCTTTATCTTCCAATAAAATGGTGGCAATTCGCAGAATATGGGCATTGTATCGAAAGCAGGAGAGACTTTCGGTAATCAGGAGTGCTTATTGTATGTGCTTCTGGGCCTGCAGGGCCGTATTACGCAGGGTATAGAGTATGAAAAGAACTTCTAATCACTCAGAGCAAAGGCTCTTTCGCGAAGAAGTTCTAAGTTTCATACAGTAACTTTGTGCCTGTGGCCCAAAGTTTGCAAGGGCTCAAAGGCATATAAAAACAGTGCTGATAAAGCGCAGATGGGAGTAGGCGTGAAACACTTTGAATCAGTAAAAAGAATCATTATATTACAACTTGCAGTTATAGGATTGCTGATGCAGACGATTGCTTACGTATATGTATGGCGGACAGTATATAATGATATTATGCAGAAATATATGTGGAGAAATTTTACGGGCAGAGGCTTCTGGCTTCTGGCAGCAGTCTATCTGGTACTTCTGTTGTTCTTTACGGGCACATATGGAGGATTGAAGATCGGGTATCTTAAACCAATGGATGTTTTCTTCTCACAGGTGCTGTCATTGATCTTTACCAATGTGATTTCGTATTTTCAGATTTCTCTGTTGTCATTAAAGTTGGTAACTGCATATCCGCTTATCCTTATGACACTGGTGCAGGTTGGTATATCTGCGGTCTGGGTATTTATCTGTCAGAGCTTTTACAGACAGCTGTTCCCACCAAGAAAGCTGCTTTTGATCAGTAGAAGATATTCTGCACAAGTTTGAAAGCCGCAGGGATAAATATGAAGTGGTCAGATGTGTGCGGGAAGAATTGGGACAAAAGGCATTGGAACAGGAGATTCTGGAGCGATATGACGGCATTGTTCTGTGGGACATCAATACAGGACTGCGCAATAAATTGCTCAAATTCTGCTACAGCAGAAGTATCAGAGTCTATATGATGCCTAAGATTCCTGATATTATGATTCAGGGAGCATCCCAGCTGCATTTGTTTGATACGCCGATTCTCTTCACAAGGGAATATTCCATGACAGTGGAACAGCGCTTTGTAAAAAGGGCAATTGATATTATCTGTTCACTGATACTGATCATCATTACATCACCTATCATGATAATAACAGCTGTTATTATAAAATGCTATGATCATGGTCCGGTGCTGTACAAACAGGTTCGCTGCACCAGAAATATGGAAGAATTCAAAATTGTGAAATTCCGCAGTATGAGAACTGATGCAGAGAAAGACGGTGTGGCAAGACTGGCATCCAAGAATGATGACAGAATTACACCGATAGGTAAATTCATCCGAAAGGTAAGAATTGATGAATTACCACAGTTGTTCAATATATTAAAGGGGGAAATGTCTTTTATCGGGCCAAGACCGGAGAGACCGGAGATTATCAGACAGTACCAGGAGGATATGCCGGAGTTTACCTTCAGAACCAAGGTAAAAGCCGGATTGGCAGGATATGCCCAGGTATATGGCAAGTACAATACGACTCCTTATGATAAATTGAAACTGGATTTATTTTATATAGAAAATTACAGCGTATGGCTTGATATTAAGCTGATGCTTCTTACTCTGAAGATTTTATTCCAGCCTGACAGCACGGAGGGCGTAGAAGAGAATCAGGTAACTGCTATGAAGGAGATTAGGAAAGAGGAGGAAGAGAAGTAATGCAGGATACGCACAGGATACAGGAAACATATCCCCAGGAAGGCATCGACAGTAAGGCTTATCTGCTATGCTTTCTAAGACGTATACCATATATGCTGCTCATAGGACTGACCGGTGCCATAATAGGCAGCGGTCTGTATTTGCTTATAGCGGCAATCAATAACAGGACGACTGTGTATATGCAGGAGACTGAATATTATATTGATTTTGCTCCCGGACGTATAGATGCCAAGGATTATTACAATGCCTTTACCTGGAATGATGTGATGGGAACGGACTTGATCATGGATACAATGATGGATGTTCTTGGTGATACGTATTCCAGAGAATCGGTAAAAGAAATGATAACAGCTGATATTTTATCTGATGTGAGGTATTTGACCATTACTGTACAAGGTGGGGACGAAAAGAAAGTCGAAGCTGTGAGCAGTGCAGTACAGGAAGCACTGACAGCGTTAGGCAGTCGTGAGGATTTGTTTGACTCGATCACCTTGATTGAAGATAATGGCGTAAAGCCTGCTCCCAGACCTTATTTTACATGGAGAGCCGCATTTCTTGGATTCCTCATTGCAGTATGCATAGAGATATTCAGATTCAGCATTTGTTTTGGAATAGAAGATACCTTCTACACCAAGAAACAGATCAGACAAAGACTGAATATCCCCGTACTTGGATTGTGGTATCAGTTAGATAATCACCATGATGGAGAAGAGGAATTGCAGACCTCTTTAGCAGTGCAATCCGTTATGAATCAGGACGTAATTTTTGCAGATATAATAAAGGGGAATTACGCAGAACAGTTCTATGAGCAATATACATCCATTTTCAGCTCCAAAGAGAATGGTTCATTACAGACAATTTCCTACCCAATCATCAAACAGGAAGAGTACGATAAGCTGGAAAATGCTAATGTCATTCTGGTAATACCATTTGGTGTTCCATGTGCAAATCAGGCAGAAGATATCGTATGTGAATTACAGCGAAGAAATTGCCATATCGCAGGAGCAGTCCTGACAAATTGCAATTATAAATGGGTTAAGGCATACTATAATAAATTTAGTACAGTAAGAGGAAAATAGCGAAACACAATTCGTCCCTTTTATACGTTCCTATCCCATATATAGAAATGAGGTTTAATATGACACTGGAAGTACTGGTATCCGCAGTAAATCAGCAGATTCGTGATCTGCCAGAAAGAATGCATCTGGAAAGTGATGCAGTCATAATCAATCAGACAGATCATTTTGCATATGAAGAATATAAGTATCAGGACAATATCATCCGTGGATATAACTTTGCAGAAAAAGGTGTAGGCTTGTCCAGAAACAACGCTCTGCTGCGTGCAAAAGGCGATATTGTTCTGTTTTCAGATGAAGATATCATATATGATGCCGGCTATGCAGATAAAGTCCTCAAAGAATTTGAGAAGCACCCGGAAGCAGACATGGTACTGTTCAATATCCGGGTAGGAGAATCCAGAGCAACCTATTATACAGAGAAGTTTCATAGAGTGCATATCTGGAATGCCGGCAGATATCCAACGTACTCCTTTGCTGTACGTAGAGAGAGACTTCAGGCTGCAAACATTACCTTTTCCCTGTTATTTGGTGGTGGCGCCAAATACAGCAATGGAGAAGACAGCCTGTTTCTAAAGGATTGCCTCTCTTATGGATTCAAGGTCTATGCAACACCGGTGGAACTGGGCGCAGAGACAGAGCGGGAATCTACATGGTTCCACGGATATCATGAGAAATTCTTTATAGACAGAGGCGTGTTATATCATTTCCTGTATGGAAAGCTTGCAGGGCTGATGTCTGTCAGATTTCTGATGGCACATGGTAAGGTTATGTGTCAGGAGATACCAGGGAAAAAGGCATTACAGCTTATGAAAGCAGGTATCAGATCAGTCCGGGGATTGTGACAGTATAAATTTTAGGATGACAGAAAGGTCTCATGATAATGACACAGGGTGTAATACTATCTATGTTATTTTATCTGCTGATTGCAGTGACAACGATATATATGGCGTATAAAGTACAGTGCAGCAGACAGTCAGGGAATGTCATTCTGACCAGAACCTATTACTGGGGAATCTTCATGATTTTGTTCCTGTGTTCTGCATTTCGTTTCTATGTAGGCTATGATTTCAGTCAATACACACAGACCGCACACGAAGCCAGTGTTGGAGGCTATGTAGTGACAGAAGAGGGCTTTAACTGGTTGGTGAGACTGGTATATGGAGTATGCGGCGGCGAGTATTATGAAGTGGTATTTGCTTTGTTTGCTCTATTTACTCTTGTACTTTTTCTAAAAGTAATGTATGAACAGAGTGAAGACTTCGCCTTTGCTTTTTTTCTGTTCATGACATTGGGACTGTATTTTCAGACCTTTAATACAGTGCGCTATTACCTTGTATTGGCTATGGCACTATATTCTATCCGCTTTTGTCTTCAGCGTGACTGGATTAAATTTATCTGTTGGATATTACTTGCCTCTTTCTTCCATAAATCAGTACTGATTGTAATTCCTATATACTGGATTGCAGCCTTTATATGGAAAAAATGGTTTATAATAACATGCGTTATTACAAGCGCAGTCTGCTTTGCAGCGAAAAAATATGTATTAAAGCTGGCACTGATACTGTATCCTTCTTATGAGAATACGGTATTCCTGGAAGGCGGGACCAGTGTTGTTACGATATTGCGCTGTCTTTTGGTTCTGGGATTGTATCTGTGGTATATCAGATACAATAAAAAGAACGATATACACAATGGGAAAGAACAGGAAATCAGGATGTATGCGCAGCTCAATTTCCTGGCACTAATATGCTGTGTATTTTTCTCTTTTCTTCCGGTCGTTACCAGAATCGTATACTATTTCAGTGTCAATCAGATTCTGATGCTGCCCATGGTCACAGCAGGAATCGCAGATGAGACAGCCCGTAAAAAGGTGAAATATCTGATCATTGCCTTCTGTGCATTGTATTTTTTGGTATTTCTTATGATGGCAGGACAGCCGGGAGTGAGGCTTCTGCCATATAGAAGCTGGCTGTTTGAGTCAGAACGGTTCTTATATAAGTAGAAAGGTCGCATGGTAAATGGAGTATTCAATAAGTTACAGTATCATAGTAGTATGCCTGAATGCAGGGAAAAGATTGATGGAAACGATAGAGAGCATCCGCTCACAGACGTATGGCAAATACGAGATTATCATAAAAGATGGGATGTCTACGGATGGTTCTTTGGATTCATTGATACAGGAGGCAGACAGAGGAGACAGCAGGATCCGTATTCATTCTCAGGCAGATAAGGGAATCTATGATGCCATGAACCAGGCGGTAGGATATGCGAAAGGAGATTATCTGTTCTTCCTGAATGCAGGGGACAGCTTCTATGATAAAGAGGTATTATATAAAATAACGGAAGTTATTGAAAGAGATAAACCGGATATCGTATATGGTGATCTGTATCATAAGGCATTGCATTCTGTGGTACAGTCAGCACCGGCAATCAATGATTTTACCTGTTACAGGAATGTGCCATGTCATCAGACCTGTTTCTATCGTAAGGAGCTTTTTGCAGAGAGAGGATACAACCCTGTTTATAATGTGCGTGCTGATTATGAACATTTCCTGTGGTGTTATTATAAAAGAAGAGCAACCGCTCTGTATGCACCCATCATTGTAGCAGCTTATGAAGGCGGCGGTTATTCCGAGACAACCGAGAACAGAAAACGCTCAGCAGCACAGCATAGAGAGATTACAAGATTCTATATGGGAAGAGCAAAAGCAGGAAAGTATCGTATGCTCATGATACTCAGCCTGGCGCCTCTTCGTACGAAAATGGCAGAGAGTGAGAAATTCTCCGGTTTCTATAACCGGGTGAAGAGTGGGATATATAAAGTAACTGGAAAGGGAAGGTGAGATGCAGAATGAAGGTTCTATGGTTATGCAACATTATGATACCGTTTATTGCCAGAAGCCTGGGACAGAAGCTGGTAGTCAAGGAAGGGTGGCTTTCAGGGCTTTCTGATAAATTGATTGAAAATCGGGACACAAATAAAATAGCACTTGCTATTTGCTTCCCTACATCCGATGACTTTCATATGGCACAGAATGATCAGTCTTTATTTGTAAAAGACACGGTAAGGGGAGTTCCTTATTATATGTTTCGTGAGGACACTGTGCATCCGGAAAATTATGATGCATCTATGGAACAGAGCCTGAAAGCGGTAATAGATGATTTCCAGCCGGATATTGTTCATATCTTTGGAACAGAATTTCCGCATACGCTGGCTATGGTGAAGGCTTTCGGAAACCCGGAGCGTACCCTGATCGGTATTCAGGGGTTATGTTCTGCGATTGCACAGGTATATATGGCGGATCTGCCGTCCAATGTTTGTAAAAAGAAGACATTTCGTGATATTATCAAAAAAGACGGATTACTGGAACAACAGGAGAAATTCGTACAAAGAGGAAAATATGAGAAGGAAGCCATTGCGATGGCGGGGCATATTACCGGAAGAACTGATTTTGACCGGGAATATGCAGATAAGATTAATCCTAATGCGAAATATCATTTCATGAATGAGACATTGCGTGAGGAGTTCTACCATGACAGCTGGAATATAGACAGGATAGAGAGATATTCCATTTTTCTGAGCCAGGGCAATTATCCTATCAAGGGCTTGCATCATGTGTTGGATATTCTGCCTGATCTGATAGAGGCACATGAAGAAACTATGCTGTATGTAGCCGGTGATGTGATTACTGCGAACGATACCTTGAAAGATAAGATCAAGATATCAGGGTATGGCAAATATCTGCTGACACAGATCCGTAAGAATAAGCTGCAGGATCACGTTAAGTTCCTTGGCAGACTACAGCCGGACAGAATGTGTGCAAGAGATTTAAAGACGCATGTGTTCGTGTGTCCATCAGCAATAGAGAATTCCCCTAATTCTGTGGGGGAGGCAATGCTGCTTGGTGTACCTACAGTGGCTGCCAACGTAGGCGGTATTCACAATCTGTTGACGGATAATAAGGATGGATTGTTGTATAAGCCGGATAACCCACAGCAGATGAAGCAGGGGATTCTCAGGATTATGGATGATGATAAGCTGGCTATGTCCTTATCATCCAATGCAAGAAGCCATGCTGCACGTACGCATAATCCTGATTTAAATTATCGCAGATTATTGGAGATTTACCATGAAATTGACCATAGTATCTAATTATATCAATCATCATCAGATTCCTATGGCATCTGAATTATATGCAAAGCTAGGTGGGAGCTTTACATTTATTCAGACACAGCCCATGGAAGAAGACCGTGTGAAGATGGGCTGGGGAAGTGAGATATCTTCTCTGCCGTATTTAAAACTGTATTATGAACAGCCGCAGGAATGTGCGAAGCTCATGATGGACAGTGATATTGTGGTATTTGGCGGGGTAGAGGATGAGAGCTATATCAAACCCAGGCTTCAGGCTGGCAAAATCGTAATCCGTGCCAGTGAACGCTTATACCGTGAGGGTCAGTGGAAGGCAATTTCTCCCAGAGGATTGAAGAAAAAGCATGAGGACCATACCCGGTATAAAGATGCCCCGGTCTACCTGTTATGTCATGGAGCGTATGTGGCTTCTGATTTTCAGATTATCAAGGCATATCCCAACAAGAAATTCAAATGGGGATATTTCCCGGAGGTGAAGGAATACAATCTGGAATCCCTTTTCCTGCGTAAGCTGCATTTGGACGAGCAGGGCAATACCTGTGTCAGAATCCTTTGGGCAGGCAGGTTCCTCAAGCTGAAGCACCCGGAATATGCAATTAATATCGCACGTTATTTAAAGAAAGAAGGCGTATCATTCCATCTGGATATGGTAGGTGGAGGGGAGATGGATGAGAAGCTTCGCCGGATGACTAAGAAATATCACCTGAATCATGAAGTGACTTTTCACGGTTATCAGTCTCCTAAGAATGTAAGGCGGTTT
>ERZ1673740.2225-NODE-2225-length-11607-cov-38.639630_pt1 | contig 11607 bp, 8 predicted proteins | sample MGYA00580221_ERZ1673740 | MGnify/ENA primary metagenome ERZ1673740 (study PRJEB41218, sample SAMN15661786) | gut metagenome | host: Homo sapiens | place: Canada: London | collected 2015-08-20/2019-03-30 | study: EMG produced TPA metagenomics assembly of...
AGCCGCCGGAGCGGTGCTTAAGCCGCAAGGCGGGAATTGTGCGGTGTTGCCTTAGGTTATTTGTACAGCATTGCTGAACGCTTTGCGCTTAGCGCAGGACCAGTTTGCCGTTTTCGGCGTCCACGGTCAGGGTATCGCCGGGCACATGGTTGCCGCCTATGATCTCTTTTGCGATCATGGTTTCCACGTTGGCCTGGATATACCGCTTCAGCGGGCGGGCACCATAGATGGGGTCATAGCCGTCATCCACAATCACGCTCTTGGCTGCATCGGTCACAACCAGCTTCAGCTGCTTGTCAGCCAGGCGGCTGCGCAGGTCAGCCAACATCAGATCCACAATGCCGCCAATCTCATCCTTGGTCAGGCTCTTGTAGTAGACAATATCGTCCAGACGGTTCAGGAACTCCGGGCGGAACTGGCGCTTGAGCAGCAGGTCGATCTTGTCACGCGCTTCGGCGGACAGTTCGTTCTTGCCGTTGGCACGGTTCTTTTCCAGGTCTTCCAGAATGATGTCAGAGCCAAGGTTGGAGGTCAGGATGATGATGGTGTTCTTAAAGTCCACGGTACGGCCCTGGCTGTCGGTAATACGGCCATCGTCAAGGACTTGCAGCAGAATGTTGAACACATCCGGGTGGGCTTTTTCCACCTCATCAAACAGCACAACGCTGTAGGGATGGCGGCGCACAGCCTCGGTCAGCTGACCACCCTCCTCATAACCCACATATCCCGGAGGCGCACCGATCAGACGAGACACACTGAATTTCTCCATGTATTCCGTCATATCGATACGAACCATGTTCTTTTCATCGTCAAACAGGGCCTGGGCCAGCGCTTTGGCCAGCTCGGTCTTGCCAACGCCCGTGGGGCCAAGGAACAAAAAGCTGCCAATGGGGCGGTTCGGGTTTGCAATGCCGGCGCGGGAGCGCAGGATAGCGTCCGAAACCTTCTGCACGGCTTCGTCCTGGCCGATGACGCGCTGATGCAGCACTTCGGGCAGGCGGAGCAGCTTTTCGCGCTCGCCCTCCACCAGCTTCTCCACAGGGATGCCGGTCCAGCGGGCCACAATGCGGCTGATCTCTTCGGCCGTCACGCGGTCACGCAGCAGGCTTTGCTCCTTCTTGTCGGCAGCAATCTTTTCTTCGGCTTCCAGCTGGCGCTGCAGGTCGGGCAGTTTGCCGTATTGCAGCTGACCAGCCTTGGCGTAATCGCCGTTGCGGGTCGCCTTTTCAATTTCGGCCTTGGTGGTTTCTACCTCGGCGCGCAGGCTCTGCACCTTATTGATGGCGTTCTTCTCGTTCTCCCACTGAGCTTTCTTGGAATTGAAGGAATCGCGCAGTTCGGCCATTTCTTTTTCGATGGCGGCAAGGCGCTGCTTGGACATTTCATCGGTTTCTTTCTGCAAAGAAGCCTGCTCGATCTGCAGCTGGGTGATCTTATGGTTCAGGTCATCCAGCTCTGCGGGCATGGAGTCCAGCTCGGTCTTGACCATTGCGCAGGCTTCATCCACCAGGTCGATGGCTTTATCCGGCAGGAAACGGTCGGTAATATAACGGTTAGACAGCGTTGCTGCCGCAATCAAAGCGCCATCCTGAATTTTAACGCCATGGTACACCTCATAGCGCTCTTTCAGGCCACGCAGGATGGAGATGGTATCCTCCACCGTGGGCTCCTGCACCATAACGGGCTGGAAACGGCGTTCCAGAGCGGGGTCTTTCTCGATATACTGGCGGTACTCGTCCAGGGTGGTGGCGCCAATGCAGTGCAGCTCACCGCGGGCCAGCATCGGCTTTAAGATGTTGCCGGCATCCATTGCGCCGTCGGTTTTACCGGCGCCCACAATGGTGTGCAGCTCATCAATGAACAGGATGATCTTGCCTTCGCTCTTTTTAACTTCGTTCAGAACGCTCTTCAAACGTTCCTCAAACTCGCCGCGGTACTTAGCACCGGCGACCAGAGCGCCCATATCCAGGCTGAACACGGTGCGGTCTTTCAGGTTTTCGGGCACATCGCCGCGCACGATACGCTGGGCAAGGCCCTCAGCGATAGCCGTTTTACCAACGCCAGCTTCACCGATCAGCACAGGGTTGTTCTTGCGCTTACGGGACAGGATGCGGATAACATTGCGGATCTCGGAATCACGGCCAATGACTGGATCCAGCTTGTTGGCACGGGCGGCTTCCACCAGATCCTGGCCATATTTTTTCAGGGCGTCATAGGTGGATTCGGGGTTATCAGTGGTCACGCGCTGGTTGCCGCGCACGGCGGACAACACCTGCATGAACTTTTCCGGTGTGATGCCAAACTGCTTGAACAGCTCGCCAGCCACGCGGCCGGGGCGCTGCAGCATGCCCATAAAGACATGCTCCACACTGATATATTCATCCTTCATCTGCTGGGCCTGCTTTTCAGCGGCGGTCAGGGCCTGGTCCAGCTCATTGGAGATATAGACTTTATCGGGGTCACGGCCGGAACCCGTCACATGCGGCAGCTGGGAAACTTTTTCCGCTGCGGCAGTTTCAAAGGTACCGGGGTCAACGTTCATCTTGGTCAGCAGCTGGGGGATCAGGCCGTCCTGCTGCTGGGTCAGGGCCACCAGCATGTGCTCCTGTTCCAACGCCTGGTTGGAATATTCAATTGCCAAACGCTGGGCAGCCTGCAGGGCTTCCATCGTTTTTTGGGTAAATTGGTTGGTATTCATATCGCAAACCTCCTTTATCGGCAACGATAATGGTTTTCTATCTATTAGCAGCGAACCGGTTCAAGTGCTGCTTCGTGCCCGGCGGCTTGATATCCTTGCAGGTTCAAGGGCGTTATGCGGAAGCATTATCTTTATTAGCACTCTATCTGTTCGACTGCTAATATTGTAACACATAGCCAACCGTTGTCAATAGGGTAAATTGAAAAAGATTTATGAACTGTCAAAAAGTTTCCTGCTTTTTCGGGCGTTTTCCATCTTGCAAGATTTTGGATACAAGTATACAGTAGAATTAGAAAGTGAAGAAGCACAAAAAGCCAAAACGACAAAGGATCCGCCCATGAAACCTATTTTGATTGTGGATGACGAAGCGCCCATCCGTGCGCTGATCCGCCTGACGCTGGAGCGCGCGGGCTACACCTGTGACGAAGCTGCCACCGGCACCGAGGCCGCCGATAAAATTGAAGCAAACACCTATGATCTGGCCCTGCTGGACATTATGCTGCCCGGCCCCGATGGGTACGAGCTGCTGGACTACCTGCGCAGCGTGCAGACCCCGGTGATTTTTTTGACCGCCAAAACCGCGGTGGCGGACCGTGTGCGTGGGCTGCACCTGGGCGCGGATGATTACATTACCAAGCCGTTCGAGCCCACCGAGCTTGTGGCACGGGTGGAAGCGGTGCTGCGCCGCTGCGGCAAAGCCCAGGGTACTCTTGCTGCTTTTGATGTGGTGCTGGACCCGGCTGCCCGCCGGGTAACGCGCAGCGGCACCCCGCTGCACCTGACCCCGCGGGAATTTGACCTGCTGGAAGTATTGCTGCGCAACCGCGGCATTGTGCTGTACCGCGAAGTGCTCTATGAGCGCGTGTGGGGGCTGGATGCCGAGTATGACAGCCGCACGCTGGATCTGCACATCCAGCGGCTGCGCAAAAAGCTGGGCTGGAAGAACGAGATTCGCACCGTATTCCGTGTGGGCTATGTGCTGGAGCGCAGGGAATGAGCGCCGCTTTGCCTATCCTTTTATATAAGGTAACACCGTACAATTCCCGCCTTGCGGCTTAAGCACCGCTCCGGCAGCTGCGGCACGGCATCTGCGTTGCCAAAATGCTCGATAATGTCGGGTTGCGGTACCCGCATCGTGCTTCGGGGGCAAAAGCCCCTCGCACTCTGCGACCGCTGCCCCTGCTTCGGTTCGCTGTTTCCGCCACTGGCGGCGCTCACCTTTGCAGCATCCAGTATTATCTGCGCTTTTGGCTTGGCATCTGCCGCACCTCACTCGCCGTATCGGCACTTAGAATTATGCGGTATTGCCATAAAACAGGAGTTTTGCCATGAAGTTTGCCCACAAGCTGACCCTTGCCCTGCTGGTGGTGCTGGCAGTTGTGCTTTCGCTGTGCAACACGGTGCTGATCGGGCAGCAGTTCCGGCAGGAGCTGCACACCGCGCAGGAAACGTTATCTGCAGACTGGCAGCGGGAAAGCCGCGCCATGCAGCGCACCTTGGTCACACCCGGCAGCGGCAGCCTGGCCGCACGGGTGGGCAGCTATTTGCAGGCCATCACCGAGCAGAACAGCCTTGCCTGCGCCGCTTACAGTGTGGATGGAACCTCCCTGTATTATGCCCTGCCCACCGCGGTTCCCTTATCCGAAGTGGAAGCCCTGCTTGCCCAGGATGGCGAGCCGCGCATGGTGCTGGCGAACAACCATACCCTGCTGTGCGCCGGAACGGTCGTTCTGCCGGAACGCTGCATCACCTTGGTCATTGCGCAGGATGCCGCCCCCGTGTGGCAGGCGCGGCAGGCCCGCACCCGAAATGCACTGATCGTAGAACTTTTGGCCATGGTGCTGGCCGGGGGCCTGGTTCTGCTGCTCTGCCGCCGCATGACCCGCCCGCTGGAGCAGCTGGAGCAGGCCAGCCGCCAGATTGCCGCCGGGGCCTACAGCCAGCGCACGGCCATCCATGGCAGTGACGAAATTGCCAGTTTAAGCCGCAGCTTTGACGAGATGGCCCAGGCGGTGGAGGGCACCGTGCAGACCTTGCAGCAGAACGCCCGCCAGAAAGATGATTTTGTGGCCGCGTTTACCCACGAGCTGAAAACCCCGATGACGAGCATCCTCGGCTTTGCCGATATCCTGCGCAGCGGCGAGGTGAGCCCCGCCACCCGCCGCACCGCCGCTGATTATATCTACCACGAAAGCAAGCGGTTGGAAGCGTTGAGCGGGAACCTGTTGGCTTTGATGGGGCTGGAACAACAGCCCCCGCAGCTGGAAGCCGTACCCCTGGGCCGTGTGCTGCAAAGCCTGCGCCGCGCCCTGCCCCAGGGCAGCCCGGTGCCCACCCTACCCCGCAGTGACGCCGTGGTGCTGGCCCAGCCGGAACTGTTGTCCGATATGCTGTACAACCTGATCCAGAATGCCCGCAAAGCCACCCCGGCGGATGGCAAAGTGGAAGTGCTGCTGGACGAAACACCCACCCGGCTGACCATCCGCGTACAGGATACCGGCTGCGGCATTCCGCCGCAGGAACTGGCCCGCATTACCGAGCCGTTTTATATGGTAGATAAATCCCGTGCACGGGAGCAGGGCGGCAGCGGCATGGGGCTTGCTCTGTGCGCCAGAATTGCCGCCTTGCACGGCACAACGCTGCAATTTGCAAGTGTGCCCAGCCAGGGAACCACGGTCAGCTTCTGCCTGCAAAAAGCGGGCAGCCAACCGGAGGTGGAGCCATGAGGGAAAGGAAAATGTTTTTTCCGCCTGCACTGCGGTTGGCTGCTGTGGCTATTGCACTTTCTGCAGCGGCTTTGGCCCTGCCGCTGCCGGTTTTTGCCGTGCTGGACCGTGCCGCCGGGCACAGCATTGCGGTGCAGCAGGATGCTGAAGCGTTAAGCCCCGCCGGGCGCAGCTGTGCTGCCGCACGGGAGCTTTACTGCTGGCGTATGACCTGGCAAAATACATCCCGCACCATGGTGGAGCCTGATTCAACTCCATCCAGCACTGCCCCCACCCTTGCCGCGGTGCAGCAGCTGCGGGCGGCCGGGGTACTGCCTGCCAGCATGGCGGATGTGCTTCTTTCCGCCATGCAGCAAACAGACAGTTGTACTACCTACACTGACGATACCGGCCAGAGCGAATATGTTTTTACATCCGATGAGAACCATGTCACCCTCACCCTGACAGCCAGCGGCCTGCCCGTTGGGTTTACGGTGGAGCAGTGCAGCTTTGCGGATTCCGCGCTGGATGAAATAGCGAATGCTTACGCCGCATTTTTAGGCGGGGATGCGATCACCGATTGGGAAACGCTGCCCCTGCAGCTGCACGAGCCCTGCGCGGTACGCTACAGCGTCAGTGCCCAGCTTTACCTTTGCGTGGCTCGCAGCGGGCAAGGGCTGCGGGTGTCGGCAGCATCGCTCTCCCCGCAGGATGCCGCCGCTTACCGCGTGGATGTTACGCCATAAAGGAGGTTTGCCCCATGAAAAAGACGTTCAACCAGACCATGCCGTGCGCTGTGCGCCTGGCTGCACTGCTGCTTGTGCCCGTCGTTTGTGTTGCCTTTTTCGGCTGCAGCGCTGTGCCGGGCTCTTCCGGCAGTTCTGCGGCGGAGCCGTCCCCCTCCCCTGCCGCCGCGGAACCGGCAGCGAAACCTGATCTGCCCAGCCTGCGCCCGCTGTACCAGGGGGATGAAAACGGATATTATACCTTCATGACTGCCGCTTCGGGCGATTACCAGCAGGTGCTCTATGCGGACTACCAGACCGGCACCCAGGCCCCGGCCTGCCATATTACCGGCTGCACGCATGACAGCCCAAGCTGCCCGGCCTGCTTTTTTACCGGCGTGCCCGTCACGCTGCCCTGCCCGGTTGGGGACGGCACTTATCTTTCCTTTGTCTATGGATATGATTCCGACGGCATGTCCATCGTGCGGCTGAATCAGGATTACGGCGTGGAACAGGTACTGTACCACTGCAATTACATTTCAAGTTTCTATTGCTGCACGGACGGTTCTTCCCTCTGGTTTTCCACCTGCCCCAGCGGGGACAGCTATGACCGCATCAAACGCCTCGATCTGTCCACCGGCGGCATCACCACCCTGTTTGACGCCGGGGATACCAGCGGGCAATCCGCCAACATCATCGGCTGCACCGGGCGGCAGCTGGTGGTTTCGGTATCTCCTTATTATGACAGCAGCGAACCACAGACTTCCTGCCTGTATCTAGTAGATGCCGACACCGGCGCGGCAGAACTGCTGCGGGAATACCCGATCACCAACGCTTCCGCCGGGCGCACCACTAATATAAGCACCGCTGTGCTGGACGATACTTTATATGAATATGACTACACCACCGGCGAGCTGACCGCCACCGGGCTGGCTGACCGGCAGACCCGCACCGTAACCGATGCCCTGCCGCCTGACCCATATGAGGGGCGCGGTGCGTTTGATGTGACAATTACCCGCATCCTGAACGGCCAGCTGGTTGTGGAGTACTATTCCAACGACTGGACGGACGACAACGCCGAAACAAAAACACCCGTCTACCTGGTTGACCTTGCCGCCGGCACCGTAGCGGAAAAGCCCGCCCTGCCGCCGCTGAACTGGAACGGGTACGACCACACCAGCACCACCATCCTGGCCCAGCTGCAAGACCGGCTGCTGGTGCTCTGCCGTGCGGAGCCATACACCCGCACCACAACCGGAACGGACGGCGCACCCTACACGATTCAATCCTCCCACCGCTATTTTGGGCTGATCTCGTATGCCGATTATCTGACCGGTACCCCGAATTATACCGAGGTTGGGATGCTGGATTAAGCTGGGTATTTTGTTCCAAATTCTGCGCTTTTATTCTGCAAGAAAGCCGATGATAAGGCAACGCCGCACAATTCCCGCCTTGCGGCTTAAGCACCGCTCCGGCAGCTGCCGCACCTCGCTCGCCGTATCGGCACTTAGAATTATGCGGTATTGCCCTAAATTTCTGCAACGCCTCCAGCAATTTGTAGGGGACGATGCTTGCATCGTCCCGCTGGATGGGCCTTGTTGCATTGCTTGCTTTCAAAAAAAAACAATCTCCCTCACACACCATGCATTTTCCCAAACGTCCCCGCCGCCTGCCGCAAATCAGGCGGCATTTTTGTGTTCCTTTCCTGTTTTATGGCAACTATCCCCCGCCGCCCTTGATTTTACCCACCAAAACCTTTACAATAAGATTAAATATTACCGCTTTTGCGGAAAGGAAGTAAGATCATGGATCAGTCCAGCAAATACAGCATCAATACCCTGTGCGTACAGGGCGGCTATACCCCCGGCAACGGCGAACCCCGCCAGATTCCCATTGTGCAGAGCACCACTTTCAAATATGATAGCTCCGACGATATGGGCAAGCTGTTTGACCTGCAGGCCAGCGGTTATTTTTATTCCCGCCTGCAAAACCCCACCTGCGATACCGTCGCCGCCAAGATTACCGAACTGGAGGGCGGCACCGCCGGTATGCTGACCGGTTCCGGCCAGGCAGCCAACTTCTTTGCCCTGTTCAACATCTGCAACGCGGGCGACCACATCGTTTCTTCCAGCTCCATTTACGGCGGCACCTTCAACCTGATCTCCGTCACCATGGCAAAGATGGGCATTACCGCTACCTTTGTCTCGCCTGACTGTACCGAGGAAGAGCTGAACGCCGCGTTCCAGCCCAACACCAAGGCTGTCTTTGGCGAAACCATTGCCAACCCTGCCCTGACGGTGCTGGATATTGAAAAGTTTGCCAATGCAGCCCACGCCCACGGTGTGCCGCTGATTGTGGATAACACCTTTGCCACCCCCGTCAACTGCCGCCCCATTGAATGGGGTGCCGATATCGTGACCCATTCCACCACCAAGTACATGGACGGCCACGGCGCAACCCTGGGCGGTGCCATTGTGGACGGCGGCAAGTTCGACTGGATGGCTCATGCCGATAAGTTCCCCGGCTTGTGCACCCCTGATGACAGCTACCACGGTATCACCTATGCCGAGCACTTTGGCAAGGAGGGCGCTTTCATCACCAAGGCAACCGCACAGCTGATGCGTGACTTTGGCTGCGTGCAGAGCCCCATCAACGCCTACATGCTCAACCTTGGCCTGGAAAGCCTGCATGTGCGCATGGCCCGCCATTGCGAAAACGGCCAGGCTGTGGCAGAGTTTTTGGCCAGACACCCGAAGATTGCCTATGTGAACTACTGCGGCCTGCCGGGCGATAAGTACCATGCTGTTGCCGAAAAGTACCTACCCAATGGTTCCTGCGGCGTTGTCAGCTTTGGCGTAAAGGGCGGGCGCGAAGCCGCCGCTGCCTTTATGGGCCACCTGAAGATTGCCGCCATTGAGACTCATGTGGCCGATGCCCGCACCTGCTGCCTGCACCCCGCCAGCTCCACCCACCGCCAGATGAACGACGAGCAACTGATTGCCGCCGGTGTTCAGCCCGACCTGGTGCGCATGAGCTGCGGTCTGGAAGATAAGAACGACCTGATCCACGATATTGCCCAGGCACTTGACCAGATCTGACCGTTAAGGAGTTTACTGTTTATGCCTTTGATCATTCCCAAAGAGCTGCCCGCCTATGGCGAACTTTCGCGCGAGAACGTGTTTGTCATGCACCAGCAGCGTGCGCAGACCCAGCAGATCCGTCCCCTGCGCATCCTAATTTTGAACCTGATGCCCACCAAAATTGTAACGGAAACCCAGCTGGCACGCCTTTTGGCCAACAGCCCCCTGCAGGTGCAGCTGACCTTTTTGCAGACCAAGACCCATGATACCACCCACACCCCGCAGGAGCACATGAAGGCGTTTTATAAAACCTTTGATGCGGTGCGCAATGAGCGCTTTGACGGTATGATCATCACCGGTGCCCCCATTGAGGACCTGGACTATGAGGATGTGGACTACTGGAACGAGCTGTGCGAGATCATGGATTACAGCCGCGAAAACGTATATTCCACCATTCATCTGTGCTGGGGTGCGCTGGCCGGGCTGTATTACCACTTCGGCGTGCGCAAGGTACACCTGCCGGAAAAAATGTTCGGCGTGTTCGAGCACCGCGTGGTGCGGCCCTCCAATCCGCTGGTGCGCGGCTTTGACGAAATATTCTATGCCCCGCACAGCCGCTGGGCCGGGCTGAACCGCGCCGATATTGATGCCGCCCCGGAGCTGCGCATGCTGGCCGAAAGCGATGTTGCCGGCCCCATGCTGCTTTCTACCGAGTCCGGCCGCCAGATTTTTGTCATCGGCCACCCGGAATACGACAAGTACACTTTGGATGCCGAGTACCGCCGCGATGTAAAGGCGGGCAAGGAAATTCATGTGCCGGTCAACTATTACCCGGACGATGACCCCAACAAGGACCCCATTTTCCGCTGGCGTGCCCATGCGCACCTGCTGTATACCAACTGGCTGAACTACTATGTCTACCAGAACACCCCCTATGACCTGGATGATCTGGAAGCCGTGGTGGACCCGCCCCGCACCTGAGGAGGACGTATGCCGAAGATCAGTGCCTGTATTGTGGCATACTGTGATTATGATGAAGTGTGCGCTGCCGTGCGCAGCGTGCTGGCCAACACCCCTGGCGATGACTTTGCCCTGTATGTGGTGGATAACGCCAGCCCGGATGGCTGCGGCCCCCGCCTGGCGCAGACAGATTTTGGCGATGCTCGCGTGCAGGTGATCTGCCTGCCCAAGAACCTCGGCTTCGGCAAGGGCCACAACAGCATTATGGACCGCCTGACCAGCGATGTACACTTTATCCTGAACCCGGATGTGATCATTCACGATGACATCCTGCCCCAGATGGCGCAATGGCTGCTGGACCACCCCGGCGTTGTGATGGCCACGCCGCAGCTCTATTTTCCGGATGGGCGCATCCAGAACCTGCCGCGCCGCAAGCCCACCCTGTGGTTGCTGCTGGCCCGCCAGCTGGCCCCGCGGTTTGGCGGTGTGATGCAAAAAGCTGACGAACATTACACCATGCAGGATGAGGACCTGACGATCCCCCGCCCCATTGAGTTTTGCACCGGCAGCTTTGCCGCCATCCGCACTGATGTGTTCAAAACCATCGGCGGTTTTGACCCCGAATACTTTATGTATGTGGAGGATGCCGACCTGACCCAGCGTGCTCTGCGCCAAGGGCTTGTCTACCTGCTGCCGCAGTTCACCGCCACCCACGCCTGGCACCGCGACCCCATGCGGGACGCAGGCAAGTTCAAAATGCAGTTGAAGAGCATGGGCCGGTATTTCAAAAAATGGGGCATCGGCAAGGGGAATGTGTAAACGGGTTATTGTTTCAGCAAAAAACACTTGCACTTATTGAGACCGCAGGAGTGCATATTGTGCGCACCTGCCGCCTCTTCCTTGTCATCTCCCAAATTTAGCACTTGACGCACACGGCGTGAACAGATATAATAGAAATGTTCACGAGGTGTTGCGCAGCTGGTAGCGCGCGTGGTTTGGGACCACGAGGCCGCAGGTTCGAGTCCTGTCACCTCGACCAAAATAAAAGCCGCAGATTCGTTAGAGTCTACGGCTTTTATTATTTTAAGTACACACTTTTATAGCTTTTTCGCAAATCAACTTTCAGGGAATCTACTTTTTACTATTTTGCAGTCCCACTATAAACGCTATGTAATGGTTACAGCATCCATCGTTCCAGCATCTGGATGATATTTGAGCGCGATCGTTGTTTTCCGCTGGCGAAGGAATCCATCTGTTCCGAATTGAAAACAATGCACGTTTCAAATTTATCCTTATCCTGATCGGGAACCAGCGCACCGTTTAATGAACCATAAGAAATCTTTTTAATATGAGTTGTTTTTGGATCGTTTTATCATCCGCTTTGTTATTAAGGCAATACCGCATAATTCTAAGTGCCGATACGGCGAGCGAGGTGCGGC
>ERZ1673740.2233-NODE-2233-length-11561-cov-8.465931_pt1 | contig 11561 bp, 5 predicted proteins | sample MGYA00580221_ERZ1673740 | MGnify/ENA primary metagenome ERZ1673740 (study PRJEB41218, sample SAMN15661786) | gut metagenome | host: Homo sapiens | place: Canada: London | collected 2015-08-20/2019-03-30 | study: EMG produced TPA metagenomics assembly of...
GGCAATTTTATTTAGAGGTTAATGGGCTGGTTACAGCTCATTGTTCAGGCTGTGGGATTACTGCCGAATGCCGGTTTTCTTATCGAAATGATAAGTGCGGCCATCGATGACTGCATCGCCCTTAGCCATGGTGCCATAGATCGGGTCGAAATAGTAACGCTTGTCAGCGCTCCAGCCCTTGATCATGTGGCCCTGTGCATCGTAACGGACCCACTTGCCGGTGCCATCGGGCCTATCAGCCCACTGGCCAGCTTCGGATTCCTGATAGACATCCTTGCTGGTGGCTTTCTTGCCCTGGTCAACAGAGTCCAGCCAGTACCAAGCATCGGAAGCCGGATCATAGATTTCCTTGCCGCGGCCTTCCAAGCCCTGGCGAACGCCATTTTCGTACCAGTAATCGGCGCCATTGATGGTTACCCACTTTTTATCAAGGCCAATGCCGGTGTTCTGATCGAACGCGCACGGTACGCCGTCAATTTCGGTAACACCCTTGGCCATGGTGCCATAGGTCGGGTCAAAGTAGTAAGTGCCCTTCTCGGTCGTCTGCCAGCCCTTGACCATGTGGCCGTTCTCATCGTAACGGACCCACTTGCCGGTGCCATCGGGCTTATCAGCCCACTGGCCGGCGGCGGATTCCTGATAAACGTCCTTGCTGACGGTCATTGCGCCGCCCTGGACAGCATCCAGCCAGTACCAAGCGTCGGAATCGGGATCATAGATCTCTTTGCCGCGGCCGGTGGTACCCTGCTTCACGCCGTTTTCGTACCAGTACTTCTTGCCGTTTTCTTCAACCCAGCCGTTCTTCTCGCCGAACTTGGCGGTGTAGTCCTTGCCGTTGAAGGTGACAGCAGCGGTGGTAACGCCGCTGGTCTGCTTTACAGTTGCATCCACGAACTGTGCACTTGCGCAGTTCTTATCGGTGCAGGTAAAGACAGCCATTGCGGTAATGGTGGTCTTTTCAGCAGCACCATGAGCGGTGCGCGTTTCGGGTTCAGTAGACGGTACCTCAGTCGGCTCCGGCACAGCAGTCGGTTCCGGCACAGCAGTCGGTTCCGGCACAGCAGTCGGCTCCGGCACAGCAGCCGGCTCTGCCGGCTTTGCGGTCGGAGTTGCGGTCGGAGTTGCAGTCGGAGTTGCAGTCGGAGTTGCAGTCGGAGTTGCAGTCGGAGTTGCGGTCGGAGTTGCAGTCAGTGCTTCAAACACAGCGCTAACGGTAACATCAGCGGCAGGCATCTTGAAGGTAGCCTTGCCATCGGTCAGGGTCAGCTTTTCGGTCTTGGTATCTTCGCCGATCTGATAGCTGTAGGTCAGGCTGTCAGCCTTGAGCTGGTAGTTATCAGCTGCCTTAACGGTAACGGTAACGTCGGTGCCTTCAACAGCTGCGGTCGGGTCTACGGTAACAGTGCCGTTCTCAGCAGGAGCTGCGGTAACCTTGTATTCCTTAACAAACTCTGCGCTGACGTTGACAGGGTAAGCAGGCATTGCAAAGGTGTAGGTGTTGGCTTTTTCGGTATCAGCCTTCACTTCAACGGGCTTATCGGTGTTGTCAGCGTCTTTGTAGGTAACCTTCACGCTGCCAGCCTTCAGGGCATAGCCGGTTGCGGGCTTAGCAGTCAGGGTTACGGTTTCCTTCTCAGCTGCTTCTTTAGCGGAAGCAGTGATCTCACCATTGGTCAGGGGAGCAACATTGACCGCATAGGTCTTGGCGTTTTTGGTAACGCTGATGGTCACATCGCCGTCCGGCATGGTGAAGGTGTAAACCGTCTTAGCCTTTTCGGTGGTAGCCTGGGCTGCGGCTTCGTCCTGCGCTGCTTCCTGAACTTCAGTCAGAGCAACATCGGTATCGCCGTTCTTTGCGGTAACGGTAACGATATCGGTGCCTTCCTTTTCTACGGTCAGGGTAACGGTATCGTCCTTGATGTAGGTTTTGCTGGTGGTGCCCAGGGTCAGGGTAACGCCTTCAACTGGATCGGGCAGGGTAACGGTGTGGGGGGTGCTTTCGGTTGCGGTATGGCAATCAGAGCACAGGTACACATTGTTGCCAACGGACTTGGTTTCCAGCTCGTCCAGCTTCCAGGTATGGCCCTTGGGCAGTGCGCCGTCAGCGTACTTCTTTTCACCCTTGGTCAGGCCGTACTTGGTGGTGCGGTCCTGGGTGTAAGCGGGGGTATCGCACCATGCTTCAACGGAAACATTGGTGGTTGCGCCGCTGCTCAGGTCGCTGACCATGTCGGACATCGGCATGGTTTCAACCAGGTTAGCGCACCACATGAACTCTTCGTTCTTGTTCTTCTCGTCAGAGCTGCCCATGTTCTGGTTGTAACTCGGGTTGTAGTTCCAGGACTCGGTCTTGTAGCTCTTACGGTTTGCATAAGAAGTGCCGGAGACATCGGTCTTAACAACCGGCTTGCCATCGGAATCCAGCTCGTCCAGGCTCTTATAGGTGTTGGACAGGTTGGTGCCGACAGAAACGACCAGCTGATCCTTGGTGGTGTTGATGCCGGTGATCACAGTCTGGCCCTGCTGGGTGGTGGTAGCAAAGCTGTAGCTGTCACGCAGGGTCAGGCCAGCCAGAGGATGGTTCATGAAGGTGTCCAGATACTGCACACTGTCGGTATTCTGTTTGCTATCCATGATAACCATGCTCATGCCGGGAAAGTGGGTATCGGGAACCTTGTTGCCGTCCTTATCCTTGGTCAGCTTAATGCCGCCATAGACAGTGTTGTATTCCTTCACTTCTTCCACTGCGCCGGTGGTCGGGTCCATACGGTAGATGGCGTTGTTGACGTTGAAGTACAGCTTGCCATCATACAGTGCGGTAGAGTGTACCAGTGCGGGGTAGATCCGCTTTGCAGCAGCGTCTGCCAGGCACTCGGTGTTCAGGTTGTTTTCAACCTTGGCATGCTTATCTTTTGCACTGGTATCGATCCTATAGATGGTGCCAGCTTCGGCCAGGACCTTGGCATTGCTGTCGTCATCATTGAAGTTGCTGCTGGTTTCCTTCAGATCGTTGTAGTACATCAGGATGATATCAAACGGGTCATCCGTCTTGGTAAAGCTGCTCATGCTGAAGCCGCCGGGTCTGCTGCTGGAATCCTCTTTGCGGATATAGTAGTTCGCATTACGCGGACGTGCTTCCAGAGTATCGGGGCCCTGGTTCTGCATCTTCTTCATGAACTGCTGCATCTGGGAGTTGTTACCAGAGCTGCCGGAACCAGAGTTGCCGTTGTTGCCGTTCTCGGACTGCTGGCGGCGCATGTTGTTATACAGGTTCTGGTTGGTCGTGGTATCAACGTAATAGAAGTAATTATTGTCGAAGTAGATGGGGCTGCAGATAGAGGTGAACCAGGTATCCTCGTAGCAGGTATCGGTGTAACGGGTCTCGTTCTTGTTCTCCGCCTTGGTGTAAGAGTAATGCGGCTTGCCGTTGTTCAACACAACATTGCCGTCATCATCCACATCGGGATTCTTGTTCTTGGTGTAGGTGTAGCCATCGTACAGCGAGTCAATGTAATCATAGTACTTGCTGTAACGGCCTTCCAGACCGGAGGGAGAAACCAGGAAGTTGACATGGCGCAGGTCGCCTGCGTTCTCAACACGGGTCTGGGCCATGCACTCGGTGTTCACGTCATCATAGCAGACGTCAACATAGTACCAGTTCTTGTTGGCTTCGCCGGTGGTCATCGTAGCAGAGTTGCTGTCGCCCTGCAGCTTGTTGACCTTGACTGCGTTGAAGTAGTGGACGTTGTTGAACATGCCGCCGCCGAACGCATTACCGGCAACACTGGTATCAGAAGTATCGCAGTAATACAGGATCTGGGCAAAGTCAACAACAGCGTTATCGCCTACTTCATCGGGGGTCTTCCAAACTTCTTTGCCGTCAACGGTCTTTTTATAGATTTCCTTGTTGTCAGGCAAATTCTGGACCATGTAGTTAAATGCAGATGCATAGCCCAGGCAGATGCAGCCATACTCAACGCCCTTAGCGCCGATCTCGCCGCCCAGCAGGGCACCGAAAGCAGTCATCTGGATGGGGTCGTTGTTGCCGCCGCCGGTGATATCGCCCATGGAGCCCATATCGAATTCTGCAACCTGGGAGATCCAGTCATGCAGGATCAGCAGCTTGGTGACATAGTCAGCACTGTCACCCAGCTTGGCAACCTGTGCCAAGCCTGCATCACGGATGCCTTTCAGAGCTTCGCCATAGTTCATGACGTAAGACATAAAGCCCTGCGGCAGGAACTGCAGCATATATGCCATGGTCGTCGGGGGCACATCCTGGTTGGGGTCCAGGTTGCACAGCACTTTGATTGCGCCCATGGTGCCGGTGATGCTGCCATCCTCGCCCTGCTTCTGAACGCCCTTGGAGGTCCAGAACGGGGCAGCCACGCCGAAGTACTCTGCTTCGTCCTGGTTGAACTGCGACAGCTGGAAGTAGTAGTAGTTCATCTGCGCAGTCGAGACATCGTAAGTATTGGTGACCTGGTTGCCCTGGTCGTCCACATACACGGCAGTCTTCTGGCTGTCGTACAGCAGCAGGCTGTTCTTGCCCTTGTTGTCGCCGCTCTGATAGGTGAAGTTCACCTTGCTTGCGTCAACCGGGTTGTTCTGCATATCGTACCAGTTGCCGTCCTTCATTGCGGACACCAGGGTAACGCCGACGCCGCCGGAGGTGGTATCCAGGGTCGGGGTGCCGCCCACGTTGATGTAGACGGAATTGTTATTCTGGTCTACCACAACGCTGACCGGCATGGTCATTACCGGCTGGGTTTTGATTTCTTCGCCGCAGACAGCGCACTTGAAGGTGACGCTGGTGCATTCCCAGTCAATGGTAACGGGAGCGCCGGCAGAAATTTTGCCGGTTTCGCTGTCATAGAACAGCTGGGCGTTGCTGTAGTCAGCGGCCAGCTCGCCCTCGACCTTCTTCATTTCCCAGTTGAAGGTAGCAACAAAGTTGCCATCTGCATCCTTGGACACAACATGGCTCTGGCAGGGCAGGGCGGCAATGTCGTCGGTGCGGGTGGTGGGTTCCTTGTATTCCTTCTTAACCGGGCTCTTGTCAGCGGGCACGCTGGCAGAGTAAACGGTCTTGCCGGCAACGCCGGGCTTTGCCTCGGTGGTATCCTTGGTTACGGTGCCTTCTACCTTCTGGTAGGCATCGTCCTTTTCACAGGTATACACAGCGGTGTAAGCCCAGCCGTCATCGGTCTTGGTCCAGTAACCATCGGGGGTTTCCTTCCAGGTATGGGTATGGCCATCCTCCGGGTTGGTGTCATTCCAGTACCATTTCGGCTCGCCATAGGTATGGCCGTCCGCAGCGGCGCTGGCCGCAAAGGTATCGGAGTTTTCAGCAACGTAAGCCTGTGCGTAGCTGTCAGCCTGCTGCGCAATCACTTCATCATCGCTGTTGGTCATGGACTCCATCGCAGAGGTCATGCCGGAGCTGCCGGTAAAGGTAACGGCGGTCACAACGCCTGCGGCGTTCGTCTCATAGCCCAGGTCGGTAACGGCGCTGGACAGATGATACGTTTTGATGGTGGCAGCCATCACCGATGCCATCTCGTCCTTGTTCAGGCCATAGGCTTCGGTGTTGATCTTGCCGGCTGCGGCGTTGGCGTACATGGCATCGGCCAGTGCATTTTCCAACGCTGCAAGGCTCATGCCCGCCTTGCTCTGTGCAGTCGCTTCCAGCTTGGCATCGTCCTGCTCCAGTTCATGCACTTCGCCCTGGGCAGCCAGCGTTTGGGCTGTCTGCTTGATCAGGTCTGCGGTGCTGGTGAACTTGGGCAGGGACTGCACAGCGCTGGCCGCGCTTGCTGCGCTAGCTGCAACAGACTGCGCTACCGAAGAATCAATCTTGGTAGTTTCGGCTGCTGCGGGAAGCGCCACGCTCTGGGCAACCATGGCTGCTGCCAGCACGGATGCACCAAAACGCTGAAGGTTTTTCTTCATAGTTTTATCCTCCCTTAAGTGTTACTACTTTCCCCTTTTGTGTGAAAAGTGGTACGGCAGATGTGCGGCACTTTGCAGGTGTTGATTGCAAAACGCCTGGTTGTGCTCCCCTCGGTCTGGCGATCCCTTGCCGGGCTGCGGCCTGCTTTTGGGGCTTTTGGCCCCGGCACAGCGGCTGACAAAACGTTGTACCGGCTGCATGCCTTGATCCCGCAAATGATAACCTTTCCGACACATCTAGGTATATACATTATCACAGTTGCCAGAATTTGCATAGTTAATTAGAGCGGTTTCTATGTAAATTTTTGTCCTTGAATCAACTGAAACCTGTTTTCGCACATTATTTGCGCTGCGGTGCGGTGACCCTTTGGCGGTATTTATTAACATTTTTGAATGGTTTATTCCTGATTTTATCAAATGATTAAACATTTACCCCGATAATGTTCTTTGCAATCTCTTAATCCAATCACCCGGTATTGTGATCGCGCATTTTTTGCCATTTCGGTTTGGCTTGTTGTTGAGAGATTTGGCAGAGATTGGAGGAAACTTGAAGGGAAAATTGGAGGTTGAGAATTGCCCATTATAAATTGTACTGTAGAGAGCCTTCCTGACCGTTCCGAAAACTTAGGGATAGATCAACCCTTGCCCCTTAACCGCGACCTAAAATACAACTTCCCAAGGTAGGGCGGTGTGAGTGCCCCCTTCTGCTCCACTTTTTCAAAGTTCCGAATGGTGTCCTCTCCCCTATCTACAATTCCTGATGTTTTCATGATGCCTTCCTTGGTCTTCCACACCCGGCCTTTGCCCCCTCCCCGTCCCATAAGTCGTACACAACAAAAAGGCCCCTGCCTTAACAGCAGGAGCCTTGAAAGCTATATCACAAGCCGAAAATTACTTCTCGATCTTGGAAACAACGCCGGAACCAACAGTGTGGCCGCCTTCGCGGATAGCGAAACGCATGCCTTCTTCCATGGCAACCGGGGTGATCAGCTCAACGTGCATATCAACGTTGTCGCCGGGCATGCACATCTCAGTGCCTTCGGGCAGGGTGATGATGCCGGTAACGTCGGTGGTACGGAAGTAGAACTGAGGACGATAGTTGTTGAAGAACGGGGTATGACGGCCGCCTTCTTCCTTCTTCAGGACGTAAACATGGCCATCGAAAGTGGTGTGGGGATGAACAGAGCCGGGAACAGCCAGAACCTGGCCACGCTCGATCTGGTCACGGTCAATACCACGCAGCAGAGCGCCGATGTTATCGCCAGCCTGAGCGAACTCGAGGCTCTTGCGGAACATTTCCAGACCAGTGATGGTGGTGGTCAGCTTCTCTTCCTTCAGACCAACGATTTCCATCTGATCGCCGACATGAGCAGTACCACGCTCAACACGACCGGTAGCAACGGTGCCACGACCGGAGATGGTCATAACGTCCTCAACGGGCATCAGGAACGGCTTATCAGCAGCACGGTCCGGGGTCGGGATGTAGCTGTCAACAGCATCCATCAGCTCCCAAATGCACTTGTATTCCGGAGCATCGGGATCCTTGGAAGTGCTCTCCAGAGCCTTCAGAGCGGAACCACGGATGATCGGGGTGTTGTCGCCGTCGAAATCCTGGCTGTCCAGCAGTTCGCGAACTTCCATTTCGACCAGGTCGAGCAGCTCTTCGTCGTCAACCATATCGCACTTGTTCAGGAACACAACGATCTTGGGCACGCCAACCTGACGAGCCAGCAGGATGTGCTCACGGGTCTGCGGCATCGGGCCATCGGTTGCAGCAACAACCAGGATAGCGCCGTCCATCTGAGCAGCACCGGTGATCATGTTCTTGATGTAGTCAGCATGGCCCGGGCAGTCAACGTGGGCATAGTGACGCTTCGCGGTGTGGTACTCAACGTGAGCGGTGTTGATCGTGATACCACGAGCCTTCTCTTCAGGAGCCTTATCGATGCTGGAGTAATCCATGAAATCGGCGTCGCCCTTCAGAGCCAGAACCTTGGTGATAGCGGCAGTCAGAGTGGTCTTGCCGTGGTCAACGTGACCGATGGTACCGATGTTGACATGCTCCAAAGAGCGGTCAAATTTTTCCTTTTCAGCCATTGGAAGTATCCTCCTTTAATTCAAACAGATAAAATAGCCTGTTGTAAGGCTATCATACTAGATTTTTCAAAAAAAATCAAGTATTTTGCGCGAATTTGTGCAGAATCAGCCCTTATTGCGCTCGGTCATGATCTTATCTGCAACACTCTTGGGAACCTGCTGGTAATCAGCCGGCTCCATGGAGTACTGGCCACGGCCCTGGGTCTTGGAACGCAGGTCAGTAGCGTAACCGAACATCTCGGACAGAGGAACCATAGCGGTGACACGGGCAGTGCCATCGGTGGATTCCTGGTTCTGGATCGCGCCGCGGCGGCTGTTCAAGTCGCCAATGACGTTGCCCATATACTCGTCAGGAACAACAACGTCAACCTTCATGATGGGCTCCATAATGACGGGATCAGCCTTCTTCATAGCATCCTTGAATGCCATGGAGCCGGCGATGGAGAACGCCATTTCAGAGGAGTCAACTTCATGATAGGAGCCGTCCCACAGAGTGACCTTGACATCCACGACGGGATAGCCAGCCAGAATACCGGACTTCATCGCGCCCTGGATACCGTTGTCAACAGCGGGGATGTATTCCTTCGGGATAGCGCCGCCAACAATACCGTTGACAAACTCATAACCCTTACCCGGGTTGGGCTCAATCTTGATCTTAACGTGACCATACTGGCCCTTACCACCGGACTGACGTGCGTACTTGGTTTCCTGGTTAGCATCCTTGCGGATGGTTTCACGGTAGGCAACCTGAGGTGCGCCAACGTTAGCTTCGACCTTAAACTCGCGGAGCAGACGGTCCACGATGATTTCCAGGTGGAGCTCGCCCATGCCGGCGATGATGGTCTGACCGGTTTCTTCATCGGTCCAGGTACGGAAAGTCGGGTCCTCTTCAGCCAGCTTAGACAGGGCAATACCCATCTTCTCGCTGCCAGCCTTGGTCTTGGGCTCGATGGCAACGCGGATAACCGGCTCGGGGAAGTTCATGGACTCGAGGATGATGGGATGCTTCTCATCGCACAGGGTATCACCAGTGGTGGTGTTCTTCAGACCAACAGCAGCGGCGATATCGCCAGCGTAGCAGATGTCGATATCCTTACGGTTGTTTGCATGCATCTGCAGGATACGGCCGATACGCTCGTCCTGATCCTTAACAGAGTTGTAAACAGTGGTGCCAGCCTCAACGGTACCAGAGTACACGCGGAAGAAGCACAGCTTACCGACATACGGGTCAGTCATAATCTTGAATGCCAGTGCAGAGAACGGCTGATCATCGGAAGAAGTGCGATCTTCTTCCTCGCCAGTCTCCGGGTTGGTGCCCTTGATGGCCGCAACGTCGGTCGGAGCAGGCATATAATCAACGATTGCATCCAACAGTTTCTGAACGCCACGGTTCTTGTAAGAAGAGCCGCAGACAACAGGAACGATCTCGTTGGAAATAGTAGCCTTACGCAGAGCAGCCTTGATTTCTCCCTTGGTCAGCTCTTCGCCTTCCAGGTACTTCATCATCAGCTCTTCGTCGGTCTCAGCAACAGCTTCGATCAGCTTGTCATGATATTCCTGAGCCTGTTCTTTCAGGTCTTCAGGAATTTCCTCAACGCGCACATCATTACCCATATCATCATAGTAGATATCGGCGTTCATGTCGATCAGATCGATGATGCCGCGGAAAGTGTCTTCCTGGCCGACAGGCAGCTGGATAGGCACACCGTTGGCATGCAGACGATCATGCATCATCTGTACGCAGCGGAAGAAGTCAGCACCCATGGTATCCATCTTGTTGACGTAAACCATGCGGGGAACCTTGTACTCGTCAGCCTGGCGCCAAACGGTTTCAGACTGAGGCTCAACGCCACCCTTTGCGGCCAGAACGGTAACAGAACCGTCCAGAACACGCAGAGAACGCTGAACTTCAACAGTAAAGTCAACGTGGCCCGGGGTGTCGATGATGTTGATACGATGACGGTTCTTTTTGAACAGAGCCGGATCGTGCTGGGTCTCGGTGTGGCTCCAGTAGCAGGTGGTTGCAGCGGAAGTGATGGTGATACCACGTTCCTGTTCCTGCTCCATCCAGTCCATCGTAGCAGCGCCGTCATGAACTTCGCCGATCTTATGGTTAATACCGGTGTAGTACAGAATGCGCTCGGTGGTGGTGGTCTTGCCTGCGTCGATGTGGGCCATGATACCGATATTTCGGGTCATTTGCAGGGATACGTCTCTCGGCGTTGCCATGGCTTAAACCTCCTCAGTAAGCAGATCAATAACGGTAATGCGCGAAAGCCTTGTTGGCTTCTGCCATCTTGTGGGTATCTTCGCGCTTCTTGACGGCGCCGCCAACGTTGTTGGTAGCGTCAATGATCTCGGCGGCCAGGCGAGCGGACATGGTCTTTTCACCACGGCTGCGGCTGTACAGAGTCAGCCAGCGCAGGCCGAGGGTCTCGCGGCGGGCGGGGCTGACCTCCAGGGGAACCTGGTAGGTGGAGCCGCCGACACGGCGGGCCTTAACTTCGAGGCTGGGCATGATGTTTTCCATGGCCTTCTCGAACATTTCGAGAGGATCGTTGCCGGTCTTCTCTTTGACAGTCTCAAAAGCTTCGTAAACGATCTTCTGAGCGACGCCCTTCTTGCCATCCAGCATGATGCTGTTGACCAGACGGGTGACGAGCTTGGAATTGTAAATAGGATCAGCCAGAACTTCGCGCTTTGCGATTTTACCTCTTCTGGGCATCTTTCTTCCCTCCTTCACATTAATGATATCATCGGTACTCGAAAGTTAAAGAAAACTCCCGTTATGCCACAAAAGGGTCAGCTGACCATTTTATGGCGAAAAGATGTTTCCTTACTTCTTGGCACCGGCCTTGGGACGCTTTGCGCCGTATTTGCTGCGAGCCTGGTTACGGTTTGCAACACCCTGAGTATCCAGAGTACCACGGATGATGTGGTAACGGACACCGGGCAGGTCCTTAACACGACCGCCACGGATCAGGACAACGCTGTGCTCCTGCAGGTTATGGCCGATACCAGGAATGTAGGAGGTGACCTCGATACCATTCGTCAGGCGGACACGGGCAACTTTACGCAGAGCAGAGTTGGGCTTTTTGGGGGTCATGGTACGAACAGCGGTGCAAACACCACGCTTCTGGGGGCTGTTCATGGTGGTGTACTGCTTCTTCTGGGAGTTGTAGCTCTTCTGAAGGGCAGGAGCAGTGCTCTTGGTTACCAGGACCTCACGGCCTTTGCGTACGAGCTGGTTAAAAGTAGGCATTTCTTTTCTCCTTTCTTGATTATTCCGCGCAGTTTTTTGCGGGGGTTGTGCTTCCATTTTGGCCGCACTTGACCCCTTAACTCACGCATTTATTATAATAGCGGATAAACCACGCTCTGTCAAGAGTATTCACAAAAAATATTTCAAATAATCGTGCAAGATGCTGATTTTCTGCACTGGGGGTTCTAAGGCAATACCGCACAATTCCCGCCTTACGGCTTAAGCACCGCTCCGGCAGCTGCGGCACGGC